>PVMK01123970.1_pt1 | contig 11805 bp, 11 predicted proteins | sample 1853481 | NCBI WGS metagenome assembly PVMK01 (sample SAMN08533507, study PRJNA380276) | Marine sediment metagenome, whole genome shotgun sequencing project. | reverse complement strand
TCCATCAAGAACGAAGCGGATAACGGCTTGAAGAATACCCGCGGCTCCATCGCCATGGCCCGCACATCGGATCCGCACTCGGCCAGCGCGCAGTTTTTCATCAACGTGGCCGACAATGCCATGCTCGACCACACAGCCCCGAGCGGGCGCGGCTGGGGTTACGCCGTGTTCGGCCACGTGGCCGAGGGCATGGAGGTGGTGGACAAGATCCGCACCCGGACAACCGGTGTGCAGGCCGGATTCCGGGACGTTCCCAAGAAGACCATCACCATCACCCGTGCTGTGGTGGAGACACCTTGAGTGTGGCCGATAACGTGAAAGTACGATTGTGCACCAGCGCCGGCGACATCGTCATCGAGCTGGATCCGGTCAAGGCACCAAAAACCACCGAGAACTTTCTCGGCTATGTACGCTCCGGTTACTACGATGGCAGCATTTTCCACCGGGTCATCGAGAATTTCATGATCCAGACGGGCGGATTCGAAACCGACATGAAGTCCAAGCAACCGGGCGCGTCCATCGAGAACGAAGCCGACAACGGACTGCGTAACGCGCTGGGAACCATCGCCATGGCGCGCACCTCCGATCCACACTCCGCCAGCGCGCAGTTCTTCATCAACGCCGGCGACAATGCATTCCTGGACTTCAAGTCCCGCAGTCACGACGGATGGGGCTATTGCGTGTTCGGTGCCGTGGTCGAGGGCATGGAGATCGTGGACAAAATCGTCACCTCGCCGACCACCAGCCGCGCCGGCCACAAGGATGTCCCGGTAGAAGAGATCGTCATCGAGCGCGCCCACGAATTGGACGATTAGCCTGGACCCCGGCATGAGCACGCTGTTTGTCTCCGACGTGCATCTTAATAGCGCCCGGCCCCACATTGTCAGCGCTTTCATCGAGTTCCTGGAAAAGAAGGCCCGCCACGCCGACGCGCTGTACATACTTGGCGATCTGTTCGACGAGTGGCTGGGCGACGACGACGATAAAGCGCCCCACCCGGAAGTTTGCGACGCCCTGGCAGCACTGACAGCGACCGGATTGTCGGTGTCGGTAGTGCACGGTAATCATGATTTTCTTCTCGGCAGGAAGTTCGTCAAACGCATCGGCTGTACCCTGCTCGGCGATCACACGGTCATCGACGTTCACGGCACGCGGACCCTGGTCATGCACGGCGACACTCTCTGCACCCGGGACGTGGAGTACCAGAAGTTTCGCAAGATGACGCGCAATTTTCTCACCCAGAAGCTGTTCTTGAGCATGTCCCTGAAAAAGCGTGCGCAAAAAGCGGCGGGCATCCGTCAGGAATCCAACAAGGACACCGCCTTGAAGAGCGACGAGATCATGGACGTGACCCAGCAAGCCGTGGAAGAAGTAATGGTCAAGCACGCCGTGCGCCACCTCATTCACGGCCACACCCATCGCCCCGGCATCAATAACTTCACACTGAACGACCAGCAAGTGACCCGCATCGTTCTCGGCGACTGGTACCAGCAGGACAGCGTGCTGATATGGGACGACGCCGGATACCGCCTGGGCCGCATCGCCGACTTGTAGGATTAAATGGGGACAGATCTATTTATTCCTCTGCCGCGGCGCGGCAGAGGAATAAATAGATCTGTCCCCATTTAATCTGTCCCCATTAAATCCTACAAGTCGGCGATCGGCGATCTGCCGGCGTTCGTCTTCGCTGCGCGCATCCCCCTCGCGACGATCGGCAGGACCCATCAGGCGCCGCTCCATGGGCCACCAGAGGAGCTTGCGCCTTTGCCAGCTGGCGGCCATCAAGGTGCAGTAGGCGGCGAACAGCCCGAGAAACAGATAGAACATGGTGCTCTCGGCGACACCGCTCTCCAGGGCCGTGATGCCCGCCGCCGCACCGACAACGGCAATGGTGAGCATCAACCAGACGCTGGCGGCCGCCCCCATTCCGGTCATCTGCAACACATGGTGCAGATGACCGATGTCCGATGATGTGGGAGAGCGCCCCTGGGAGAAGCGCCACAGGATCAACCAGACGGTATCGAACAGCGGAATCATGAGCAGCCAGCACGCGGTCACCGGCGCCATGGCGCGATCGCCCCCCTGTGACAGGGCGATGAGAAACCAGGTGATGGCGAAGCCCAGAAACATGCTGCCGGCATCGCCCATGAAAACCAGCGCCCTGGGCCGCCAGGGCAGACGCATATTGAAGAACAGAAAACCCGCCACCACCACGCTCAGCAGCAGCAACAGGGTGCGCTCCGGGGCAAGCCCGGCGCTGTCGGCCACGTAGGCCAGGCCCAGCAGCGCCACCAGGCTCAATCCTCCCGCAAGACCGTCCACGCCGTCGCTCATGTTGAGCGCGTTGATCACGCCGACGGTACAGAAGACGGTGAAGACGATCTCCCAGCCCGACAGCAGAAATGCCGCTCCACCGCCGGCCAGGCCGCCGAGATCGCCCAGCACCACACCGCCCCAGTAAGCCATGAGCACCGCCGCCAGGATCTGCGCCCCGAAACGGGCCCTGGAAGACAATTCGTGCATGTCGTCGAGAATCCCCACCACCACCAGGATGGCGGCGGCGGCGAAGAAGCTGCGATAGGCCGCCAGGCCCATGTCCAGGGTCAAAGCGGCCAGGGCGAAACCGCAGAACATCGCCACGCCGCCGATGAGCGGCACCGAGCCCTCATGGGGTTTGCGCCCGCCGGGCTCATCCACCAGGCCGATACGCTTAGCCAGGGGCCCCAGGAGGCGCAGCAGCCCGCAGCACACGAGCAACGCAAGCCCGTAGCTCGCCAGATTTGTCACCGCGCTTCGCCGACGCCGGTCATGCCCATGTCGGTGGCCGCGGCTCGCAGCACACGCTGCCAGGCCTGGGACGCCAATCGGCGCTGGAAGCGCTGGTCGAAAAGCCGGCGCGCCGCCAGACCCTGGCGATGGGCCATGCCGGGATCTGCCGCCAGCTCCGTGATGCGCTCAGCAAGCGCCTCTCCGGCGCCTACCTCCACATGGGATCCGCAACCACACTCGTCTATCAGGCGCGCGAGCTCTCCGTCGGCGGCGCCGATGAACAGTACCGGGCGGCCGGCGGCGGCAATGGCGTAGAACTTACTTGGCACCATCAAGCCCTCCAGGCGCGGCAACAGGGAAACGAGATGGGCGTTGGCAGCGCTCAGACTCTGACTCAAGCTTTCCCGGGGCTGGTAGGGTTTGAATTGCACGTTGGTGAGTCCCGCGTTGCTGTGCCTCGTGCTGGATGCGCTCGCGCTGCACGCCGTCGCCGATGAACAGGAATACGATGTCCCTGCGATCGCGCAGCCGCTCCGCCGCCTCGAGAATCGTGTCGAACTCGTGGGCATAGCCCATATTCCCCGAATAGGCCACCACGAAGCGCGCTTCCAGACCCCAGGCCTCGCGAAGCCAGTGACCCGCGATCCCCTGTGGCTGGATCGCCTCGCCATCGCACCAGTTGTGGATGACCGTCACGCGCTCGGACGAGACGCCGAGGGACATCAGCTGCTCCGCCATGCGCGAGCCGATGACCACGTTGCAGCGCGCGCGTCGCAAGGCATAGTTGCGCAGACCACGCAACGCTCCCGCCAGAGCTCCCCGCATAAAGGGCACCTCCAGTCTCTCGGCGATCTCGGGAAACAGATCGTGCAACCAGTTCACCAGTCGCGCACCACGCAACCGCGCTACCAATCCAGCGATAACCGAAATCAACGGCGGATCGGTTTTCGCCACCACCACGTCGCCACGCCGGCACAAGCGCAGCAGCTGCCAACCGGCGCCCAGATAAAAGCTCAGATAGTCGATGCCCCGGCCGACCAGCGACCCGCGGCCGAAATGCGTGCTCCACGCACGATACACATGGATGCCGTCGAACTGCTCGCGCGCCGCCAATTGGGCTCGGGGCTCGTCGATGAGCTGGCGTCCGGTGATCACCGTGATGTCCATTCCCACCTCGCGAAGATCCTTCGCCAGGTCCGTCAGCATCTGACTGGTCGCGGAATGATCGGGATAAAAGAAACGATTGACGAACAGGACCCGCATGCGCCGCGTCGCTGGACTACCTGCTGACCTCGAAGCGCTCACCCTCGGCCTTTTGCAGATCCACCTGCACGCGCCGGGGACTCCATCCGTGAACCTTGTCGTGGGCCTCCACATAAATCGTCGTCATGGACGCCGGAATCGCCACGCCGCCAAGACTGCGGGTGAACGGTTGCTCGGTTTCGTGGGGATGATAGAGCGTGCGCGTGCCCAGAACGGTGCCGTCGCCTGCCACCACGCGCCACGCGTCGGCGTAGTGTTCCCAACCCGAGTCGGCGTGGCGCAACGTCACGTCCACCGACCAGGTGCCGGCGCCGGAATGGCGAAAGTGCGCGTGCACGATCTCCACCTCACCGGCATGCGCCATGGTGGCAACGCCGGACAACAGAACCGCCAACGTACAGGTGAGTACGGCCGATTGGATCTTGGATACGCGCATCACCATAAACTGTAGACTATTGAAGTATCGGAAGTAGGGGGTATCGGAAGCAGGGCTTATCGCAAGTGCGGGATATGGGAAGGCACGGCCCTTACGCCGCCAACGGCAGTTGTCTGGTTTCCAGTTGCCATTGGCTGCGGGAGGCCAGCAAAACACAGAAGGTCGGGCCGCCGTAGGTGCGCACTCTTCCAGCCGCGCCGGGATTGAGAATCCACGGCGATGCGGATTGATCGGCGCACTTGCGATGGGAGTGACCGTAAACCACCAAGCGCGCATGGGGATAGTCGCTGCGCATGCGCTGGTGGCAACGTCCGGGATTACCATACCGGTGACCGTGTACGACCACCAACTCACCGCCGGGCAAAGCCACTCGCGACTCCCAGGGCAAGGACTCCAGCAATTCCCAGTGGGGCTCCTGCCACTTGCCGCGCACGTCGTTGTTGCCACGAACCGCGATCAACCTGCCGCCGGGAGGCGTCAGTGCGTCCAGCACCTCCGGACCGCCGATATCGCCCGCGTGAACGACGATGTCACTGCGCATGGCCTCGCCCGCGATGCGTTCATCCAGCGCACCATGGGTATCGGATAGGATGACGATTCGCACGCTCGCTGCCATCAGCATTCAGCTCCTCGGGTCGTTCGGCTACTGGAGTATATTAGATGTGTCCCCGCGGTAACCCAGGGCAGCCATGATCAGTCACGACGAAGGTAGCGAAAGTCTGGAAATCCAGCAACTGGCCGCGCTCTTTGCGCGCGCCCGCAACGGCGCCTTCGCCACGCTGGTGCTCACCGGGGTCGTGGTGGTGCTGCTGTGGGGCCGGGTGGACGAAACGGTGCTGGTTTTCTGGGCCATGGCCAGCACGCTTCTGGAGGGCGTGAGAATCGCCCTGGCGGCCAGATTCCGTGACCGCAGCCGGCGCGCCGAACCCGGCGCCCGGTGGCTGGGTGCAGCCCTTGCGCCCGCCACGGCGGCCGGACTCCTGTGGGGACTTCCGGCGGTTTACCTGGCCGGCGAAAACAGCGAGTGGGCACTGACGACGATCTTCGCGCTGCCGGTGGCCATAATGGCACTCGCCGGCGTCAGCTATGCGCTGCATCGCACGGTGCATACCGTGCACGTAGTGTTCGCCGCCGCACCACCCGTGATCGTCCTGCTGAGCCAGGCGAACACCAACGCGCAGCTGGCCGGCGTGGCGTTGGCGGGGCTCACCATGATGTCCCTTTACAGCGGACAACTGACTGCCCAGAGGGTGCGAGAGAATCTCGCACTGCGCCGCGCCACCGCGGAGCTGGAAGCACGCCTGCACGTGATTCACGACCACATCGGCTCCACCCCCGGGGTGGAAAGATTAATAAGCTTTCAATCCAGCCACGACCCGCTGACCGGCCTCATCAACCGTCGCGAGTTCGAGAAGCGGCTCGGATCCATGGCCAATGCACTTGCCGGAGGCGGACGCCGGCACGCCATCTGTTATCTGGATCTGGACCATCTGGACATGGTCAACGATACCTGCGGCCACGGCGCCGGTGACGCGGTCCTGCGCCAGGTGGCGGCCAAGCTGCAAACACTGGTGCGCGGCACCGATGTGCTGGCGCGAATGGGCGGTGATCAGTTTACGGCGCTGCTCACCGACTGCAATCTCGAAGACGCCAGAACCGTGGCCGGGAAACTGCGCGACGCAGTGCGCGATTTGCGCTTCCCCTGGGAGGACCATGTCTTCGAGGTCAGCAGCAGCATCGGCATCGCATCTCTGGACACCACCACCGTGCACTTCTCCGACGCCCTGAGCGCGGCACACGCGGCTTGCCTGGTGGCACGCGAGGACGGTGGCGACGGCGTGCGCACTTTCCAGGCGGCAGATCTGGAATACGGTCATCACCACCACCTGGCACGCTGGATGCAGAAAGTGCGCGAGGCCGTGGAAAGCAGCCGCTTTCAACTGCTGGTGCAGGACATCGTGCCCATCGATGCCGGAGAAAGCCCTGAACGCCACGGCGAGTTACTGGTTCGCATGTTGGACGAGCACGGTGGACTGGTGGCGCCGCACACCTTTCTTTCGGCAGCGGAACGATACAACCTCATGCCGGCCGTGGACCGATGGGTGATCCAGCACACCTTCGAAGCTCTTCAAAACGGCGCCGAAGCACTATCCTCCCTGGACTGGTGCGCCATCAACCTTTCCGGGCAGTCGCTTTCCGACCCGGAGTTCCTGGAAGACGTCATCGGACTACTGAATGCCACCACCATCCCTGCCGGTCGAATTTGTTTCGAGATTACCGAGACGGCGGTGGTCGAAAACTTCGACGCGGCGCGCGCCTTCATCGCGGCCTTGAAGCAGCGTGGTTGCCGATTTGCCCTCGACGACTTCGGCAGCGGCATGAGCTCGTACAGCTATCTGAAGCATCTGCCCGTGGATTATCTGAAAATCGACGGCAGCTTCGTGCGTGGGATCCTGGAGGACCCCATCGATCGCGCAGTGGTGGAGTCGATCAATCAAATCGGTCACGATCTCCACATGAAAACCATCGCAGAGTTCGTCGAGAGCGAGGAAATTCTCAGCGCACTGACCGAAGTCGGCGTCGACTACGCGCAAGGATCACTGATCGCAGAACCCCGGCCTGTCCTGGCGGCCGTCTAGTTGTGATAGCTCATTCCATACCGGACAGACAATTCTAAGACCAAGTTCGGTTTCAGGCACCGAGTAGAATCGCAGCACCTGGATTATCGCGTAAGACTTCGCTCAGATCTGCGTAATAATCGACCAGGTCAGTTGTGATTGCTATGCGACGTTTAAAGTCAAGCGCCAAGTTTCGCCACAGCTTCGATGCAAGTGCGGGCTGCTCAGTAAGGATGCGTTGGAAATCGGTTGAATTGAGTTCGAGCACCTCAGTCCGTTTAATCGCCCTGACCTTTGCGATCGTCCTACTGCTATCTATGAAAGACATCTCACCGAAGGTTTCGCCACTACTCAACTTCCTAAGCTCTATGTCAGCCTCGGTTCCAGGGCGCTCGAGGCATACCGATCCGGAAAGCACGACAAACAATGACTCATTAGAAGCTCCCATATCGAAAAATATATGGTTCTCCGGCACAGAGTACTGCCTCGCTTCTCCTACAACTAGTGTCAACTCGTCAGGAGTTAGCTCGACGAATAACGCACACTTGGAGAGTGCTTGCTCATTCATGGTTCATAACCTCTGATCGGTAACCTGTTCAGTCAATTTACATCTTAAACTGATAAAAACCTAGCCGGATATTGAACCTAAATGCTCGGATGTTCGCAATGACGATAAAGCTCGCTTTGGGCTTCTCCTTACCCTTAATTGGACAAGTCGAGAGATGGTAGCGAGCACTATTCTAAGAGGCCATCTGACACTATCTGTCAGATCAGATGCCAACCACTACATCAGTCATCCGCACCCAGCAGCGCTTCATACAACTCCTCATGGGAGTGTGTGACTGGAAATTGCGGATACTCTCCCACCAGCTTCTCCGGGGGACGGAACCAGACTCCGGCGTGGGCCTCGGTGAGCATGCTGATGTCATTGTAGGAATCACCCGCCGCCGTCACCTGAAAATTCAGCCCCTTGAACGCCAGCACCGCCTGGCGCTTCTGATCCGGCTGACGCAATCGGTACCCGGTAATCCGCCCTTGCCCGTCGATCTCGAGATTGTTGCAATACAGGCTCGGCCAATCGAGTTTCCGCATCAAAGGTTCGGCGAACTGGTAAAATGTGTCCGAGATGATCGCCACCTGCACCGATGCCCTCAAGCGGGCCAGAAGATCTCGCGCGCCTGGCAGCGGGTCCAGTGAATCGATGACCTCATGAATGTCGCCCATCAGTAACCCGTTCTCGTGCAGAATCTCGATGCGCCGCTTCATCAGAACGTCGTAGTCCGAGATGTCCCTGGTGGTAAGACGCAGCTCATCGATGCCGGTGCGCTCGGCGACGCCGATCCAGATTTCCGGTACCAGCACACCTTCGAGATCCAGACAGATAATCTTCACGGACAATCCCTCAACCGTAAATCTCGCGTAGCTCGCGTCGCAGTATTTTCCCCACGTTGCTCTTGGGAAGCTCGTTGACGAAGACCACGTATTTCGGGCACTTGTAAGGCGTTAGATTGGCGCGGCAATACTCATCGAGGGATTCCTCGGTGAGGCCCGGGTTTCGTTTTACGACGATGATCTTGACCACTTCCCCGCTCTGCTCATCGGGCACGCCGATGGCGCCCACCTCCAGCACATCGGGATGTCCGGATACGACTTCCTCGATTTCACTGGGATAGACGTTAAAGCCCGACACCAGGATCATGTCCTTCTTCCGATCCACCAGATAGACGAATCCGCGCTCGTCGAAATAGGCAATATCGCCGGTGTGAAACCAGCCGTCCGCTTCCACGCAGGCGCGCGTCTCCTCGGGCCTTCCCCAGTAGCCCTTCATGACCTGGGGGCCGCGCACACAAAGCTCGCCCGTGTCTCCAATCCCCAGGGTGGCACCGTCGTCATCCTTGACGCAGCATTCCGTCGAGGAAACCGGTAATCCGATACTTCCGTTATAAGCCTCGAGGTCGAAGGGATTGATGCACACCGTCGGCGACGTTTCGGTCAAGCCATAGGCTTCGAGCAGGACGGTACCGGTTACCTCCTGCCACTTTTCGGCCACCGAAGCCTGCACGGCCATTCCTCCACCGATGGTCATCTTCAGGTTCGAGAAATCGATATCGGCGAATCCCGGCGTGTGGAGAAGACCATTGAACAGGGTGTTGACGCCGGTAATGCCGGTAAAGCGAACCTTGGTCAGCTCGCGCACGAATCCCGGCATGTCCCGGGGATTCGTGATCAAGTAATTCAACCCGCCGATCTTGACGAAGGCAAAGCAGTTCCCGGTGAGCGCGAAGATATGATAGAGGGGCAGCGCCGTTATCACGGTCTCTTCGCCGTTGCTGAGATAGGGGCTCATCCACGCGGTGGCCTGCTCGACGTTGGCCACCATATTGCCGTGTGTCAGCATCGCGCCCTTGGCCACGCCGGTTGTCCCGCCGGTGTATTGCAGGAAGGCCAAATCGTCGCGGCACAGATCCACGTCCTCCAGGGAAGCCGCTTTACCCTGGGAAATCGCGTCGCCGAAAGAAATCGTATTGGCAATATGGAACGCCGGCACCATCTGTTTGACGTACTTGACGGCCAGGTTGACCACCAGCGACTTGGGAAAGGGCAACAGATCACCAAGCCGGGCCGTGATCACCGTTGTTACAGGCGTTTCCGCCAGGCACTCCTCCAGGACGTGAGCGAAATTCTCCAGTATGACGATGGCGGAAGTGCCTGAATCGGTGAGCTGATGACGCAGCTCTCTCGGCGTGTACAGCGGATTGACGTTGACCACCGCGAGCCCTGCGCGCAGAGCGCCGAACAGCGCCACCGGATACTGCAGCAGGTTCGGCATCATGATGGCGAAGCGATCGCCTTTTTTCAGGCCCAGCCGCGATTGCAGAAATGCGGCGAAGTCCCTGGTCAGGGCGTCGAGCTCATGAAAGCTCAGAGTCTTGCCCATATTGGCGAATGCCGGGCGCTCGCCGAAGCGCGCCACACTGTCCTGGAGCAACTCCACCAGCGACGCGTAGCGCTCAGCATCTATTTGCGCCGGCACGCCCCGGGTGTAGCTGTCCAGCCAGATCTTGTCCACACCGCCGTTCATGAGTTCCTCGCTATCACCTCGATGCCCGCCTGCCGGCAAAGGCCATTCTAAACCAGAGCACCGGCTAGTCCATCGCGGTTGTTTTTGACCCACTTATGCGCTTTAGTTACTCAGTACTATAGAGTCGGTAGCCGGAGGTGCGACAACCAGCGGCGCTCCCGGAAAATAAGCCGACAACTCCGGAGGGACTCATGAACGCACACGGTGTGCGTGGTGGGTCGCGATGCACGCGCATCGTCGGCTTGCCCGCGTCGATTGCGATCCTGTGCCAGACCCTGGCCGCTCCCGCAGTCGCGCTGGATTGGCAGTTCGAGGACGTGGACATTCGCCTGGACACGACCCTCTCTCAAGGCATCAGCGTTCGAACGTCGGCACGCGATCCTGCCATCATCGGCACCGCCAACGGCGGTACCGCACACTCGGTCAACCACGACGACGGCACGCTCAACTTCGACGACGGCAGAATCGCCCAGAACGTCTCCCGCTTTACCAGCGATCTGGATATCGACGGCGGCGCGCTCAGCGCCTTTTTCCGGGTCACGGGATTCATCGACTGGGAGCAGCGCAACGGCACCCGGGCGCGTACTCCGCTTACCGATCAGGCTCTGGACATCGTCGGCGAGGATCTCGAGCTGCTGGATGCTTACGTGACGGGAAACTTCCGGGTGGGCGCAGCGCCTGCCCAGGTACGCCTCGGCCAGCAGGTATTGAGCTGGGGCGAAGGCACTTTCATCCCTGGCGGCATCAACGTCATCAATCCCATCGACGTTGCCCGTTGCCGCACGCCCGGGGCGACACTGCGCGAGGGGCTGAAGCCCATCCCCATGATCAGCGGCTCGGTCTCCGTCAGCGAGAGCACCACTCTGGAAGCCTTCTATCAGCTGGGCTGGAAAAAGGTCGAGACCGATCCACCCGGCACCTTCTTTTCCACCAACGACTTCGTCGGCGCCGGTGGCACACGGGCCTTTCTGGGCTTCGGTGAATTCTCGGACCTGGGCACCAGCTTCGGCCCCCTGACGCCTGCCATCAATGCCGATCTGGCCGCCGGCGGTCTGGCCGCCCAACCGCTCTTCGATTCCACATTCCTCGGCGTGCCGCGAAGCGCCGATGACGAGCCCGACGACGGCGGGCAGTTCGGCGTCGCCATGCGTTTTTTCAGCGACAAGCTGCAAGGGGCTGAGTTCGGCCTCTATTACATGAAGCTCGCCAGCCGTCTGCCCATCGTCAGCGCGCGCACCGGGACCGCGGCGGGCGTGGCCAATGGTGTCGCATCCGCCGGCTTCGTGTCCGGCGCCGTGGGCCCGGGTAATACCGCCGGCGCCGCCGGCGCCGCCACCGCCGCGCAGATCGGCGGCGCCATCGGCGTCGACCGCTATGCGCAAACCGCCAACTACTTCATCGAGTACCCGGAAGATATCGATGTCATCGGCGCCAGCTTCAATTCCGAGGTGGGTAATACCGGTTGGGCGCTTCAGGGAGAATATTCCTTCAAGCGCGACATGCCCCTGCAGGTCGACGACACGGAGCTCCTGTTCGCGGCGCTCACGCCGCTGTCGACGGCGAGCCCGGCCTTCGCCGCCTTCAGCAACAATCAGCTCGGCACCTTCGGCACCGACACCGTCATCCACGGCTTCATC
>PVMK01174603.1_pt1 | contig 11808 bp, 14 predicted proteins | sample 1853481 | NCBI WGS metagenome assembly PVMK01 (sample SAMN08533507, study PRJNA380276) | Marine sediment metagenome, whole genome shotgun sequencing project. | reverse complement strand
ATAAAAGATGCTGTGGTAAATAAGGCCGTTTTACATTTTAAAAGATTAGTCTCTAGGAATAGGGGACGGCGCTAAATAACTATGTTCGCTATTCTGTTTGTCTGGAGGACTCGATCTTTAAGGCCCTGCCAATCTCTCTATAAAGCCTTTTTCTGTCGCCGTTCTCAGCCTTAACAAGGCCTTTCAGGTTTCTTTTCTCTTTTAGCCCTAACCCCGCGGTATTTCCCATGAAAACATAACCGTTATTTTCCTCTTTGAATATCCCTTTCTGATAATAGGATCTCATCTGCGCATACCGGGGCTTCATCCTGCCAGAAATCTTTAAATCGGGGAACCTTCCTTCGACCCGAATGTTGCCTTCGATTCTGCCGCTAAAGTTGGAGGACTTCATTGGGAAGAAAAACGGCCTAACCGAAATATGCCATTTTTTTGTAGACAAAATCATTATGACTCTCGTCTCATATGATAAGAAAATCTTTTGCATGCGACAAAGGAAATCTTCATCAAAATGTCAAAAAACAATGTGTCAACTGGGAGGCCTTGGCCGATTTTAAAAATGTCTCCCACACAACTTGACAAAGATTCTACATTAGAGGAGGGCATTATGATAATAAAAAAAATGATTGTCGTATTACTTTTAGTATTGTTAATTACCCCTTACGTCTATGCTGGAGATGGATCAAAACGCAGACAATCTCCCCCCCGAAGTCAATATCAAAAAGGTGGAAGTCATGGTGGTGGTTACTACCGAGGTGATAGGCGTGGTGGCAGGCATGGCAGAAGGGATGGTAGATATTATGGAAGAAGGCATAGGGGATACTATGGATGGAGAGGTTTTCCTTGGTCAATATTTATTCCCCCTGTTCTGCCTATACCTATACCTGTACCGTATCCGGCATCAGCACCTTATTATGGTCCAAGAAGGGTATGGATTGAAGAAAGGTGTTACAGGGTTCCGGGTTACTACAATAGATATCGCTATTGGGTAGAGAGAAGACTCAAATGTGAACCCGGACGCTGGGAGGTACGATAGTCTAAAATGTGAACGAATTGTCAAAAAACTGATAGAGGATTATCTCTACTGGGATCCGGACTAGTCCGACTCAGGTGAATTACCCCTGCCCCCCCATTTATCCCAACCAATATCCCTGAACAATCTCAGAACTGCAATCCAACCTGATACCACATCTGTTGTGATTTCTTTTCTTTGACTCACAAGAGGAATTTTTCTATACTCTTTCCATTAAAAAGGGAGTTCTTATCAACTATAGTGTGTATTTTCTGTCATTGTTGAATTATAAATTTCCAGCATGATAATCTATAAGTTTAAGGAGGAAGTCATGACCGTTTTTAAATTATCTTTTGTTCGTATGTTGCTGGCAGCGCTGGCAGTTTGGTCCTTTTCAGCAGTGGCTCATGGGGCTGATGATTACAGTGAGACCATAAAAATGTTTAAAGGTTCACCTATAGTGAAAGAGTTTTTTGGCAATTCATATGGTTATGCGGTATTTCCAACGATTGGTAAAGGTGGGCTAGGTATCGGCGCTGCGCACGGTAAAGGACAAGTCTATAAAGGTGGCGTTTTGACAGGTAAAACCTCGATGACTCAGGTCACCATTGGTTTTCAAGCTGGTGGTCAGGCATTTAGTCAGATTATATTTTTCCAGGATAAGCGTTCCTATGAGGAATTCATCAGTGGTAACTTTGAATTCGGAGTACAGGCAACGGCGGTAGCGATTACAGGTGGTGTTCAGGTTCAAACTGGTTCAACCGGCAGATCAATGGGCGCAAGCGGCGGACCTAAGGATGCCGGTAAGCAGGTGGGCTCATATCATAAAGGCATGGCGATTTTCACTCATGCAAAGGGTGGCTTCATGTTTGAAGCGTCCGTTGGTGGGCAAAAGTTTGATTATTCAAAACTGGAATAAACAAAATATTTTGGGGTGAAGGATTGAATATTTCTCTGCATAACATCAGTTCAATCCCACTTTTCGCAGGGCAGCCATACCGCGTTCTGTTTGTGCCTGATATTTATAAGAATTTCTTGCACCTCCGACTCCAAAACGATACGAGCGTAGCCGCGATTCAGACTATTTCATCGCCGCCATCCGCTCGCCCTCTTTTGGTCCATCGGTCGGAGGGCCGGCAAAACACTGAGCCTTGAGCATCCAGTCACGGGCCGTTTTGCCAACTATCTCCAGGTTCGTGTCGTCCACGTGCCGGCGTTGGGCCACGACCAAACAAAAACCTTCGGCCGGACCAATAATTCTATCCGACGCATCCTCTTGTCCCCAGATCCATATATCGCCTGAGGGAGCAGTGAGTTCGACCCTCACCGGTGTTTGGGGCGCTTCCAGACCACGGTTGGTGTAACTCCAACCAAAGGTGGTCACCCCGAGGTGGGCGATGTGACGCAGGCGATCGGTGTTGGTGCGTTTTAAACCAAGGGCGTCAAACACATCCTGGCCATGGGCCCACGTTTCCATTATCCGGGCTGTGGCATGAGATAGGGCGCTCATGGGCGGTCCGTACCAAGGCAAGCGGTCTTTGGGACCCTTGGCAGCATAAGTATCGAGCATCTTTTTCCTTTCCTTGCGCCACCAAGCCATCAATTCCTCAATAGGCATATCCCGGCCCGCTTGGTCCAGGAGTTTCATAAAACCCTCGAGGTCGCCCAAGACTTCCTCCAAGTGCTTGTTGAACGCCTCCGGATCAGTGGCCGCCAAAGCCGCCCGATCATCAAAATAGGTCAGATGCCGAACTTGGTCCTTGATGTTCCATCCCGGGGAAGGGGTCGGGGTCATCCATTTTTCTTGGTCCAGCCCCTCCAGAGCGGCTTCCAAAGCCTCATGCTCAGCCCTTAGGTCCTTGCAGATTTGTTTCATTATATTTGTATGGCACATCAGTCAAAATTAGGCAAGACCGCCAGATCAATTCTTCACTTTTTGCCCGTAAAAACCAACAGACGGATCACAGGGGTCTTTCACCCTTGGATCAACAGTCTAAGAAAGGCGCACCCACAAGATGTTCTGATTACTTCCCTGAATAATTCCATTTACAGGAGAGATCGGTGGATGGTAAATTATAGACAAGAGTAAAATGGAGAATAGACTCCGCCCCCAGAGATGGAAGGAGGGGATATGGCTTTCATGAATCATAAAAGGGTGTTAGAGCGGATCACGCCCCTTATCCTGTTATGGCTCGCTGCTTGTGCATCAACTATCTCCCCGGAGGTATTGAAGGATGTGGATCAGAGCATTCGTTTCGAGGCCCTGGTGAAAAACCCTGATGCATTTCAAGGGAAAACCGTTCTTTTTGGGGGTGACATTATTAAGACGGAGAACTCCCCGGATAAAACCCTGATCGTTGTTTTGCAACGTTCTCTCAACTCCGATGAGAAACCGAGCGGGGGGGATAGATCAGCGGGGAGATTTATTGTTTCCGTACCGGGGTTCCTGGACCCGGCCATCTTTCAACCGGGAAGGCAGATTACTGTGGTGGGTGTGGTTGCAGGTAAAGAGGTGAGGGCGTTGGATGATATCGCGTACACCTATCCCGTCATTGAAAGGCGACACCTTTATCTCTGGCAAAGAAAAAGCGGCATAGACACCGGACCGAGGGTGTATTTCGGTTTTGGGGTAGGAACTCGTTGGTGAAGCCTAAGCAAAAAACATTTATGGGAATGATCTTGGGTATTGTCGCGGTCGCCATGTTTTGGTCCGGGTGTGCCACCGTCATATCAAAAGATGTGCTCAGAGAAGTAAACAGAGACATCAGCTTTGGTGATTTGCGGAAAGATCCCACGGAATATATAGGAGAGATGGTCCTTCTGGGCGGGGTTATTGTAAAAGTAACGTACAAGGAGGATGGGACCCACCTGGAGGTCTATCAGACCGCGATTGACGATCAAGAGGAACCCGTGCATTTGGATGTGTCACAGGGGCGGTTTCTGGCTAGATATAAAGGATTTCTTGAAAGTGGGATCTACGGCAAAGGACGAAAGGTGACCATCGCCGGCACTGTGGAGGGTGTGAGAGTATTGAAGATAGGGGACCTTGATTACCATTACCCTTATCTTCTTATCAAGGAGATCCACTTATGGGAAAAGGAACAAAAAGTCTACGAACCCTACCCCTGGTATCCTATGGGGCGGCGGGCGCCCTGGGGCCCATGGGGATATCCCTATTACGGGTACGGGCCCTGGTAAATCGAGAATTGCGTAGTCCCTTGATAGTCTCCTCGGCCATGACCCGAGAAAAAAATATTGATAAGCCGAGAGCCCAAGTCCGCATGATAAAGGGATCAGATTTACTCTTGATTCATGTGCCACTCTATTCCCGCCGTTGAGCTTGGCCGTTCTAACTTGAAAATCCAGACAGATGAATATTTTATAAGAAAATAATCTATGAACAACAACGCAAAATCTCTCTATTCTAAAAATATTAATACCTATGCCTTGTTCGTCTCGACCTTTTTTTACCCACAGGGGCTGCGAGCATTCTTTAAGACCTCTGTGCTACTCCGCGATGACCTTCGCATTCTTGATGCTGGTTGCGGCACTGGGATTGTTACCTTTGCACTTCTTGATGCTCTCAGATATCATAATTACAGCTTTTGCACTGTACATGGATTTGATTTAACACCTGTTATGCTTGCACGCTTTCAGAGACAGTTAGATAAGCGTGATATTGCAAACGTGCATCTCCGGCAAGCCGATGTCCTTAAACTTGAACACCTGCCGTCTTCGTGGGGCAACTACAATTTAATTGTTTCCGCATCGATGCTTGAATACATCCCAAAAAAGGATTTCATTACCGCCCTTATCACACTACGAACCCGCCTTTCAAGAAAGGGTAGTTTTCTGCTCTTTATTACCCGCAAAAATTGGCTTATGAAGCTGCTTATCGAACACGCGTGGTCGGCGAATGGATATTCTCGACAAGAACTTTTAGATGCATTCACAGCGGCAGGTTTTGGAAACCTCACTTTTAAAAAATTTCCGTTACCCTACTTTTGGCTCAATCAGTGGGGATATATAATTGAAGGGAAACCCTTGTACATGAAAGCCACATAACGGTTGGACGCGGACGCTTTAATGGGGGTCACCCAAGGTAACTAATTGATATGATAATGTTATAGCCAAAAAACACCTCAGCTTTAGGCTTGAACCATCATTTTTGATATCAAAATGGATGTTTTAAGGTTGAAGAAAGAGAAGGGGTCTGCTCTTGACTCATATTGATTGTTGAATGGGATAATGATATCATATATGTGAGAATGCAATATTCCGATGAGTGGTGTCACTTTATGACCAGGACAATAAAGGGGGAGTCGGTTTGTCCAGGGCAGGTTTGTTTGAAAAAAATATGACGGCCAGGGTTGCAATACAGAAAAGCTGAATTACTTTATCCGCTCACCCTGCCGAACCGTGGCGGGGTGTTTTTGTTTTGCATTTTGAACAATGTCTTAAAAAACTGGAGGTAAAAAAATGGCAGACATTTCAAAAATCACGCTGTACAGCGGCGGCCACAAGGGGGCTGAGGCGGAATTCGGCAAACTTGCCGAGGCCTGGCACATGAAAGAGGTGAATATATCATTTGAAGGACACAATGCCGAACGCACTCGGGGTGTCCGGGTTCTAAATCGGGAAGAGCTGGAAAAGGGCGATGTCAGCATGGAAATTGTGTCCAAGCGGATGAAACGCACTTACTCCCAGACGGATAAAATCCGAAAAGTCATCCAGTCCATTTTTCACATGGTCAATAGCGGCTACCATGTCATTGCGGTCGGGTGGATACAGGCGGACAATACCGTCAAGGGGGGGACCGGTTGGGGGGTCGAGTTGGCAAAACTATTTAACCGGCCTCTGAGCGTCTATGATCAGGAACGAAAGGGGTGGTTTTCCTGGGAGGACAGCCAATGGGTTGAGAACACACCGGTGATTACCTCAGATACGTTTGCCGGCACCGGAACCCGCTATCTCTCCGATGACGGCCGACATGCCCTGCACGATCTTTTTATCCGCTCATTCGGTCCTGCGGAGCAAAAATAGTGAATGAATAGTGAATGGGGTCGCGCCAGGATAACATCCAAAGGGGGCAGACCTCTTTATAAGTACACTATTTGCCAGTAAAAAGTCCTACCTACTCCTTTGGCCTGTTTTTCGGCCGTTGAATCATTAAGGCAATAGCATGATCTGGAATCCTTTCAAGGCAAATAAAGAAAACACCCTTGTCTTTGTTTGCAGCGCAAATATAACACGCAGCCCGTTCTTCGAAGGTTACTTGAAGAAAGTAATTCGCGAGAACCCGGATCCATCGCTGCATGACCTGAACATCATCTCTGCCGGTCTGAACGCACGTGACGGAGGCCTGGTTCATCCGGTAATTGGCCATGTGGCTCAGTTAAATGGTTTTTATCTCGGAAAGCACAGGGCACAGCGTTTCAACAATAAGATTGCCAGAACAGCTGACTTGGTGCTCACCATGGAAACCTCCCACAAAGAAGCTATCCTGGAGAAATATCCTAAGCTTGAGGGGAAGGTGTTTACGGTAAAGGAATTCGGGAAAAGTAACGGAGGAGAAATCCCCCTGGACATTCCGGATCCAACCGGGCAGGAACTAGACGACTTCCGTGAATTTGTGGAAGATGCTGTCAGCGAGACAGGACGTATCCTCAATGTACTTGAAATTCAAGGGCTGCCTTGACTGTTTAGCTGATTAAGACACGGCCTGTGGGGGTGGTCAGAGTCCATTGGCTATGCCTGGGCAGAACCGTGGCGGGCAGGCCTGAAACTGTGAACGGTTACGGCATCGATTCCTTTTTATCTATTCGTCGGACTTCTTTTCCGCTAGGGCCTTCAGGATCCGCTCCGGCGTTGCCGGATAGTCGGTGATTCGTATTCCGGTGGCATCGTGGATGGCCGAAAGGATGGCCGGGGGAGCAGCACTCGCGGTCATCTCTGAAAATCCCTTAGCGCCTCTCGGTCCATCGGGGTGGGGCACTTCCACGATATCCCACACCATTTCCCTGGGCATATCCGCAGCGGTGGTAACGACATAATCGGTCAAATTGTCCGGGACATAATTCATTTCCGGATAATTGGGAGTGAAATCTTCGCTGAGGGCGAACCCGATTCCCATCATGGCACCGCCATTGATCTGACCGCGGCAGAGCAAGGGATTGATGGCTTTCCCGATCTCATAGACCTGGACCAGTTTGAGAACTTCAACTACCCCGGTCTCCATGTCCACCTCCACTTCGGCGACACAGGCGCCATAAGCCAGAGAGGCAACCGCGGTCATCTTCCCCGTTTCGGGATCGAATTCCTGGCCGGCACCGGGAATGAAAGCACCGGTTCCCACTAAAAATTGTCCACCCCAGTTGACCTCTGGGCCAACTTCAGCCATGGTTTTGGCTTTGGACGGCACCCCTTTGACAAAGACCTTGTTATCCATCATCTCGATATCGTCAGGATTCGCCTCCATGGCGTCGGCCGCCCATTCCTTGATTTTTTTCTTCAAATCCCCAGCCGCTCGAATTACAGCGTTTCCATCCATAAAGGTCACACGACTGGCAAAGGTTCCCGTGCACATGGGAGCGATATCCGTGTCAAAATTATTGACCGTAATGGCCTCGAGAGGGACTCCCAACTCGTCGGCCGCAATCTGCCGCAAAATGGTCTTGGACCCTTGTCCGATATCCACCGCGCCCACCAGAAGATCCAGAGTCCCATCAGGTTTTAGGCGAATCTGTGCCTGACTGGGATCCCCGCCCCCTTTCATGCCGGCGGGATGGGTGTTGCATGAAATTCCGATTCCTTTTTTTTTCATCTCTACTTACCTCCCCCGTGAACTCATGGCTTTGAGGTGTTCCGGCAGATCCACACCGGCCAGTTCAGCCGCGCGTTTCATGGCTTCGATTAAACCGGCCGCAACAACCGTAAATTGGGTCGCTCCGAGATCGCCATCCCTCCAGGCATTGATAAAGCGAATTTCCCACGGATCCATCCCGATCGTTTCGGCAATACGATCCATCTGAAGCTGTTCAGCCGAAGTTCCGTTGATGACCCCGAAACCACGCATGGAGCTGGCTGGCGGCTTATTGGTATAAACACAGGTGCCATCGATCCGGATATTGGGGATGAAGAAAGGTCCGGCAACCAAGATCGCGTTTTTGTCAACCACATAGGGCCCCATACCGGAGTAGGCCCCGGTGTCATGAAGGGTGGTAACCTGACGGGCGACAATCCTGCCATCGTTTTTTACGCCATCCTTGAAAGTGAAATACCAGGCACCCCTTTTTGTGGTGTAGAGCGTTTCTTCTGCACGTGTCAGCGCATATTTGACCGGTTTGCGGATCTTGAGGGCCATGAGTCCCGCTACGTGATCACAGTGGATATCGTTTTTGGCCCCGAATCCACCGCCAACGGTTCCTCCGATGTACCGGATCTTGTTCATGGGAAGGTTGAAAATACCGGTCAGAAAACCTAAATGGAAGTAAAGGTCCTGGCTAACCGTATGAATGGCCAATCGGTCTGTTTCGTCGATATAGGCCACCGAAACCTGAGGTTCTAAAGGGGCATGATCATTCATGGTATTGGTGTACTTGCCTTCCACAATGTGGTCTGCATCCTCAAACCCCTTTTCCACATCGCCGAGACGGATCTTGCGGGTGAGCCCGCTGTCAAACTTAAACACATTTCCATCGGGATTAACCAGGGGTGATTCAGATTTCATGGCCTCATAAGGATCAAAGACCGGCGTCTGCTCCTCTACCTCCAACTCGATTTGGTCGATCGCTTCCATGGCCGTGTCTTCATCCACGGCGGCCACTGCGGCAATCCGTTCTCCTTTGAAACGAATCTCCTTTGGCGTGAATACAGGTTGATCAGGGACCAATCCATAGGCGTTTTCACCTGGAATATCCTTAGCAGTGATAACGCCGGCTACCCCCGGCAGCTTCTCGACAGCCGAAAGGTCCAGACGCTGGATGATACCTCTATGAACCGGGCTGGTCAGGACTTTGATGTAGAGCATCCCGGGTTTTTGAATGTCGTCGACATATGTGGTCCGGGCGGTCACATGCCCGATGCCGTCATACCGCAAAACGGGTTTTCCTACGTATTCTGTCATTGTTTTTACTCCTTCCCCCGGTCATTGACCACGGCCTCGATACCCTCGACGATCTCATTGTAACACCCGCAACGGCAAATATTGCCGGAGATCGCATCAACAATTTCTTTTCGATCGGGTTTTGGATTTTTGTCCAGCAATCCTTTGGCCGACATCACCATACCCGGGGTACAAAAGCCGCACTGAGCAGCATAATGTTCGTGAAAAGATTCCTGGAGGGGATGAAGCTTTCCATCCTTGATCAGACCCTCCACGGTCTCCACACTTTGCCCGGTCACTGTCAACGCGATTGTCAGGCAGGATCGAATGGGTTCGCCGTCCAGCAGGACCGTGCAGGATCCGCATTCGCCTGTATCACATCCTCTTTTGGGACTGATCACTCCCAATTTTTGTCGAAGAACATCCAAAAGCGTATCCGTTGGCTGGACCAGGACATCCACGGGTAAACCATTTAAATCAAACGATAAAGGATATTTCATGTTGGGGTTTCCTCCTTATTCTGGCTTGAGGCCGGCAGCCTGGCCGAGAGCCCGTGCCACCAGAGTGGTTCCCGCCTGTTTACGGTACCAGGCTGATGCCCGCTGATCATCGATCGGGCTGCTGGCCGCCATGGCTTCGATCGCACAATCGGAAATCAGATCACGATCGACCTCTTTTCCCTTAAGCATGTCCTCTGCTTTGGGGCACCGCAGGGGAGTGGGCGCTACAGCCCCCAGTGCAATTCGGGCTTCTTTGCATTTCTGTCCATCCAGATCCACGCGAACCGCCACATTGACCACGGAAAGGGTCAGGGCTTTTCTTCTTCCCAGTTTGAGAAAGGTGGTCTTGCCCTTTGGGATGACAAAGGAAATTTCAGTCATCAATTCTCCGGGCTGGAGAACAGACTGCCCGGGCCCTTTGAAAAAATCTTTTAACGGAACAGCCCGGTTTCCCTCGGCACTCACCAGGGAAACCTCTGCATCGCAAACCAGAAGAGGGGTTGCCAGGTCCGCAGCCGGCGACGCATTGGCCAAGTTCCCTCCCACTGTTGCGGTTGTGCGCACGGCGGCAGTGCCTGCCTTGAAGGCTGCCTCAACCAGAGCAGTCGCCTTTTGGGCGAGCAGCTCATTGGTAACGATTTTGGCCATGGGCGTGGCCGCCCCTATGTAAATCTTCCCGTTATCCTCTTTAATATAATCCAGACCGAGTTTTCCGATATAAATCAGAACCTCCGGTTTAAAACTGTAGGTATTGATCTTGGGAACGAGGTCAGTCCCTCCGGCAAGGATAACTGCTCGCTCCCGGTATTCTGCCAACAGTTTCATGACGTCTTTCAAATCCGTTACCACATAATACAAGGCTTCTTTCATATTCAGCCTCCCTTCCAAACATTTAGAAAAAACGAACAACCAAAAACTGTAGTTCTTGAAAACAGGGTCAAGAGCAGCCTATCTTTTCTCAACAAGAAATGAATTCTGTTTTGGTGCTTTATGCAAGCCCTCAGCTACATAATCTCCATGTTGTCAAGAAGTCAAGAAGATTTTTGAGAAACGATAGTTGAGGGGAACTGACCACCATTTTTCCCTCTTTGATAACGTGCCGCGTGCAGGGGGTGCTCCCTTATAGGCAGTTGTGATCCCATTGCAGACAATGCCGACGGTCTGGGCACCTTTGGGCTCCACTGTGTTCCCAAAGAGCTCCTCGCTGATATAGGCGCTGGTAATCCCCCTCGCAATGATTATCATCCCACTTTTCAAAGCCTTCCGGACCTCTGAGAGCGCGACCGTGGCTTTCGCCGGAGACGCCTGGATTCAGCAGGGTTCAGGACCGCCATGGCGGAAATCTGTTTGTTACCTGATCTGGATTCCGGAATCTCGACTTCGTAGAATATATCAGCCTCCTTACTTCTTTAGAGATTGCAAAAACTGAGACCTTTGAAAAACGCCCTCTTTCGGTCAATCTCGGCGTCAGACTCAAGGTTCAATCCTCAAAATATTCAATATATTCCTGTGGTTGAAATTTTCGCCTTCCTTGACCTTGACCAAAATTGAACATTTTTCAAAGGTCTCAAACTTTATCCGTAAATGATGTTGCCGTCTGACCCATGTTATGCCATATTTTCAAGCAATCAGTGACAGAGAAAAGTACACGGTGGAGAAAAATATGGCAAGGATTTAATGGTGGAAAATTAATCGAGGTCCCAATGGCGGATTGGTTTGAAAAGTTGACGATCGGGTCCTTGCCGGACCGTGCGGCGAAAAAATTCGGAGACAGAGAAGGCCTCTATTTTGAGGGTAAACGGTGGAACTTCGGCCAACTTGCCCAAGACGTCAACAGGGCAGCCAAGGGTTGATCCACTTGGGCGTTCAACCGGGAGAGAGAGTCTGCCTCTGGGTACCCAATTGCCCGGAATTCATCCATCTTTTTGTCGCCGTGGCCAAAATAGGCGCGATTGTCGTGCCCATAAACACGTATCTCAGGAGTTTGGACACGGGCTATTTATGGAAACAGTCCAATTCGTCAACCCTGGTCGCGGTGGATCGCTCAGGCCCTATCAATTATCTCTCCATGCTACATGAAATAATTCCATCACTTTCTGGATCGCAAAACAGGAGATACGCGACCCTGGATTTCCCCATTTGAAAAGGGTTTTGATCCTAAGCAAAAAAACATACAGCGGGACCTATTCCTGGCC
>PVMK01115838.1_pt1 | contig 11808 bp, 8 predicted proteins | sample 1853481 | NCBI WGS metagenome assembly PVMK01 (sample SAMN08533507, study PRJNA380276) | Marine sediment metagenome, whole genome shotgun sequencing project. | reverse complement strand
TTATTTCTTTGAGATAACTGAAAATGGATGGATGGGAGAAGACGGAGATCTTTATTAAAATATAAAAACATTAGGCCATGAGAAAGCGTTAAAGTGTTCAAAAGATATTCAGAACCCTCTCAGTTAATTCTAAGTTTTTTTTATTGTTTTAATCTCGTTGCAAGCTTATTCAACAACATACATCTCGCATTAATAACAAATTTGCTTATTACTTCTCTCTGTAATCAACGAACTGCTTCATTCGTATAGTCTATTATACTCTTTGCATCAAACAACGAAATTTGCATCATTCTATAGTCGTGACAGACACCCCTCACTTTACCTCGGGCATGGGGGGTGCTGTTTTGGTGACAGAGACATGAGCACAAATTATTTAGGCATATAATACTTGATTTGACTTATTCGCAGTGCAGCGAGAATGCAGCACAAAGAAAAAGCACCTAGCTAGTGTTTTGCTAAGTGCTTGATATTGCTGGTGGGTCGTCGGGGAATCGAACCCCGAACCTACTGATTAAGAGTCAGTTGCTCTGCCAATTGAGCTAACGGCCCACTGAAGTTGCATCAACCAACTGAAATAATTATCATACCAAATTCCATGCGTCAAGCAGAATGGCAGTGTATTGTGGTGCTGTAATTAATATAAAAGATGAGGATAATATTTTGATACGCAAAAAAGAGATTCCAAGGGACCCTGTGTGGTATCCATTCACCCAGATGCGGGAGTTTGCAGATCATTCGCCGTTGTCAATCGTTGCGGCGCAAGGGTGCTGGCTGGAGGACGAGCAGGGAAAGCGGTATCTTGACGGGGTTTCGTCGCTTTGGGCTAATGTTCATGGACATAGTCATCCTGCTATTGACAGAGCCATACAAGAGCAAATGAACAGAGTTGCCCACTCGACAATGCTGGGCCTTTCACATCCAGGAGGAATTGAACTGGCCCGACAACTTGTGCAGCTTGCCCCTGAGGGTTTGAACCGTATCTTTTACTCCGATTCCGGGGCCACAGCAGTTGAGATTGCCTTAAAGATGGCTTATCAGTATTGGCAGCTTCTGGGAGAGACTCAGCGCTATAAATTCCTCAAGCTTTCAGAGGCGTATCATGGCGATACCATTGGCGCAGTTTCCCTGGGCGGTATGGATCTTTTCCACGAACGATTTGACCGGCTTTTATTCGATACTATTAAGGTTCCAACCCCAAATCTGTACCGCCATCCTTTTGCAGCAAATGATGAAAGAGATATTATTGAGCGTTATTTTGAGCTGAGTGAAGATCTTATTAAAAGGCATGCTGAGCAGGCCTGCGGCTTTATCGTTGAGCCGATCATTCAGGGTGCGGCCGGCATGATTGTTCATCCATCAGGCTACCTGAAACATTTAAGAGATGTAACCCGAAAACATAATATCCTGCTTATAGCCGACGAAGTGGCAGTAGGATTCGGCCGGACCGGCAAGATGTTTGCCTCTGAATGGGAGGATGTCTCTCCTGACCTGCTTTGTCTGGGGAAGGGCATAACAGGTGGGTATATGCCGTTGGCGGCGACCATGGCAACCGAAGAAATATTTTCAGCCTTTCTGGGAGATTTTAAAGAATTAAAAACTTTTTTTCACGGGCATACATATACCGGTAACCCGCTGGCATGTGCCGCTGCTCTTGCCTCGCTTCAGGTGTTTAAAGAGGAAAAAACCCTGGATGACTCTGTGTTTGGTCCAAGAGCAAAAAAATACTCAGGGGGCATAAAAAGGCTTGAACAGCTTGAGCATGTCGGTTCGATTCGTTACAGGGGGCTTATGGGCGGTGTGGAGATTGTAATGGATAAAGCCACAAAAAACCCCTATCCGTTTGAAGAGCGGATCGGCTATCAGGTTATTCTGGAGGCTAGAAAGAATGGTGTTATCCTCAGGCCCCTGGGTGACGTGATAGTGCTCATGCCACCACTGGCAGTCTCTCTGGAAGAGCTTGATTTACTTTTTGCTGTAACGGAGGAGGCGATAAAAAGAGTGACAGAAAGATAAATAAAGGGTTCGAGGGGCCAAGGTTTCAAGGGTTTTAAAAACTAATTAATTCATAATGTTGAATTTCACGTTTTTCCCAGTATCAGGTTTTATTCTCCTTTCCCTTTTGTTGTTTACGAAATTAAACGACGATTATCGTTTAACAAAACGAACGATGATTGACAGACAGCCTTGAGTTTTATTTCTTACGTCCCCTGTCATCAAACTTATCTCTTGCGCCCTATGCCCTTTGCCCTGTGCCTTTTATCTTTTACCCCTTGAAACCTTGACCCCTCGAACCCTTGAAACCTGCATTCTAATCATTCATGCAGCTTGCCCTCTGCCAGGGTAAGGCAGCGGTTCATTTCATTGGCAAGCTCGAGATTGTGGGTTACCATGACTGCTGACAGGGAATATTCTGCACTCATTTCCTGTATAAGCTGGAACACCTTATAACCGGTCTTGCTGTCAAGGTTTCCGGTCGGTTCATCAGCCAGCAGCAGTAAAGGTTTCATGATAATGGCCCGGGCCAGAGCAACCCGCTGCTGTTCCCCACCTGAAAGCTCTCCGACCTTATGCTGTATACGGTCGGATAAGTTAACTTTTTCCAGAATTGCAGCTGCTTCTTCTGCCATTTTAGTTTTTTTCTGTCCCCCGATCAGTCCCGGCATCATAACATTTTCCAGGGCGGTAAATTCAGGGAGAAGGTGATGGAATTGAAAAATAAAACCCACCGTCCTGTTGCGGTAGGCAGACAGTTCAATATCATTTTTATTGAGAACTTCCTCTCCTCCATAAAGAAGTGTGCCTGCTGTCGGCTGGTCAAGGGTTCCCAGGATGTGGAGCAGGGTGGTTTTCCCGGTGCCGGAAGTGCCTACAATGGCAATCATCTCTCCCCGGTCAAGGTGTAGATCCAAACCATTCAGGACGTTAATCCTATGGCCGACTTCTTCGTAGTATTTTTCAATACCTATGGCCTGAAAGGTGGTTGAATCATCAGGGTTATTAAGTTGTTTTTTTGTTTCTTGCATAAGAAATCCGGCCGCCTAATTCAAAACTGCACAGCAGTATAATCCTTCTAAGTCTTTTTTGTTTTTTCTAGACCCCTTGATACCTTTGTTTTGGGCCTTTCGCCTTTTTTTTATTCATACCGCAATGCTACCGCAGGTTCTATTTTTGATGCCTGCCAGGAAGGGTATATAGTTGCCAGCAGAGTGATGAGCGCCGCTGAAATTGCGACCAGGGTTACATCCATCGGCAGTACTTTAATAGGCAAAGTAGTTATGGGATAAACATCACTTGGCAGCTTGATAAATTGATACTTGGAAAGTATCTTGCAGATTGCGAGGCCTCCAATCACGCCGGTAACCGTTCCCGTGAGTCCAATGATCAACCCTTCGTAAACAAAGATTCGCATGATGCCTCTGGAGGTGGCACCCATTGATTTAAGAATGGCAATGTCCTTGCCTTTACTCATCACCAGCATGATCAGGGTGCTGATAATATTAAAGGCGGCCACTAAGACGATGAGGGCCAGAATGATGAACATGGCAGTTTTTTCAAGCTTAAGGGCTGAAAAAAGGTTTTTATTCATTGAGATCCAGTCCTTTACAATGTATCCAAAGCCAAGTTTTTCCTCCAACTCTGAAGCAATGGCAGAGGCCTTGTAGATATCATCAACCTTCAATTCGAGTCCGTGAACATTGTTGCCCAATTCAAGAAAATCCTGGGCCGTGGTTAAAGAGATATAGGCCAGTGAAGAGTCGTATTCATACATGCCGGTATCAAAGATTCCAACCACCCGGCAGGTTTTTATCTTGGGAATTACGCCCATTGGAGTAAGTGGGCCGGAAGGTGAAAAGAGGCGGATTTTATAGCCAATATCGACGTGTAAATTCTGAGCAAGCTCCTTGCCAAGAATAATGCCAGGCAAAACCCGTGATGGTGATATACCTGTCTTCGAGTCGTTTGCAGATGGGGAGCCTTCATTGAGAGCAGTTACACTGCCTCTGATCAGTTGGCTGTTGAGGCTGAGCACATCATTGGCCGTATTCGGATCGATACCACGGACAATCGCCCCGGAACTGGCATCAGGAACAGACAGCATAGTCTGGGAATAAGTGTATGGAGTGGCTGCAAGGACACCTTTTTCCTGGAGAATTATTTTGCTTAGATCCTTATAATCACTAATTCCATTTCCCAGTCTTTGCACAACAATATGGGAATTAATACCGAGGATTTTTTCGCGCAGGCTGTCAGTAAAGCCGGTCATTACAGCCAGAACCACTATAAGGGCCATAACACCGACTGACACTCCAGCCACAGAAATTATTGAGATAAGGGAAATAAATCCCTGCCGTCTTTTGGCTTTCAGGTATCTCAGGCTTATGAACCACTCGTATCCCATGTGATAGTGCCTAAAGTGAACTAAAGTTTAAAGTTGATAAAGCTGTATATGGCTGCTAACCGTCAGTACTAATGTCATTTGGAGTGATGGAGTACTGGAGTGTTGAAAAAAACCATCACCTCATTACTCCATAATTTCACTACCAATGTAATTTATCCTTCACCCTTGGACCCTCGACCCCTTTACTTCTCCGCCTTCAGGTGCGGGAAAATGATAACATCACGTATAGAGGGGGAATCGGTCAGGAGCATGACCAGTCTGTCAATGCCAATACCCTCTCCTGCTGCTGCCGGCAGACCATATTCGAGCGCCCTGATATAATCTTCATCAAGGACAGGGTGAATTTCCTCGTCATCCCCCCGCTCAGCGATCTGTGTTTCAAAACGTTTTTTCTGATCCACAGGATCGTTTAATTCACTGAAGGCGTTGGCGATTTCCCGTCCGGTAATAAAAAGTTCGAATCGGTCTGTCACCTGCGGGTTCTGTTCATTCCTGCGGGCCAATGGTGAGACCTCTGTCGGATATGCGGTGACAAAGGTAGGGTTGATAAGTTTTTCTTCCACCAGCAGTTCGAATAATTCCATCTTGGCTTTGCCCGGTCCGGCTTGCGGTTCAAGTCCAATTCTCTTCTCTTTTGCCAGTTTCAGAAGAGCTTCAGAGTCATCCAGGATGGACGGCTCGATCCCGCCTACTTCAATAAGGGCTTCGTCAATGGTATATCGTTTCCAGGGGGGAGAAAGGTCAACGACCTGGCCCTGATAGGTAACTTCCATGGAGCCGTTTACTTCTTCTGTCAGCCAGGAAAGCATTTCTTCCGTCAAGTCCATGAGGTCATTGTAGGTCGCATATGCCTGGTAGAATTCAAGCATGGTAAATTCGGGATTATGCCTGGTGGAAAGACCTTCGTTACGAAAGCTCCGGTTGATTTCAAAAACCTTTTCAAAACCACCGACCAAAAGCCTTTTAAGGTATAATTCCGGGGCAATGCGCAGGTACAGGTCCATATCCAGGGCTTTATGATGCGTCTTGAAAGGCTTTGCGGTGGCTCCACCCGGTACAGCCTGCATCATCGGGGTCTCTACTTCCAGATAACCCCTGTTGGAGAGAAACTCCCGCAGCAGACGGATAATTTCAATTCTTTTGCGAAAGGTTTCCCGGACCTCAGGGTTGACGATGAGATCAACATAACGCTGCCGGTAGCGCATCTCGACATCGGTTAAACCATGCCATTTTTCGGGCAGAGGGCGTAGTGATTTTGTGATCAGTTTGATGGTATCTGCCTGGATAGTCAGTTCGCCGGTTTTGGTTTTAAAGAGTTTCCCCTTGAATCCAACAATGTCGCCAATATCCCATTTCTTAAATTGACTATAGCTTTCTTCTCCGACGACGTCTTTTTTTACGTAAATCTGAATTCTGCCGGAGTCGTCCTGGATGTGGAGAAAGGAGGCCTTGCCAAATTTTCTTAAAGCCATGATTCTGCCGGCAACTTGAAAATTTGCCCTGATATTGGGACCATCTTCTATGTCGGAGGCGACTTCTTTTGCACTGGCTGATGACAAAACCTCAGCAATATGATGGGTCGGTTTAAAATCATTTGCATAGAGCGGTACGTTTAATTCTGCCAGTTCATCAGCTTTTTTTCTGCGCTGGACAAGGAGTTGGTTTAATTGATCCATTGTGTACTTTAGTTTCCTGTTATTTTTTATTTAATCCTGAATCTGTGAGCCATGAAAAAAACATTCAATTGACTCCAGGAGCAATTGGCGGTTTTTACACCAGATATTTTGTTCTTAATGTCGTGGATACCTCTTTTGTTAACTGCAGGACCCTTTTTGCAAGTTGGGGAGATAAAGATCCGGTGCCGCAGCTTGGGGTAATAATTGCCTGCTTCAATAATGAATTGGTATTCCAATCGCCCCCAGAAAGTAAATCTGCCTGTCCCTCCCAACGGGTTACGAGTGAATCGCAGGTTTCCTGTTGAATATGTTCAGGGTCTGATGTTGGGATAATTCCCCAGGCAATAAGAGACCCCCGTTCAAGAAAAGCATGTATCAGCTTTTTACAGGTAATGAATTTATCAAAGAAAGAGTAGGCGTCAAAACTGAGAATATCAATTTCAGAGTTCAGCAGAATATTCCAATCGGTATTAGCACAGACATGAACTCCTGCCATTCCACCGTTTTTGTGGATGGCCCCAATCACTTCTGCCAAATCCTGGGCAATGTCATCAAGAGAGATGCTGATAAATGAAGAAGAGCCCAAACCTGCCAGAGCCGGTTCGTCAATAAACAGGAGAACCGGCACATCATATGCTTCTTTCAGGTATGCGACCTGCCATGCTGCTTTCATGGCAATACCTTTCACTACGATATCTCTGAAGTCTGGGTTATAGTATCCTAGTTTCTTATCTGCATCTGAAATACCCGTAAGCATGGTAAAGGGTCCGGTTACCTGGCCTTTAACAGCAGTCAGGTCAGTAATTTTTTTTGCCTGCTTCACAAGCAGGTAAAGTCCGGCCGCACGATCATCGCTGGTTTGAAATCTTGAAGTAAGAAGTGTATCGGAGTTTTCGGAAACGCTGAGGTACTCTTCGTAAAATGAAAGCTGCTCATCTGGAAAGCTGTCAAAATTTACATCAAAATAGGTGCGCTCTTCAGTCTCGATTATTCCTGGCAAACCTTCAATAAACTGATTGAGCATTCTTTCTTTTGGAAAAGCAGGAATCTGAGGCCAGAGGGGAATTTCAGGAGTGTATTCCAGTATCCAGTCCATGGCTTGCTGATGGTTTGCAGCCGGAAGACTGCCAATGAGAGTCGGAAGTCCGTCTGCTGCGAATTTTTTTGAGTCTGCTGTCATGTTGTTATCTAGGAGTAATGCTATTACTGTTTAAAGCTGTTCCATTATTCTCGGTTGGCCCGAAATCACGTGGCCTGAATTAGGTCCCTACCTAGCAATATTAGCTGTTTCTGTCAATATATTATACATGAACATGGTTGAAGAAAACCCAGGAGGAAAGGTGGCATTTTATAAATTAATGAATTGTTCTTTTCAGCAGCGCGACGCTTTCCATGTGATGGGTATGGGGAAACATATCTACCGGGACCAGGTATGACAATGTATACCCTCTGGGACATAAAATGGCCAGGTCACGAGCCAGTGTTGCAGGATTGCAGGATATATAGATGACCTGCTCAGCCCCTAGATCGGTGAGCATGGAAATAATAGCAGCTGCACCCTGCCTTGGTGGGTCAAGGATAACTGTATTAAACGTTTCACCGGCAGCTATGAGTGATCTGACACCGGCCTCCACCTGCACTTTCTCAAAATGACAGTTATGGACGCCGTTAAGGATGACATTTCGCTTTGCGCTTCTGATAGCGGCGTTCTGGCTGTCAATTCCAACAACTTTTCCGGCAATTTGCGCGACCGGCAGGGAAAAGTTCCCATAGCCGCAATAGAGATCCAATACCCTGTTATGGGGTCCACCTTTGACCATTTCCAGAACAAGGCTGATCAAATTTTTATTTTGCCCGAGGTTTACCTGGCAAAAACCGCCAGCCTCCCAGGTGAGTTTTAAATCTGCCTGTAATTTTCCCATAGAAAGAGTTTGGGATAAATGGGGGGGCTTGGATACGAATGACTGACTTAGAGGATCATATAACCCGTAGCCCTCAACCTGCATAAGGATTGTGGAGAGCCCGGTTGTATCATTGACTAAATCTGTAGCCAGAAAAGAGTCTCTCGGCCTGGGTTTGCGTCTGAAGTGCAAAAGCATCAATGTATCGTTGCTGCCCGGATTAACAAGTAATTCAAAAGCATTGCATTGTTTGACAAGTCCTGTAAAGGAGTTATTGGATTGGAGTTGTTGCAGAACTGTATTTAAGTTGTCCCCGGCAAGCAGACATTTTGAAACAGCTTGCAGAACATGAGACCCGGTGCGGAAAAAACCGTAATGCCCTTCCTCATCAACCTGTAAACGTATGCGCTGCCGGTATCCGAATTCCTCCGGTGAGGCAAGGGCAGAGTGCATGGATATTTCAGGGTCGGGAAAAATATCCCCTGCAGCCCGTTGTAAACTCTCAGCCAGAATTTCTTTTTTCAAGAGGATTTGGGCATTGTATGTGGCATGCTGCAGGTCGCAGCCTCCGCAGTGACCGTATAGGGGGCATGGAGGATTAATGCGGTCTGGAGATGGCGTCAAAATTTCATGGAGCGTGGCGAAAATAAAATCTTTCTTGCGATTCCTCTCTCGAACTAAAACTCTTTCGCCCGGAAGTACATAGCGCACCAGGACAACCATTCCCCCAGCCAGTCTACCAAGGCCAAGGCCTCCAGGCACAAGTTTTTCTATTAACACGGTATGCAGAGTTTTTGAGCCCATGTGTAAAATGAGTTTTCAAAAGTAGAAAAATATTCAGGGTAATAACTATGTAATCGCATTTTACCTGCAAGCAGGCATAATATTTATTGAGTAATTAAGGAGGTCAATGTATACCTTTTTGAGAAAAATTAACAATAGTCTCTAAAGAGAAGGTGATATTCAAGGTGAAGACAAAGGGAAAACCTGTAAAAGTCCTGGTTGTTGATGACGACAGGTCACATCGTTTTATGTTGAACTCAATGTTCAGCGAATGGGGCTGGAATGTTGAAGAGGCGGATGACGGGACAACTGCTGTGGCAGCTGTAGAAGAGCACTCTTATGATGCCATACTGATGGATGTCCGTATGGCGAAAATGGACGGCATGGAGGCTTTAAAGAGGATTCATGCCTTTAACCCTGCCATCCCGGTTGTCATAATGACCGCCTATTCTTCGGTGGATTCAGCGGTGGAGGCCATCAAAATAGGAGCCCATGATTATCTTACCAAGCCACTTGATTTTGATCGATTGCGTCTTACCATGGCGCGTGCCCTTGATCATAAGCAGGTGGTGGAGGAAAAAGAAGAGGCAAAGTCCCGGAAAAGAGATGCAATAGACACTGCAGGAATCATCGGCAAATCCCAAAGGATGCTTGATCTGTTGGAAATGGTTTCTTTTGTGGCCCCCACCGAGGCAACAGTCCTTATTACCGGTGACTCGGGGACAGGAAAGGAGTTGATTGCTTCAGCTTTGCATCATAACAGTGCACGAAAAAATGGCCCCTTTGTAAAGGTTAATTGTGCCGCCCTGGTAGAAAACCTGCTTGAATCAGAATTGTTCGGGCACGAAAAAGGCGCCTTTACGGGTGCTGACCGGCGCAAGGATGGTAAATTTGTCCAGGCAGACCATGGCACGCTTTTTCTTGATGAGATAGGGGACACATCTCCGGCTATGCAGGTGAAACTTCTCAGGGTGTTGCAGGAGCATGAACTGCAGCGAGTTGGTGGTAATGATTTGGTTGAGGTCGATGTCAGGCTGCTGGCTGCAACAAATCTGATTCTCGAAGATGAGGTAAAAGCGGGACGTTTTCGTGAAGACCTTTATTATCGCCTGAACGTTGTCTTGCTGCATGTTCCGACGCTCAAAGAACGGCAGGAGGATATCCCTCTTTTGGCTGAACATTTCCTGCAGAAGTATGCTGAGAAAAACAATCGCAAGGTCTCAGGCATAACTCCGGGTTGCATGGATGTTATGATCCATTACCCATGGCCCGGGAATGTACGTGAGCTGGAAAATGCCATGGAGCGTGGAGTAATCCTTATGCGTGGTGATTATCTCGACGAGGAGATCCTGCCCATACCCATCACAAAATGGGCCCAACAGGAAAGCGGAGTATTCACAGCCGGGATGGAAGGTTTGCCTTCATCTCTTGAGGAAGCTGAAAAGATGGTGATCCTTAAAACCCTTGATGAGGTGGACGGCAATAAAAGTGAGGCTGCCAGACGCCTGGGCATTACACGAAAAACCCTTTTGAGCAAACTTAATAAGTATGGGAATGAGTAGTGAAACAGGATGGTGTTTATGCATAACTGATGTTTTGAGGTGATTGACTAACTTAGCCGCCTGTGGTAATAAACTTTTTATTGATAGGTATGCATTATACCGGGCGAACACTGGGAATTTGGTGTTCGCCCGGTTTATTTCAAACAAAATAGTTGAGGAGCGTAGTGAAAGTATGAGAACAGATATTGTTCATATCGGCGCTGGTGAGCTGACGTATGAGATCCGTAACATCGTCGCTGTCGGTGAAAAACTTGAAGAGCTCGGAATGAAGACCTACTGGGAGAATATAGGCGATCCAGTGGCCAAAGGGGAACACATGCCCCAGTGGATGAAGGATATTGTCTCCGAAATGGTGCAGGATGATGCGACGTATGGTTATAGTCCTACCAGGGGCGTCTTGGAGACGAGGAAGTTTATTGCGGAACAGACGAACAAAAGAGGCAAGGTCCAGATAGGCCCCAATGACATTATTTTTTTTAATGGCCTCGGTGATGCGATCAGCAAGGTTTTCGGATTCCTAAAAAGGACAGCCCGGGTCGTTGTGCCCACACCAAGTTATACCACACACTCTTCAGCAGAAGCAGCCCATGCAGGGGACCGGCCTGTTACCTATAAACTTGATCCTCATAATTACTGGTATCCGGATCTCGATGATCTTGAGAAACGCATAAAATATAATCCGGCGGTTGCAGGTATCCTGATAATCAATCCCGATAATCCCACAGGGGCAGTATATCCTGTGGAAATAATCAAGGGGATGGTGCAGTTGGCCAAGAAATATGACCTGTTCGTGGTCTGCGATGAAATATATATCAACATTATATATAACGGGCATACCACCTTGCCGGTTTCAGATCTCATCGGCGATGTCCCTGCCATCGTCATGCGTGGTATTTCTAAAGAGATGCCCTGGCCCGGTTCCCGTTGCGGCTGGATAGAGATATATAACGGCCATAATGATCCGATGTTTGAAAAATATATTCAGTCAATTCTGGATGCCAAGATGCTGGAGGTCTGCTCGACTACGCTGCCCCAATTAGTTATGCCAAAGGTGGTGACCCATCCTCAATATCAAGACTATCTTGCCCGAAGGATAAAACGGTACGAAAAGTTTTCAAATATCGCTTATGACTGCCTGAAGAATATTGATGGTGTTCTTGTAAACTGTACCAACGGTGCTTTTTACATGAGCGTGGTTTTTGATGATGGAGCGCTGAATAACAAACAGACCCTTCCCATCGAGAACCCGGAAGTCAAAGGCCCATGTCGAATCACTGGTGAATCAGCCAGGCGTCTCACTTGATAAGCGGTTTGTTTATTACCTGCTCGGTGCAACGGGCGTATGTGTTGTGCCATTATCGTCGTTTGCCACTACCCTGCAGGGCTTCCGTTCCACCCTGCTTGAAACTGACGAAGAACGATTCACTAAAATTTTTAACAGTATCGCAGATTCAATCAAAATATATCTTGGCAGCTGACAAATTTTT
>PVMK01126122.1_pt1 | contig 11809 bp, 8 predicted proteins | sample 1853481 | NCBI WGS metagenome assembly PVMK01 (sample SAMN08533507, study PRJNA380276) | Marine sediment metagenome, whole genome shotgun sequencing project. | reverse complement strand
AAAACCGGTGACTTCCTCGAATTCAGTGAAGAAGATTTCGATGCTGTGATCAGGGTCAATTTAAAAGGCGTTTTTTTGACTGGGCAGGCAGCAGCCCGGCAAATGTCTGCACAGGATCCACAGGGCGGAATAATAATTAATATGTCATCGACTAACCAGGTATTGGCAATTCCTCAAATTACCCCTTATGTCGTGGCCAAAATGTTCGACCGCATTGGCAATCAGCTGGTCGACACTAGTCTTGTCACCGACATCGCTCTGGATAAAAATTACCTCGCCTTCGCTATCCAGATTCTCCCTTTCTGCCTTGCCCTTTTTGGCATCTATATCGGTCATTACCAGCTTCACGCCTTCCGTGATATATCTCTTGCAGATGGCCAGGCCAATACCGTTGCTGGCACCGGTAACAACGGCTACTCTGTCTTTTAATCGCATAATATTCCCCGTTTCAGTGATAACGTGAAAGGTATCCCGGCTATTGCATGAATACAAGTTTCGCGGCAATGGCCCACATAATAATACCGATTATTATCTCCAGTATTTGCCAGGACCGGGCTTGCGCAAATATTGGGCGTAAGAAACTTGCGCCATAGCCGAGCGAGAAAAAGAAAACAAATGAAGCGCTGGTAGCGCCGAGCGCAAAATACTCGATATCATCGGAGAACTGTGAAGACACCGATCCCAGCAACACGACCGTATCCAGGTAGACATGTGGGTTCAGCCAGGTAAAGGCAAGACAGGTGAGTGCCACATTAACCCAGCTTCCACTGACAATTTCGTCTGGCATTAACGCATGCTTTGATCGCCAGGCTGTGCGAAAACTGAGTAGTCCATACACGAAAAGAAAAATTGCGCCGCCATAGCGAGCGATTGTGACTAGCCCAGGAAAAATCGAGACCAGTAGATGAAACCCGCTCACTCCGATCAGGATTAAAATTGCATCGGATAACGCGCAGATCAGGCAAACAAGTAATACATATTCGCCTTTCAAGCCCTGTTTCAACACAAATGCGTTTTGTGCACCAATCGCGAGGATCAGCGAAAAGCCGAGTGAAAAGCCGTAGATGAAAGTATTCATGCGGCTATATTATCTTATTGCGAATCGCAATCTACAATGATGGAAAGCTCTCGAATCCATAGCAGTAGCGTTACCCAGATTATGATATTATTCTTGCCACTAACGAGCATCCTCAGTACTGGGAAGTGCCGGCACTTTTCCAGAATTTAATCGGCAAGATCCATTAGCAGGACCCCATGTTTAAACAGCATTTTCAGCGTCCCGAGATTTTTCTTTACCTGTTTTCGGCAGCCGTGCCACTGTCGTTTGCGACCTGGCAGACACTGATTAACAACTTCTCAATCGAACAGGCTGGTTTTACCGGTATCGAGATAGGAATACTGCAAAGCCTGCGTGAAATACCCGGATTTATTGCCTTCGGTGTTATTTTTCTACTTTTGATCATGCGCGAGCAAACTGTTGCATTTCTGGCTTTGCTGGCCCTCGGTATCGGCACTGCTATAACGGGTTACCTGCCATCGATCATGGGTTTGTACTTCACCACGGTATTTATGTCGCTCGGATATCATTATGCCGAAACCATAAACCAGTCGCTCACGATGCAGTTAATCGGCAAGGAGCGATTACCGATCATCATGGGCAAACAGCTGGCTGTCGGATCATTTACCGGTCTGTTTGTTTTCGCCGCGCTTTACTGCCTGGTCGATCTACTTAATCTAGGCTATCAACTTGTATACCTGCTAGGCGGTTCATTAACTGTGCTGATCGCCGTCATGATGTATTTTAAATTTCCGCATTTCAAAGGTGAATCCGAGCAACATAAAAAAATAATATTGAGAAGGCGTTACTGGCTATATTATCTGCTTACCTTTCTTTCCGGTGCACGTCGCCAGATCTTCGTCGTATTCGCCGGTTTTTTGATGGTGGAAAAATTTCATTTCACGGTCGGTGAAATGTCAATGTTGTTCCTGATCAATGGTGTGCTGACGATTTATCTCGCCCCCAAGATTGGTCAGTTGGTGAGTTACTGGGGCGAAAAGCGAACACTGACACTCGAGTACTGCGGATTAATTGTCATATTCAGTTGTTATGCGATCGCAGAGAGCGCCATATTTGCTTCAATGCTCTATATACTCGATCACTTCTTCTTTGCCATGGCGATCGCATTGAAAAGTTACCTAAAAAAGATAGCTGATCCAGCCGATATAGCTGCGACTGCCGGTGTATCATTTTCGATCAACCACATCGCCGCTGTTTTGTTGCCATTTGCACTCGGAATGGTATGGATCGTTTCCCCGCCGATGGTGTTTATTACTGGCGCCTTAATCGCTGTAATGTCACTGGTGTTGTCGCAAATGGTGCCTTCAGCGCCGGAACAGGGGATGGAAACTATCTACTCGCATAGTTGATATAAAAAAATCCAATGATCTCCCGGCTGGATTTAAACTTCATACAAAACATCCGATCGGATGATATATTTCGTTCCGGAAACAATTTCTTCCGAACCATGAACACAATGTAGTGGGTGCATTCCGTGAGGAAAGCACAGCGCTGCGCCCGCTGCTGTTTTGATATTCACCGTTGTGGACTGATGGCAATTTTGCGCAGGCTGGGATGGGTTATTTCCTTCGACAAAAAACTGGGTGTGGCCACCTTCAAATTCATCGCTTAAAAACAGGAGAAACGATAGCTGACTCCATCGATCCGGATAGGCGTTGGCAATTAGTTTCCTGTCGACAACCTTACTGCCCGGCCAGGCGCCATCGGTATGCGGTTTAAAATAATCACCTTTCTGGTAACGATAGAATCGGAAACGAGCATTGATACCAAGCGCCTTTTTGCCTGAAAAAATTCCCTTATCGTCATTCATTAATCGTTGACAGCGTTGCCAGATGATATCACCTGTCAGGTCGTCTACTACCCAGGTGGCATTGTGATTGTGGCGGACCGAGCGGGGTAGTGAGACCGCTGCATCCTGCAGGTAGCCCAGAGATTCGGTCAGGTCAATCATTCGCTGGCATTCGGCTATGGATAAAATGCCGAGTAACTGAAATGCGCCAGGCACCTCGTCGATCTCAAAACGTTCACTGTTCCAGGGAAGCCTGTCGTCGAGGTTTAATGGATTTTCAGATGCGTTTGCCCAGGTGGGTAGTGCGGGATGTTCTGCGCCCGGTTCCCTGGCTACGATATAAAAACCTTCGGTGATATGGTTTTGCATTATGTTTAAGCCTGGCAGCCGATTCCCATTGGAATTACCCTGTATTTCGCAAGCCCGCAGCAATTGAATTGATCGAGCTTAGCAGGGCACTTTGCCATTCCTGGCGTTTTTCTTCTACCACCGTTTCGTCACGATACTTCTTCAACAAATTAATTTGCAGATAAGCCAATGGATCCAGGTAAGGATCACGTCGCGTGAGTGACAGGGTGAGCACAGGATCGGTCGACAACAAGTTTTTAATATTGGCTATATTTAGTACCTGTTCAATCGTGCGTTTATTCTCCCTTTCAATATTCCCGAAAATGGACTTGCCAAGCTCCTTATTGCGGCACAACTTGCTGTATTCGCGCGCGGTGCGCATATCGCTTTTGAACAGCGACATTTGCATGTTGCTTATCATCGATGCGAAAAATGGCCAATGCCTGTTCATATCACGTAATTTTTTCAGCGATTGTGGATTTTCTTCGAGCCAGTGGCTGATTGCGTAACCGACTCCATACCAGGCCGGCATCATATGGCGCGACTGGCTCCAGCCAAATACCCAGGGAATTGCACGTACCGAGGATTTGGACCTATCGGCCTTGCGTCTATGCGATGGTCGCGAACCGATATTCATTAACCCGATCTCGTTTACCGGTGTGGCTTCGTAAAAATACTCGAAGAAATCCCTGGTATGGTCGGTCAGGTCGCGATAACAATGCTCAGACAGGTCGGATAGTTGCTGCATCACGGTATGGAAGTTATCGTAGTTGGTGTTTTCTTCCCGCACGATATCGAGGCTAGCTTTCATTAATCCGGTAATACCCATAGCCAGTTCATAATGCGCGGTTTCAGTATTACCATATTTGTGCGATAGCACTTCACCCTGTTCGGTAAACTTGATTTCGCCGAGCACTGTCCCCGGTGGCTGCGACATGATCGCATCGTGGGTGGGACCGCCACCCCGCGTAATCGTGCCACCACGGCCATGAAACATGCGGCATTTGACGCGATGGCGTTTGGTAATTTGAATCACCTTGTGCTGAGCCTGGTAAAGACCCCAGGCAGCCGACATAATGCCGCCGTCCTTACACGAATCGGAATATCCGAGCATTACTTCCTGGACGCTGCCACTGATTGACAATAATTCTCTGTATACCGGGTTTTGCAACAGTGTGTCGAGTACCAGGTCGATGTGGCCAAGGTCGTTGATGGTTTCAAATAGTGGCGCGATTTCCAGGCTGCAATAGTATTCAGTACCGGTTTTGCCAACCAGGCCTGCGAGATAACCCAGGTACATCACCTCCATGATATGGCTCGCAGTATGAGTCATCGAAATGACATAGCTGCCGATGCAGTGTTCGCTAATTTCCTTGCGCATCTCGAAAATAGTCTGGAAGACTTCCAGCGTTTGCCTGCTGTCATCGGATAATTTGCCAGGGTCGATCTCTGGAGGGTGACCCGAATCTATTTGCCTGGCGAGAAACTCGAGGCGTTGTTGATCATCCATCTCGGCGTAATTGCCGAGATTGGCGAGTGCGGTAATTTCCTCGATCGCTAGTGTATGACGAGCGGATTCCTGGCGGATATCGAGCTTCACCATGTGAAAGCCGAAAGTTTCAGCGATTCGGATCACATCTTTCAAATCCCCGTTGGCAGTCGAGTATTCCCCATGGCTGATGAGCGAATCGCGAATCGAATAAAGGTCGTCGAGAAACTCGGAGACATCGGCGTAGGCGTGATGACGCCCAGGGGTTTCGATACCGCGTATATTGTTTCTGATCACGGCGAGATTCTTTTTAAGCCGGTAATGCATGTGGTAAAGCTTGCGCCGATAGACCTCGTCTGCAAACTGGTCGTGGCGTTCATCAAATGTGGTCACAGCCATAGATTCGTCTTCACGCAGCTTTTGCATGAAAGCCTCGCTCGGAGTGCACCATCGAGTCGACATCGTCAACACCTGGGTGAGCTGGTGGACCAGGCGTATATGTTCTATCAGAATTTCCTCGGCCTGCATACGAAGCGCCATGCGGGTAATCTCGGCCGTGACAAATGGATTACCATCGCGATCACCGCCGATCCAGGAACCGAAATGGATAAAGCTGGGTACCCTGGCAACCGGGTTACCGGTGTCATCCTCGCCATAGGTCAGCGAAATAGCTCTTTCCAGGTGCCGATAATCGAGTTTGACTGCTTCAAACAGGCTGCGCTGGAAATAATGCAAACCCAGTTTGATCTCGTCTATGACACTGGGTTTGCGGTTACGTACTTCGTTGGTGAGCCAGAGTACCTCGATTCGCGATTGCAGTGCCTCCACCAGATCGTCACGCTCATACTGACCTAGTCGAGGGTCGGTCAACTGATCGATGATGGTGAATACAGCCCGCTGCAATTGCATGATGGTGCGACGCCTGGATTCGGTTGGATGGGCGGTAAATACCGGGGTATAGGACAGGTTGTCGAGCAGAAGCCGTAGTTCTTCGAGGCTGATATCCTGTTGCTGAAATTCCTCCAGAGTGTGGTGAAACGATCCGGTCCAGGTGGCATGGCCTTTCTTTTGTACTGATATTCTGCGTTGACGATGGAGGAAATCTTCCTCGGCAATATTCACCAGGTTAAAATAAATCGTAAAGGCCCGGATCACCTGATTGATAATGTCGGGTCGCAGGTTTTCGATTAAATTAATCAGAGACCGGCGCCTGGGTTCGTTATTGCGCTTGCGAAGCTGAATGAAACCAGTTCGCAGCGCCTCGACCGCGTGGAACACTTCGGGTTCTTCGTGTTTGAGTAGTACATTACCGAGTAGTTTGCCGAGCAGTTTTACACGTGACCGCAACTCTCTATCTGAGCCTGCATGATACCCTGTGGAACGTTTAGCCATCGGAAAACTCGAAACATTGATCGCGTGAGTATATCAAACAGTCGAGCCGCGATAAGAAACGAATTCTACGCGAAGCTATACTGCAAAGCGCTTTCATTAACGGCATCGCTGATGTATAAAATGCCCATGTTATTATTCGATGTAGAATCCGTTTACCGGCTGGACAGGGCCGCGGTCGAAGCTGATGGCCTGTCGGAAATCAGCCTGATGCAACGCGCCGGAGAGCGAGTCTGGTACGAAATTTCAAATCGCTGGCCCGAATTGACCCGTATCACTATATTTGCCGGTCCGGGCAATAATGGGGGCGATGCGTTCGTCGTTGCCATTCTTGCGCGCCAGCAGGGCAAAGAAGTTCAGCTCATAGCCCACGGCGATCTCGCACGACAGTCGGAAACATCCGCGCACTTTTGCAATATCTGGCAGCAAGCGGGTGGAGAAACGATCGAATCGACTCAGCAGGAGATCTCTGGCGAGGTCATCGTCGATGGTCTGTTGGGTATCGGATTGTGCCGAGGTCTGGACGAGGACTGGCAGGCACTGATTCAACAGATCAACCGGGCCGATGCGGTTCGTGTTGCAATTGATATTCCATCAGGCCTGAATGCGAATACCGGCATTGCTCAGCCTTGCGCCGTCGAAGCTGATCTTACGGTTAGCTTTATTGCTGCCAAAGTGGGTCAATTTCTGGCCGATGGCCCCGATTATTGCGGTGAACTGTTAGTTGACGATCTGGGCGTTTCTTCACAAACCCGTCAAAGCGAAAAGCCGACCCTGTCTGTGCTCGATCAATGCAATGTCATGCTACCAGTTAAACGCAAGCGCAATACGCACAAATACAAATTCGGCCACGTATTGATTATTGGTGGTGATCAGGGCATGACAGGTGCGGCTTCGCTCTCCGCACAGGCGGCTTTACGTGGTGGTGCGGGCCTGGTCAGTGTACTGGTGCACCCGCAATGCACTCATGATTTAGCGGCTATACCTGAGCTTATGGTACAGAGCTGGGATGACATTGATACCAGGTTGGCTCAGGCAACCGTGATCGTGGTTGGTCCAGGTCTGGGTCAAAGCGACGCCGCAAAAGTTTGCCTGGCAAAACTACTGAAATGCAAACAACCGATGGTCGTCGATGCCAGTGCGCTCGAGTCCGATTTCCTTCTGGCGTGTAAACCAGGGCAGGTTGTCATTACTCCCCATCCGGGTGAAGCGGCTAAATTGCTGTCGACGACTTCGGCCGAAATTCAACTCGATCGACTAAGCGCCAGCCAACTGCTGGTCGATAAATTCGATGTCGTGAGTGTATTGAAGGGTAGCGGAAGCATTATTCAGAAAGCCGGATCATTGGCAGAGATCAATGTGAGGGGCAACCCGGGCATGGCTGTTGCAGGCATGGGTGATGTGCTTGCCGGTTTAATCGCCGCGCTGCTGGGACAGGAACTGGCTGCTTTTGAAGCCGCGCGGACCGGCGTGTTAATTCACGCGCTGTGTGCCGAGGACTATACCGCGCATTATGACGAGAGTGGACTGATCGCCAGTGATATTGTGCAGCGTATCCCCCGTATAGTGAAGCAGCTGCAGGAATCGCGACGCAGTTTATGTTAATCAAGGATGAGGCGCAAATGCGCCAACTTGGTGCAAATTTAATTGCAGCCTGTGAATCGGGTGGCATTATTGCGTTACGCGGTAACCTCGGTACTGGAAAGACGACGTTGGTACGTGGCGCACTCGAATCGCTGGGGTAACCAGCGGGGTTCGAAGCCCAACCTATACCCTGATTGAATACTACGAGTTTGATCAGCTTTGCATTGCTCATCTGGATCTTTATCGGCTAGCGGACGGTGAGGAGCTTGAATATCTGGGCTATCGAGATTACCTCAATTCGACAACGGTATGCTTTATCGAGTGGCCAGAGCGAGCCGAGGGTTATTTAACGGGTGTCGGTCTCGAAATTGGTATCGATTACGATGTTGATGGACGATTGCTTGAATTTAAATCGAGTGATGACTGGGGAAGACGTCTGGTCGCTGCTGTAATTCCTTAGGAAAATTCTAGATAAACCCACTATCTAGTTAATAAATATAGGAAAAAGGTTGATTTTTTGCCCTGAATTAACTATAAATATAGTCTTCCTATTGGCGAAAGGCTCTCACACCCCGGACCTATGGATTCTTTTTCGACAACAAGGCGAAGTTTTCTAAAACGAGTGGCTCGTTACGGCGCGGCGCTAGTGTTACTGGCAGGCCATAAAACTACATTCGCAAAGAGTTCTTCAGCGTTAGTTGGCATTCGTGTATCACAGACCTCCGATAACCATACCCGCGTGGTATTCGATCTATCGACTGGCACTGAGCACAAATTGTTCACCCTGGATAATCCCCGACGTATCGTCATAGATCTTAAACGCACGCGTGAAAGTAGCGCCCTGGTCGTTGGTAAGCAAATAACCAGCCTAATGCGCGGTATACGTTCGGCTAAGCGGGGTTCGGATACGCTCAGAGTGGTGCTGGACTTGAAAAACAGTGTGCGACCGCGTAGTTTTTTTCTCAAGCCTGATGGGAAGTCGGGACATCGCCTGGTAGTCGACTTACACGCGACTAATCTGAGCCCGACACCGATAATTACCAGTCAGCAGCAGAGGCAAAAGCAGAAAAAAGAATTTGTTATCGCGATCGATCCGGGCCACGGCGGACGTGATCCCGGTGCTATCGGCAGGAAAGGAACGCGTGAAAAAGATGTCACGCTTGCAGTGGCAAAGAAGATGAAAACGTTGATCAATCGTGAGCCGGGTTACAAGGCCATCCTGACGCGTGATCGAGACCAGTTTGTTGCCTTGCGAAACCGTGTAAAAAAGGCACGTGATAATCGGGCTGATTTATTTATTTCGCTCCATGCCGACTCATTTAGAAGCCCTAAAGCCGAGGGTGCTTCGGTTTATGCATTATCACTCAACGGCGCCAGTACCGAGGCGGCACGACGCATAGCCGAGAAGGAAAATGCTTCTGATTTAATCGGTGGTATCAGTCTTGCCGACAAGGACGATTTGATTGCATCGGTCTTACTTGACCTGTCTCAAACAGCGACCATACAGGATAGTCTGCAATTTGGTTCTAATGTACTGAAAAATCTGCGTAAGGTATCGAAGTTAAATAATAAACAGGTGCAACAAGCTGGCTTTGCGGTACTCAAAGCGCCCGATATGACATCAATTTTAATTGAAACTGCATTTATCTCTAATCCCAGGGAAGAAAGAAAATTACGCAGTAGCAAACATCAGCAAAAATTGGCAAACGCGATATTTGCCGGAATCCAGACCCATCTCCAGGCTCGTAGGTCTTAATCTGACAGGCTCCATAAGGAGTAGTCAGGAATTATTAATGTTGTTACCCTGACAATCCTCTTAACTTTGTCGCAACACGGGTCCAGAGCTACCTAGATGAGTCTAAACACGGATCGGCCATTACCAGTGAAGTGCGACCTGCAATCGCCAGTTCCCGATTTTCTGAACCTGCCATTTTCGTTTTGAATCAGCAGTAGTGATGGAAGGCTCTGTTACCCTGCCGTTCTGGATATTCGCACTACTGGTTTTAACCGCTGTGCTATTGACCCTGGATCGTATATTGCTCCCCGGGTTTCGCTGGTATCTACGTCGTCGTGTCAATCGTGTTATCGAGGAAGTCAATACCCGGCTGGATATAGAAATCAGGCCATTTCAGCTTACCCGCAGGCAGGCTTTGATTGACCAGCTGGTGTTTGATGACAAGGTCACTGAATCAATCAAGGAGTATGCCAGGGAACACGATATGCCGAAGGAGATTGTGCAGGCGAAGGTACTGCGTTACGCCAATGAGATAGCCCCATCGTTCAATGCCTATGTCTATTTCCGCTTTGGCTACTGGCTTGCTAAATCAATAGGCAGAATGTTGTATCGGGTACGTGTTGGTTTCTATGACGATGACGGTCTGAAAAAGATTTCACCGGATGCAAGCGTAGTATTTGTGATGAATCATCGTAGTAACCTGGATTATATTCTGGTGTCTTTCCTGGTCGCAGAAAAAACAGCCCTTTCCTATGCAGTGGGTGAATGGGCCAGAATCTGGCCGTTACAAACACTGGTCAAATCAATGGGGGCTTTTTTTGTGCGGCGTAATTCACGAAATGCCCTGTATCGCCGAGTGCTGGAGAGATACGTCGACCTGGCAACACGAGCGGGTGTTTGCCAGGCGGTATTTCTCGAAGGGGGCTTAACCCGTGACGGAAAATTGCGTGTGCCGAAACAGGGGTTTCTCGATTACATGCTGCGTGACTATCATGCCGAAATCGACCGTGATGTAGTATTTGTGCCAGTGGGTATCAACTATGACCGGGTCATAGAAGATATGACCCTGGTGCGCAAGCTTGATCCAGTCGCTGGTAAAAGAAGCTTCTGGTTCGTGCTAAAAACCACAAGCCGATTTTTTTTTAAAACTCTTTTCATGAACCGTGATAAACGCTGGTTGCGATTCGGTTATGCGAGCGTGAATTTCGGTAACCCAATCTCAATGCGGAGCTACAGCGAGAAAAATAATATTGATTTGAGTCAGATGGATCAAGCCAGGCGGTATGAACAGGTGGAGAGAATAAGCCATCGACTGATGCAGGAGATCGCGGATGTAATACCGATTTTACCGGTTGCGATGATGAGTGAAATTGTACTTGGGCATCAGTCGGAATGGCTAAGTGAGCTGGATTTAAAGACAGCGGCCTCGATACGCATTACCCAGCTTCAGGAACAAGGCGCGCCCATCGATATGGCGCCGAATGCGCTTGAAGCGGTACTTAGCGCGGCACTGGTGATGCTGGAGGGCAGGGGGTTTATCGAGGTTAAGGAAAACCTGCTGAGGGCAAAACCAGAGTCGCTCGATTTACTAAAGTACTATGCCAACTCGATCAGCCACTGGCACGCCAGCCCGTAGAAAGTATGAAGCGATAGAAACCTGCTATTGTGAAGCCGCGATGAATGCCTCAATCACTTCACGATAGCGGCGAAATGATGTCAGGTCATTGTGTCTGGCACCTGCAATTAAATGATAACTGACCTGGGCCCGGGTAAACTGGTCTCGCAATTTCTCGGCGTGTTTATACGGGACCACCCGATCCAGCTCAGCGGTTACAATCAAAACAGGAATACTGATATTCCTGGCGTAATCAATCGAATCGAATCGATCCTTAATCAGATACTGGGCGGGAAGATAGGGATAGTGTGTCTGTGCGAGTTTGGCAATGCTATCGTAGGGTGTCAGCAGGAATAACTGCTCAGTATCGCGCTTCGAGGCGAGATACACTGCGACGCCGCTGCCGAGGCTCCGGCCCATCAGGCTGATAGATGTGTGCAGCGCAAGGATTTGATCGTAAATCGCGATAGCGTCAGAAAATAACCCCTGTTCGGTAGGCTTCCCCTGATTACTACCATAACCCCGGTAATTGACCAGATAGATCGTGTAATTTTTGAACAGGTCTTTGAACAGGATTATGTTACCCGTTATATCCTCGGCGTTTCCGCCGAAATATATCAGCGCTTTTTGTTGCCCCTTGTTCAGTATCCATCCATGCAGGGAAAGATCCTTGTTTTTGAAGGTGATGGTTTCCTCTGAAATCCCGTTTCTGACAGGAACAGGGTAATACAGCATGTTGCGTTGCAGGAGATAAACTAGTGCGACTATTAGAATATATCCGA
>PVMK01123369.1_pt1 | contig 11809 bp, 10 predicted proteins | sample 1853481 | NCBI WGS metagenome assembly PVMK01 (sample SAMN08533507, study PRJNA380276) | Marine sediment metagenome, whole genome shotgun sequencing project. | reverse complement strand
CGCATCTTCCGGCCATCGATCAATCGTCCCACCAGCAGTCCGGGACCGCCAAGCGGAGTGCGAGGGCTGAGCCCCAAGCCATTGCGCGTGGCGTGTCCTCTGAGCGCGTGCACCATCAGATGTTTTGCGGGGCCGAGCCCATCGGCAGCGAGCGACCCCGTTCCCCAAACTCTGATCGGATCCAAGCGGCCACGCAGCAGTCGTCTCCAGCGCTTACGGATGACGTTGTGCAGAATGCTCCCGACGGCAACCAGCTCGCACTCTTTGGGGTGCGTATATCGTACCGGCCGCCCTGCGACCATCTCGACGATCAGTGGCGATAACGCATCGCCAAAATTGACATAGCCTTTCCCGCCACCATGCCAGTAAAGTCGAATGGATCGCATCCTGCTATTTCCTCTACAGAGATACGCAATACGACTGCGTATCACCGTTGAAGAAGAAGTGCGTCAGCGACCCAGGCACAGCCAGACCCTAGACGGCACGGATGCGCTTGCCATCGATTTCTGCTTCGCGCAAATGCCATTCAATGAATGCGCGCCGGCCTTCGTCGCAATCTCTGTTGATGTAGAAGGTAGAGGTAACCGGCCTGCGTAGCAGCTCTGTAGAATCAGCTTTCGCACTTGTCGGTTTTGCAGTCGGCAGCGAATCGACTGAGATACGCGCATACATGCCCACAACCTCTCAGCTTACAGTACTTATGCCTATTTGATCGGTATCCTGATGTTGGTAAATGGCATTATGTGAATTGGGCGCAATCATGATTTGATTGTCGCAATTTTGCTACAAGCAACTGTCGTACCTATCTGCTCACTATATGGCAGTTTCGGGGTTTTCCATCCCATCCCCACCAGTTCCCAAAACGCATCGCTTCACCTTTTAAAGGTTCGGGCTGGGCAGCCTCGCGCTCCGCTCTCCTGCGGCTGTTTGGCCGCCGTCTTGACTGTGAGGAGGGCAGCAGCTATTTTGCAGTTGCAAATCATTCGCAACAAGACCGAAGCAGTTGCGACGCTGGCTGGCCCGAATCGGGCCGCATGCGGGGGTCCCCGGAGGTTGGATGCTGAGTTCAAGGCAGGAAAGTTTTGTGCGGTTCACATGCGCGGCCCTGGCGGCCGCGCTCGTCGTATTGCCGTTGCACGCAGCGACGGCCGACGGAGCCAAGAAGCCCCTTCGCGTGGTGACGACCTTCACCGTCATTCAGGACATCGCACAAAATGTTGCCGGTGATGCTGCCATCGTGGAATCGATTACCAAGCCAGGCGCCGAGATTCACGAGTACCGCCCCACTCCCCGAGACATCGTCAAGGCGCAGTCGGCCGATCTGGTGATTTGGAATGGTTTGTACCTGGAACGGTGGTTCGAGAAGTTCTTCAACAACGTGGAGAACGTGCCGAGCGTCGTTGTCAGCGACGGCATCGATCCCATGGGCATCCGCGAAGGTGCCTACACGGGCAAGCCCAATCCGCACGCGTGGATGTCACCAACGAACGCCGTCATCTATGTTGAAAACATCCGCAAGGCTCTCGTGAAGTACGACCCCGACAACGCCGAGACATACAACACGAATGCTGCCGCCTATACGGCCAAGCTCAAGGCGATGGATGAGCCTTTACGAAAGCGTCTAGCTGCAATTCCTAAGGAGCAGCGATACCTCGTCACCAGCGAAGGTGCGTTCAGCTATCTCGCCCGAGACTACGGCATGCGCGAGCTCTATCTCTGGCCGATCAACGCCGATCAAATGGGCACGCCGCGCCAAGTTCGCCACGTCATCGACGAGGTGCGCAAGCACAAGGTCCCCGTCGTTTTCAGCGAAAGCACGGTTTCCGATAAGCCCGCGCGCCAAGTCGCCAAGGAGACGGGTGCGCGCTACGGTGGCGTTCTCTACGTGGATTCGTTGAGCGAGGCGGGCGGACCTGTGCCGTCGTTTCTCGATCTGCTCCGGGTGACCGTCGCCACCATCGCCAAGGGCTTTGGCACATGAGTCTCATTGCTGCAAAGGGCCGAAGAACCAGCGTCGCGAGCGCAGATGTTGCCGCGACATTGTCGGTGCGCGATGTGACCGTTGCCTACTCCAATGGCGTCGTCGCCCTGCGCGATGCGTCGTTCGACTTAGGCCCCGGCACAATCTGCGGTCTCGTCGGTGTCAACGGCAGCGGCAAGTCTACCCTCTTCAAGGCCATCATGGGGTTCGTCGACCCGCGCCACGGCGAGGTACGTATCGCGGGCCTGCCCGCAGCTGAGGCGCTCAAGCGCGGTTATGTGGCTTACGTTCCGCAGAGTGAGGAAGTCGACTGGAACTTTCCCGTCCTCGTTGAGGACGTGGTGATGATGGGCCGCTATGGCCACATGAACTTCCTGCGCATCCCTTCCGCCGAGGACAAACGCAAGGTCGATGAAGCGCTCGAGCGGCTCGACATGAGCGGCTATCGCCATTGCCAGATTGGTGAGCTCTCCGGCGGTCAGAAAAAGCGCGTGTTCTTGGCACGCGCTCTCGCGCAAGAGGGCCGCATCATTCTGCTCGATGAACCCTTCACCGGCGTCGACGTTAAGACGGAGGTCGCCATTGTCGAGCTGCTGCGCCAGTTGCGCGAGAACGGCCACCTCATGCTCGTCTCCACCCACAACCTCGGCAGCGTGCCTGATTTCTGCGACCATGTCGTTCTGCTCAATCGCGTGGTTTTAGCTGCCGGCCCTACCGCGCGGACCTTCACGCAGAAGAACCTGGAGCGCGCCTTCGGTGGTGTCTTGCGCCACTTCCGTCTTGAAGGGGGCGAACTGCATGCCGATGCAGACCGGCGCAGGGTTACCGTGCTCTCCGACGATGAGCGCCCGGTGGTATTCTATGGCGACGAGCGCGGCGATGAAGAACCGTTGCGCCGCAAGAATCGCGAGGACGAATCGTGAGCGAGCTCCTCGTTCCCTTCGCTTACGAATACATGCTGAAAGCGATGTTCGTCAGCGCGCTTGTCGGCGCCGTCTGCGCCTTCCTGTCGGCCTACCTGATGCTGAAGGGCTGGTCGCTGATGGGTGATGCACTCGGCCATGCGGTCGTACCCGGCGTTGCCGCGGCGTATCTTATGAAAGTGCCTTATGCCGCAGGTGCGTTTTTCGCCGGATTGTTGGCCGCGATTGGAATGGCCGTCGTTAAGCAGCACACGCGCCTGCGTGAGGATGCCATTATCGGGCTCGTCTTCACGTCATTCTTTGCGGCCGGCCTGTTGATGGCCTCTATCAATCCCACCGCCGTCAACATTCAAACGATCGCACTTGGCAACATCCTGGGTATTTCGGACGAGGACGTTTGGCAGGTGGTGATCATCGCTGGCGTCTCAATGATAATCCTCATTCTCAAGTGGCGCGACCTGATGGTCGTGTTCTTCAATGAAAGCCACGCGCGCACCGTGGGGCTGAACCCTTGGGCGTTGAAGATTCTGTTCTTCACGCTTCTAGCCGCTTGCACTGTCGCGGCCCTACAGACCGTCGGTGCTTGTCTCGTCATCGCCATGGTCGTCACGCCGGGCGCAACCGCTTATCTGCTCACCGATCGCTTCGGGCGGCTGCTCGTCTTGAGCGTTGCCCTCGGGGTAACGACAGGCTTCGTCGGCGCCTACATCAGCTACTTTGTTGACGGTGCCACGGGCGGGGTCATCGTCACGCTGCAGACACTGCTGTTCCTGGCCGCCTTCTTTCTCGCCCCGAAACACGGGCGGCTCGCCGCACGGCGCCGGGCTGCTGCACCCTCGGAGCCCGCGCTATGATGGACGTCTGGGATTTCGTCGCGGTTCCGCTCAGCTACGGCTTTATGCAACGTGCACTCATAGCGTCCATCTTTATTGGCGCCGTTTGCTCGGTGCTGTCCTGTTATCTGGTGCTCAAGGGTTGGGCGCTGATGGGCGACGCGGTCTCACACGCTGTGCTGCCAGGCATCGTGATCGCATTTGTTCTCGGTCTGCCGTTAGCCGTGGGCGCCTTTGCCGCTGGTCTGTTTTGCGCATTGATGACGGGCTATTTGAAGGACAACAGTCGCGTCAAAGAGGACACGGTCATGGGCATCGTGTTCTCGGGCATGTTTGGTTTTGGGCTGGTGCTCTTCACAAAGGTGGATACAGACCAGCACCTCAACCACATTCTATTCGGCAACATGTTGGGTATCACGGCACGCGATCTCGTCGAGATCGGTATCGTCGCGGGTGGTACGTTGCTCGCGGTGCTCGCCAAACGTCGTGACCTTCTGCTCTATTGCTTCGACCCTCAGCATGCGCGTGCGATCGGACTGCCGGTTAAAGTCATTCACTATTCGCTCTTGGTGCTACTGGCACTTACCATTGTCGCGTCTCTCAAGGCCGTAGGCATTATTCTCGTCGTAGCCATGCTGGTCGCGCCCGGCGCCATAGCGTATCTGCTGACCGACCGGTTCGAACGCATGCTGGTCATCGCCGCGGCGGTCGCAATCGGTTCCAGCGCGGTGGGTACAATTGTCAGTTTTCACGTCGACGGTGCCACCGGCCCCTGCATCGTTCTGATCCAGGCTTTCGTGTTTCTGCTGACGTTCTTCTTCGCGCCGCGACGCGGGGTCTTTGCCCTCCGCCGTGCCTGACTATGCCAGCCGGCTGGAGGCGATGCGCGGGTTTGGGCTCAAACCTTCAACCGCTTGGCGAGCCCTTCGAGCCAGGAGAGCACACCAGCTGGCCCGTCTAGATCGACGTTAGAACGGCCGAAATGCTCGCCGGCTACTTTTAAAGCATAGCCGCCCATCTGCTGGGCTGCCGCGAACGCGGGCTCATCTCCCACGTCGTCGCCGATCACGATCGGCACGCGGTCGCGAAAGGGGGGAAGCTCGGCGAGCGTCGAGAGCGCTCTCCCTTTGGAGTAGCCGGCGGGAACAACTTCAAACAGCTTCTTGCCTGGAAAAATGACAAGTTTATTCGCGTAAGGTTCGAGATGACTTCTCAGCGCGGCCTCTATGTCGGCTTTCAGTGCCGGGGCCTGGCGGTAGTGAATAGCTAGACCTGGTCCTTTGAACTCGAGGAGAACGCCGGGCCAGCCTTGCACCAACTCCGTCATCTCGGCAAGCAGGGCTTGCGGGATGGGCGCGGCAACGGGCGTGATTGCGCCACCGGGCGTCATGCGCAGTTCCGCCCCATGAACGCCCGCGCCCACGAGCTTGTCAGGTGCGAGCAAGGCGTCGATGATTTGTAAACGTCTCCCCGTGATTACGGCGAGCGCACCCTCCAGGCCCTCCGACAAGCGGCCGAGAAGATCAGCCAATCCCTCAGGCACGACGACTGCGTCGGGCGTCGCCGCGATGTCGAGAAGCGTTCCGTCGACGTCAAGAAACAGCGCGTACTTCTTTGTCGTGTCGGCAAGAATGTCACTTGCCAGAGCCCCTTGCTCCTTGGCCCGATCTGCGCGCTGCAAGCTCTGCTCCTTCTGCATCCTCGAAATGTTCCCACCGCCGTTAGCCGTCGTTGCAAAGAATTTGCGTTATAGCTGCCATTTGCGCACTGGAAAATCGGGCGCGTCCTCAAGACGCGCCTCTATGTCCTCGCGCGTCATGAGGCCGGTCTGCGTGTCGACATGGGAAACGACGCTGGCCGCGTTGATGGCCGCGGCCTTGAGCGCTGTCTCGCTGGGCTGACCAATAGCCAGAAATGCGGAAAAAGTTGCCGCAAAGGCGTCGCCTGCGCCGGCCGTGCCCGCCACCTCAGCATCAAATGCTGGACAAAACAGAATCTCATTCTTTTGACAGACGAACGCGCCACCGAGACCGTCAGTCAGCAGTGTGCATTTCGTGCCCAATTGGCGCAGAGCTCCAAGGAAGTTAGGCAAGCTCATTTCGAAACCGCCGCTGCCGAGCCCGCGCGCAGCGAGTGGCGGGGGTTCTTCGCCGTGCTCAAATGCCAGAGTCTGGCCGCCTTCGCCGAACTGCGCAACGAGACTTGTGACCAAGACGTCAGCTTCAGCGCGGTTAATTGCAAGGATGTCAACTTGCGGAAGACATTCGTGGACGGGATCGCCGCGCGCTGACAATTGCCGAACGCCCGGGTTGACGGCGATGAGTGCGCCGTGCGCCTTCGCCTTCTCAATGATCAATGGAAAGCGGTCGGCGGACTTGTTCGAAAGGTGGGAGACGTAGACAAGATCAACAGCAAATGCATCGTCGTGCAGATCGCTGGGATCTAGGAGCGTGTTGGCACCGCGATACGTGAAGACTGCAGCGTTGCGCTCGTGAGAAGAAACGAGCACTGAACCGCCCGTCGGCGCGCGCCGATCGCGGCACACCCAGCGCGGTGACACGCCCTCTTCCATGAGTCGCGCCACGACCGTCTCAGCGCGCTCATCACGTCCGAGCTTCACAATGGTGGCAACGTCCAGGCCTAGCCGCGCCAGCGCTATCGACGTGTTCACGGCCCCGCCGCCGCAATGCATGGAGATGTCGAGCGCTTCTGTCTTGCGGCCCTCCTCCAGCAATAGAAACGAGCTTTCCGCGTTCAACATCGACATGCGCTCGATATGATCGCTATCGATGATAGCGATCGTATCGATCATTGCTCCGCCGACAGTCAGGGCCTTCATTGTCTACTCACAATCAGCGCCATTCGCTGTCCTAACAATGTATTGCCGTGTGGTTGTGGTGCTAGCAAGTCCGGACTCCTCCGTTAATGCCGGCCCCGTTGTCAATAATCTTTACGCCTTTGGGCAGCTCCCCCTGCGTGCTGGAGCCGGCTCGCTGTTTGTCGGATTGATGATGGGCTTGCGTTGGGGAATTCACAATTGGGTATGTGTCTGCCGGGCGGCGGTATGGCGCTGTGTTAGCTCTGGCCGGCACGCGGGCGCGCGGGTACGAGCAGCGGCGCCTGTTGCGCTTCCAGCAGCGCATCGTGTGTGGGGCCGCACATAGGACGCGCTTCGCGATCGTGGACGCTCTCTAAGGTGTTGAGGAAGGTTCGGCACCAGTCAAACGTATCTTGCGTGCGAATTGCAGCGAGGAGAGCCTCGTTGCGCTCCTTGCGCTCTTGCAGGCCCATATCGAGTGCTATCTTGATGGCGTCCGCCATCTCTTCGATATTGTAAGGATTCACAATGAGCGCTTCGGTTAGCTGCTCAGCCGCACCGGCAAAGCGCGATAGAATGAGAACGCCTGGATCATCGGGGTCTTGAGCTGCGACGTATTCCTTTGCCACGAGGTTCATGCCGTCGCGAAGCGGGGTGACGAAGCCGATGCGGGAATTGCGAAAGATGTCGATAAGCATCCGGCGGGGCGTCGAACGATGAATGTACTGAATTGGCACCCAGTCCAACTCGCCAAACTTGCCGTTAATCGTTCCCGATAGTGTTTCCAGCTCCTTGCGGATGTCGGCGTAGGCAACGACGCTTTCGCGCGTGGGCGGAGCGAACTGCGAAAGATTCACCTTCCGGCGGTATTCGGGGTACTTTTCCAGGAAGCGCCCGAATGCGCGGAACTTCTGCGGCAGTCCTTTTGTGTAGTCGAGCCGGTCGACCCCGATCAGGCGTGTGGTCGGGAGCGGCTGTTCTCGGCTCTTCTTAGGTCTGGAAGCGAGGAACGACTCCATGTCAATTCCGACAGGGAAGCTTGCCGTCAAAAGCTCTCGATCGAAGGCTTTGATCCGGCCGTCCTCCAGAACTTGACCCAACCCGCCATCAAGGAAGAAGTGGTCGAGATTGGTGACGTCAACGCGTGTTTGCAAACCGACGAGATCGTAGGCCGCAATGCCGCGGGCAAGCTCTTTGTACTCGGGGATCGCCAGAAAAGTTTGTGCGCCTGGAACCGGGATGTGCAGAAAGAATCCTATGGGATTTTGAACACCGAGCCTGCGCAACTCCATTCCCAGCGGGATCATGTGATAGTCGTGCACCCAGATCGTATCGTCAGGTTTCAAAAGCGGCTTCAGCGCGTGCGCGAAGCGCCGGTTGACCTCGAGATAGCGGTTGTAATAGCCGGACTCGAACTGGGCCAAGTCCAGGCGTGAGTGGAACACGGGCCAGAGCACGCCGTTCGCGTAGCCGAGATAGTAGTCTTTGTATTCGCGGGAGCTGAGCGGGATGGTGACGATCGTGGTTGCGCCGTCCTCGACCACATTGGGTGCGGCATGGACCTCCTCGCCCTTGTCGACGATCTTGCCGCTCCACCCCAGCCACAGGCCGGGCCGGGTGCGCAGCAAGTCCGCGATGGCAATTGCAACACCGCCAGCTTGAGCCGCCTTGCTGAGATCAACGACCCGGTTGGAGGCCAGTACAATCCGACCCATAATACTCCCGTCGCTTATCAGTATTTACTATAGCAGCTCTTTTTGAGGAGCGGGCGAATTCGCTCTCTGTGTTACCGATCAATCATTTACCGGTTCTTATAGTTGCTGGTGCGAGCCATGCGGCGCCGTTTTCCGGCTATTCCGTGCCGCCTTGGGGCGTCGACCACGCGTCCTCCCAGCTGCGAGATAGCAACATTCCAGTATTGATGATCCCAGCCATGCAGTAGGTCTGCGGTATGTTTCCCCATAGCTGGCCGGTTTCGGGATGAATGTCTTCGCTGAGGATTCCAAAGGAATTTCGCCGTGAGAGTATATCGGTAAAGATGTCCCGCGCCTTCTCTCGTTCGCCGATAGCCGCGAGCGCGTCCGCATACCAGAACTGGCATACCAGGAACGACGTCTCGGGTGCGCCAAAGTCATCCTCCGCCGTGTAGCGCATGATGAAGCCGTTGCGGTTCAACTCCTTGCCAATGACAGCACAGGTTTTGCGGAACCGTTCATCCGTCGCCGGTAGTAGGCCAAGGTCTGGTAGTAGCAGCACACTTGCGTCTAGATCGTCATGATCGAGCGCGCCGGCAAGCGCTCCCCATCGCTCGCTCCATGCGCGCTTAAGGATGACACTGCGTAATTTATCGGCGTGACCCATCCAATACGCGGCACGGTCTTTAAGTCCCAGTAAGCTCGCCACGCGGGCAAGACGGTCACACGCGACCCAGCACATCGTTGCCGAGTGCGTGTGAATGTGCTGACGTCCCCGGTACTCCCAAGGTCCGGCGTCGGGTTCAAGGTACAAGCGTCTCGCCTGATGCCCCAAAGGTTCCATGCGGCGGAACAAAAACTCGTTGCCCATCCGCGGCAGCCGCTCGTCGATGAACATCTGAGAAATGGCGAGCACCACGCTGCCATAGGCGTCGTGCTGCAATTGATCGGCAGCCTGATTTCCGATGCGCACGGGCCCCATGCCTTGGAAGCCGGTAAGATCGGTGGCGATGCGCTCCTCGAGAGGCTGGTTGTGAATGATGCCGTAGACCGGGCGCAAAGACTGTTCGACATCTACGGCAATCGTCGCGATGAAATTAAGATAGGACTCCATCGTCTCCGTCGCGCCCAAGCGGTTGAGCGCGCGAACGACGAAATAGGCATCTCGCAGCCAGCAGAAACGGTAATCCCAGTTGCGTTGCGTATTGGGTGCTTCAGGTATCGACGTCGTATGCGCGGCAATGATCGCGCCCGTCTCCTCGAAGTGGCACAATCTCAAGGTAATCGCTGCTCGAATGATCGCAGACTGCCATTCGAGCGGCGTGCCTAGTCCGCGCACCCAAAGGCGCCAGTAATCGCGCGTGAGTTCAAGAAACTCGCGAGATACCGTATCGACGGCCGCCTGGAGCGGCTCATCAGGCCCGAGAATGAGTGTCAAAGGCCGCGTCAAGGCAAACGGCGTTTCGTGTGCGATATAAGACAGCGGTGCATCGGTCGTAAGCCGCAGTACATTCGCACCGCCCTCAAAACGCATGTGATTGGAGCCGATGGCTTGGCAGTCGGCAGGCTTTCCGTAATCGAAAGTCGGTCTCAGCCGGATAGCGATGCGCGGCACTCCGCGGAGCGGCTCGATCCGGCGCAGGATCTGGGCGGGATGGAAAGCACGCTCAAAACGCATAAAGCGCGGCGCGAAATCTGTGATTTTTACAGCATTGCCGTTGTCATCTTCGAGTATCGTCTCGATGATAGCCGTGTTGCGCACGTAGGCTGACGTTGCCGTCGTTTTCCCGTCGAGCACGACATCGCAAAATCCCTTGTCATCATCGCCTGCGAGCAAGTGTGAGAAGACGGGGTCAGAGTCGAGTCGAGGAAAGCACCACCAGACGATGCGCCCGTGAGAATTGACGAGTGCCGCCACGCGCCCGTTGCCGATCGGCGCAAGGTCGAGACCATTTGGCGGCGGAGGGCTCTTTTTATTGGCCATTGCACGTCTCGATCGGGATTGCGGCTGGGCGGAAAATGCGCGGCAGGTGTTGGTCTCGACTCAAATCCTCGCTGCCGGTGAGGGCACTGGGCCGTTTAGGGCGTACAGGCGCGGCTGTCCAGGCTGGTTGTGGAATAGGGTGTAGAGGGGCAATCCCTACCAGAACGCTGTGGTTGTGGTTCTGTGTGCGCATTGCGAAAGAGCATGTGTCGAGTAGCGGCCCGAATCTATGGTCGACGCGATGGCGCGCTAAGCGAGTTTCAAGAACTCGCCGGCGCGCCACCGGGCCAACCGCGCCGGATACGCTGGACCCAATTCACGGCGCTCATGTACACCTAACCGGAAAAGTGTTGCTACAAAGCAAACGGCATCCAGGTGCGTCAGTGTGCGCCGTCGTTGGGCTTCTTGTTCTGGAGCTCATCGCGCGGGCGCAGCAGCCAGCCGACCAGCGGGAGCAGTAAGGTATGGGGGAGTATGCGAAGGGCGATTGCCATGAACGTATTGATGACCCCCGGCACGATGAGGCAACGGCCCAGAACGAAACCGCTATAGGCGGAATTCGCGGTGCGCTCGGGGCTGAGCGCTGGGAGTAGTTGCCGGTAGAATGAGGACTCAGCGCCCATGGCTTCGTGAAATGAGGTGTTGACCGGCCCCGGTGCCAGAACCGTCAGCCGCACGCCCTTGCCCGCATTCTCCCAGGCTGCTGCCTCGGTCAGCGAGATCACATAGGCCTTGCTTGCATAGTAGGCCGCCTGATACGGCCCCGCCGCGAGCCCGCCGAGGGAGGCAACATTGAGAATGCCGCCACGCCCGCGCGCCAGCATGGCTGGCAGGGCGTGATGCATCCATCGCGTCAGGGCCCTCACGTTGAGATCGAGAAGATGCACGACATCTTTCTCGCTGTGAGATTCAAAACGCCCTGATAATCCGATGCCTGCCGAATTGACCAAGACATCCATGTAGCAGCCGCGTTCGGCCAATTGCGTGTCCAAACTTCTGGGTGCATCTGGTTCGGTGACGTCGATGACGATTGCGTGGGCCTTAACGCCGAAGTTGCGTTCGATTGCGGCGGCGGCCTCTTGCAGCGCATCGGAATTGCGCGCGAGGATCGCGACATCGTGCCCGGCTTTGGCAAAGCGCCGCGCCAGCGCAAGCCCGATCCCGCGCGATCCCCCCGTTACCACGACCGCCGGCTTCAGGCCGGCGACGGCAACTAGGGCCGCAGCAGATGGCTGGGCATGGCGCGCGATCCATTTGTTGAGCAGGTGCATGAAGACGCCTGGCTTCTTTATTCCTGAGGGGTTTTGCATCTGCGCCACTCAGCGCCTCTTGAAAGCGTGGGGTGAGGGTCGCTGGTGCCGCAAGAGGGATTCGAACCCCCGACCCCGTCATTACGAATGACGTGCTCTACCAACTGAGCTATTGCGGCTTTGCCTTCTGGCGTCAGCGCGGAGGGATACCGCTGGCCATCGCCAAATGCAAGATGCGGTCGAGCCCGAACGAAAAGCGCCCTCACGCGCGCTGGGGCCGCAGCGGCGGGCCGGCGTCGTCCTTATCGCCCTTCTCCGGTCCCGGG
>PVMK01139544.1_pt1 | contig 11810 bp, 13 predicted proteins | sample 1853481 | NCBI WGS metagenome assembly PVMK01 (sample SAMN08533507, study PRJNA380276) | Marine sediment metagenome, whole genome shotgun sequencing project. | reverse complement strand
GCCCCGACTCCCACCATGGTCACCCCGGCTACGGCCAACACCGAGCCGACCACAATCATCCATGGTTTGCGGCCCCTGGGACTCTCGGGCGATTCCGCCCCTTCCTTCTTCGACAGGCGCACCTCGAAGCGCTGCGGCTCCACACCACCGCTCACGAGCGCCAGCTCCTCGGGTTCGTAGCCTTCTGCGACGACGCGCATCAAATGCTCTCCACGGGGCAACCGAACCGACAAGGGGAGCCGCCCTACGAGATGGCCGTTATCAAACACCACCGCCCCGGTCGGTGCGCCGACCAGCGCCACTTCGGTGCCTCTTCGCTCGGGCCATCCCGCCAGGACTTCTTGCACGGCCTCCCTGGCCCCCTCGCGGCATGGCAGCGCCTCGCAACTGCGCTCCGCGAAAACCTGATCGAACGGCGCAGGTATCGTCGGGTCGACGAGCCCAATCGCCACCACCGCCCGCTCACGGGTCGGTGACCGGTCCCACACCGAAACGTAGGCTCCCATCGGAATGCCTTCGTTCTGAAGCCAAGTCCGCAAACACCCATCGTCCCGCGCGTCGCAGTGCGTCGCCTTGTGCACAGAAAGGCCCGCGGCCCGAAGCTCCTCGAGGACGCCGGCCACCGCTTCGCGCGCCCCCGGACCCTCCCCTTCGACGACCACCACGCCCACCGCGCGGTCCGACTCCGCCTCGGCGGTGCCCGTGCCAATCGTCCACGTCGTGATCACAACCAGTGCCCACCGCGCGCGAGTCATGGTGCACACCCAATCTCGTAGAACCGCATCAGACCTGCGTTCTTGTCCGCGCCGATCACGAATATGCGGCCTTTGTGCTCCACCACGGCATCCGACACCGGGGGAGTCAGGCTTTGGATGCTCTGCAACGATTCGCGGTCTTGGATCTCGAAGACGCTGCCTGCGAGAAACAACCTCCCGTCGGCCGCTGCGACCCGGCGACCGTAGACGGCGTCGCCCCGCCGGCCTCCTTGTCCGAAGCCGATACGCCTATCCACCTCCTCAAGTTCGACTCCGAGCGAGTACCGCCAGAGGTCCCACGACGTGTACCGGCCCACGACCACAAACGCGCCCGAGGGATCGCGCACCATCGAAAGGTCCATATCCACATCCGCACCCCGAGCGCTCTTCGTGAAAACGTCTCCGATGCCTTCCTGCACGACGGTCAGCTCTACGTAGGGTGATGCGTCATACGCCATCACCCATTGCCCTTCATGCGAACCCGTCGCGGGCGCCAAGACGCACTGCGGCACGTCGCTCCCGTCGCCGTTCAGACTTCTGAGGGAGTGGCCTTCCCCCTCTTCTAGGGACGGACTGTAGAACTGCACGAACGCTTGCGTCGAAGGCGAGCGATCGGCGCCGGTGAAGCGGTGACCCCAAGCGACCGCCGTCTCGGTCGCCGCGATACAATGAGACTCCCACACCACAAAACCGAGCCCGAACGGCGCACCCACCGAGTCCAGCTCCCGCAAGTCCACCAAACTCACGCGCACGAGCTCCGGCCCTTCTCCGAACGTGGGTTCCTCGGCATTTGGCGGCATCGCCACATACGCCACATTCCCCGCCACTGCGACATCGAGCGGTCCCGAGGGGAAGCTCGTATCGAACGTGCGCGTCACCGACCGTACCGGACCCTGCACCACCTCACCGTCGTCTGACAGCCGATAGCCGTAAAGCCTGTAGTCGCCCTGACCCTTCACCAAGGCGAAGACCACGATCCCGTTGCTGGTCGAGACCGCTTTGAGCGTGTGTACGTACTCCACCGACGGTGCCAAAAACGGCAAGGCCACCGACCCAAGATCGACCAACGCGCTCACCCCGTTGTCGACCACGCCATCGCAGTCGTCGTCGACCAAATTGCAGGACTCCGCCGGTGGCGGGCAGTCATCAATGCGGCATTCGTTTCCACACACGGTCGTGGACCTGCTCCCGCACTCCGTCGTGCATTCCACCGATTCGCCGACCGCGCACTCCATGAGCGGCCCGTCATCGGCCACCCCACTGCAATTCTCGTCCAAACCGTTACACTCCTCCTGCGCGACCGGACTCACGGCATCATTCCCGTCGTCGCAATCGAGTGCGTTCGGCACGGTGCCCTCAGGTTGCAGACACGACTCGATCACCGGCTCTTCGTCGCCGAATCCGTCGCCGTCGACGTCGGAGAACCACGCGATGGTCTGCGGATCGTCGTCGATCACGCCGTCGCAATCGTCGTCCACGTCGTTACATTGTTCGGGCGCCTCCGGATTGGTCGATGCGACGGTGTCGTCGCAGTCGTCGCCCCGAGGCACGAACCCGGTCTTCGAGCAGCCTGCCGTGACCTCAGAGGGATCGCCAAAGCCGTCCCCGTCCACATCCCGGTAGAGGGCCACAGGCTCGGCGCAGTTGACGTCTTCGATCTGCAGGCACTGGTTTTCGACTCGGAGACTCCCCGCCGGACAGTCGCCACCGCGGCATCCGCCCACGAGAAACGCGACTGCCACCACCGTACTCCACCTCTGCGTACCTCTCATCAGAACGTTCCTTTCACCGTGAGCCCTGCGCCGTTGGCTGACACTTGGACGTCTGCACGCCGCCCAAGTGCCCACGCCGGCATGAAGACCAACGGAACCCCCATGCTCAGGAGCAGTACCCCGCGATCCATATCCTGCTGACCCGGGACACACGCAGGCGTCGTCACAACGTCTGCCGGGCATCGATCTGCGATCACCATCGACGCAATTCCCCACCCCAGCAAACCGGCACCGATCCCGCCCGCGGTCCAGGCCCACCAAGGCACCGAGGTTCTCGGCTTGTACGCAAACGCAAAGCCGCTTGCTGCCAGCACACTTCCGAGCGGCGCCGCCAGCAGCACGCCGAGCCGCGCGTCCTCCCATGCGTCCCGCGCCTGCGCGAACTCCGGGGTGCCTGGCTCGGCTTCCTGAAACCTATTGCCGAGCTTGACCCGCCACGCGTAAAGCCCCACCCCGGTCACCACGGCCGCGACGCCGACGGCTGCCTGGACTCCGCCGAACACTCTCCGCGCCCGGCCGTCATCGCGAAGCCCGTCGCCACGTCTGCCGACCCGACTGCTCGCCCCCTCGGACTCCGCGATTTCGTACGCAAGAAGGGTCACCGCAGCCAACCGGGCATCCTCGTCGTCTTTGGCTTCGACCGCGCCGACGACGCCCGCGTCGCGATCGACCCGCACCACGCGCTCTGCCTCTACCAAGAGCACCGTCTGAACGCCGAGCATTCGTGCAAGCCATCGCCCATGATTGTCCGCGTGGCCTGCCATCACCTCGTCGGACACGTAGGCAAGGTGCACCTCCGGCTTGAGCTCGAGCGCGGCGTCCAACGTGGGATCGATGTACACCGTCTCGTCCCGCTCGAGATTGACTCGATGGACACGGCCCGGGCGATTTTCTTCGCACTCGACCTGCACGCGATACTCTCCTGGGAGAAGCTCGCCGATCGAAAACGGGGTCTCGCCGAGATGAAGGCCATTGATCCTGACGAGACAGCCGCTTCGAGGCGACTCGACCTCGAGCCGCACGGCCGCCTCTTGTCGCCGGGCCTCGTCGACCCGGTGCAGCACCCCTCGCACATCGGGGGTGTGCAGCCCCAGCGTCGGTTCGATGGACGGCACGAGCTGCCGACACGCCCGCGCCTGCTCCTCCGCCCGGTCTGTCTGTCCGGTCTCCCAAAGACTCCGGACCAAGTAGAGGCATGTGTCGAGCACCTTCCTCGCCCGGCTCGCTTCACGGTTGAGGGCCTCAATTGCCTCCTCTGAGATGTCCTGCGCGGCTCGAAGCGAAACGGCGGCACGCGTGTAGTTCGAGAGCGTCAGCTGCTGGCGTGCCTTTTCCTGGTGCGAGAGCCAGCGCTCGAGCTCTTCAGGTAAGAGCCGCTTCGGCGGGACGCTTGCCTTGCGCTCGACCGCCCTCGCCGTCGCAGCCGTGCTTCGTACGTTCGGGCTTGCTCCTTTCCGAATCGCGGCACTTCTCTCGAACAAGGCGTCCTCTTCGTGGGCCTCTCCGACGATGGCCGGGATCACCACTACCACCCCGGCTCCCTGCGCCAGCACCGGAGCGGCGCCGGTCACCGACCACGCCACGAGAAGCGCACCAATCGCCCCGAGCAAGGTCCGTCGCATCGGGTCCTTAGTGCGGGCCATGCTCCGCCTCTTCTTTCGCGCACGTCGGCTCGGCTATCCATCCGACGAAGCGGCTACCCCAATACAACTCCCGCACCGACATGCACGACCCGTTCACCGGGGGGGTGCCGCCTTCAAGGATGACAAACGGGAGCTGATTCACCTCTTCGTCGGCGAGCTCGACCCTCGCCTGATAGACGACCGCTCGCCCGTCGTGCACGCACGCGACCACGCCCTCACTCTCAGACCGGGTCATGATCGAGGTCTCGCCCGTCGCCAGGGTTCGCACCCCAACAATCGTGGCGCCGGGCTCCGGGTGCTTCGCCACGCAGGCGCGTGCTGGCGTGAGGATCGAGCCGAGTTGATCGGCCCACGCCGACACGTCTGGCTCTGTGGCAGGAGGCTCGGCGACGACGCTTGGATGCGCACAGCCTGCCCATGCGACGAAGAAGAGGAAAAACACGAGGACCCTTTTCATCGTTCGGCCTCGCTTGGCTCGACGCGCAGGTCCTCTAACGTGTACCCCTCCTGAAGACGGGTCTTCACCCAGCCCGGTTGGAGCCCGACTCCACTCCAAACGGCAAGCGCATCCTCGGGATCACGAAACTTGGTTTTCCGAATCCGACCCTTGTTCCGTTTTTCGAGCCAGCGAGGGTTCAAGAACTCCGCGAGCTCTCTTCCTTCTTCGAGGTAGTTCCGGAGCCACTGGGCCTTGCGCGGGACCTTGCCGGCGTAGGCTTTCCCATCCCACACCAAACGCGGGTCGTCCGGGTCCTGGTACTTCGCAGGCCCCCCTTGCGTCTCGTCACGCCACGCCACCCACGCAGGATTGACGAGCTCTCGCATCGGCCGCCCTTGGCGCATCCGCTTTTGAAACCACGCGGGCGGATCCCCCTTCCCGTCCCAGACGTGAAAACCTCCGCCCGCTCTTCGATAGAGGGCCGGGGGCTGGCCCTCTTTGCCCTTGCCGAGGGCTTCCTGCCGCGCCGCCACGTACTGACGGAGCACCTGAAGCTCTTCGGGACTGAGCTTTGTGAGCGCCGCCAGCGCTTCTCGAAGTCTCCTTTCTTCTTCGAGCGTTTTACCCATTGATCGCCTCCACCACCGTCCACCCCATCAATCTGGCCCAGCTCTTGAGCGTGACTTCTCTCACCGCGTTCAGGTTCGTCCCGTGGGCAAACCAGAGATTGGCCGGCGCCAGCACGACCTCTGCGCCCTCGAGCGCGCTTTGAAACGCAGGCCACGCAACGAACTGCTCAAAGCACAGCAGCAGCGCGGCCCTCCGTCCTTGCATCACCTCCACGCTCGGCCTGAAGAGATCGCTCTTCACATGCCGCGCATGCCACGGTGCCCACATCCCAATCGGTGCGGGCAGCCTCTGCGACCAGAAATACGGTTCGCCCTGCCCCACCACGCCGACGCCATTGCGCCGGCCTTGGTCATTGCTCTTCATCGCGCCGACGACCCACACCGTCTCGCTTTCTTGAGCCTCGAGCGCCCACAAGCTCGCACTACTCGCGGTCCACGCGCCAGCCACACCTTCGGGAAACAAGACCAGGTCCGCGTCCGTTGCGGCCGCGCGACTCCACGCATCCGCCGCCATGTCGTATTCCTCTGCCGGTGTCCGCCCGCCGAGTGGGCCGTACCGGGTCGACACCCCCGCCCAGTTCACCGATGGCGCCGGCTCATAGTGTCCGCACGCCAGTGCGGACACGAATACCAAGATCGACGCCCATGCCGGCCACGTCTTTTTGTCCGGCGCCAAGAGGCTCATCGTCACGACCAAGAACCCTAGGTACCCGAGCCCCGGCATCGCCGCAGCGCCTCCGACCCACGGGTTTACGCCGCTCAGCAACCCGACCGGCGGCAACAACAGCACCAGTCCAAGCACCACCCCACGACTCACCCTCGACCAAGCGCTGGTCGCGAAGCTCGGTGACCAGAGCGCGGCCCAAGGCATCGCGAGAAGGACGCTGACGCCAGCCCAAACCAGGACACCCGCGCTCGACCAACCAGTGACGCTCCCGAAGAACATCGAGGCCCCGTTCACGAGGCCAAAGCTCGCCGCGCCGTAGTACGCCAACCCGACACCGAGTGCTTCAGGCCCGGACCGACTCCACCGCCAGCAAAGAAGCACGCCTAGCGCCACTGGCAGGCACTCGAATCGACCGCTCCACCCGACGGCCCCTGACGCCCCGGCCGCACCCCATAGTAGCGCCGTCACAAGGTCCACGCGGGCTCCACTTTGCAGGCGATGGATGACCGCGCGACCGCCCCGAAGTATCTCGAATCAATTCCCTTGGCGTGATCGCTGCTGAGCCACACCTCGCCGGCCTTGATTCGCTGCGGGAGCTCCACCGACGGCAACGCAAGACTTCCGACGGCTCGTTGTCGCCTCGACGCATTCTTTTCGAGGCGCCTGCCGTTCACGCACAGCCGACCGTCCTTCTCGGTCACTTCATCGCCACCCACCGCGACGATCTTTTTCACAAGAAGGTCGTCCGACCGGCCGCTATAGCTCAACCATCCCTGACTTCGGAAGAACGCGAGACCCGGGTTCGGCGACGCTTCCTTCGTGTCAATCGCGACCAAATCGCCGACCACGGCGTCCCTGCCCGCGCTCTTGTCGCACTGCACCAGCCGATAGATCCCCTTTGGCATCGACGGGGAGAGGTTGAACCGGATGCCCGCCTGCACCGCGCCTACGGTGCCGCCAAGGACACCGCCTAGGATGCCCAGGATCAACCACACCGCCCGCTGACTTCGCATCCGCGCATCATACGGAAGCCATGGTCTCGATCAACCTATTAAAATAGTTTGATTGATCTAAATGTATTTTATCGCACACAGCGAGAGGGTCCTGATCTACCCCGATCGAAGAAGCTCCTTCGCGATGTTCTCCTCTTCCGCAGAAAGGGACCTTCGAGGGCCCTCGTCCCGCTTCGAGGGAGCCCGAAGCTCCGCCCGCGCAGCGAGTACCGCGTCCGTGAAGTACAAGATCTGCTGGCCGTACACCGGCGGCTGGCCTGCGACGAAGATCAAACAGTCCCCCGGGCGCGTCCTCCCTGTTGCCGCGTCCCTTTGTGGCAATCGAAGCCGCATGCATTCGTCCGCCGTGAGCAACGCTCGACCGTGCGCCGTTTTGTGCCGGCGTCGGCCGGCGCCGGTTTTCTCGACCACGGTCGTCGTGCCGGTCATTTTCGAAAGGAGCTCGGCGGTCTGCACATTGTTGGGCGCGAACGCCACCCGGATGTGGCAATTGGCCACAATCGATTCGTCGCGCCCGTAGGCGGCAAAGAGCTGCGCCAAGTCCTGCACCACCAAGTACGCCTTCACGCCATAGGCCGCGCAATGCGCCAAAGAGTGTTCGAGGCTCTCCATCTTTCCGAGGGCGGCGAACTCATCGAGCATCAGCAGGACTCTGCGTCTCTTGGGTTCGTCCGGCACCTCGCTTCGCGACTTCAAACGCCTTAGACACCGCCTGAGTGCCAAATCGTGCAACGGAGGCGCTTCATGGGGCCCCTCCACCGTCAGCCCTCGCACGATTTGATCCAGCATCAATCGGAGCAACGGGCGCACACGTGTCAGGTCACGCGGCGGAATCACAAGGTACACCGTGGTCGGTGTCCCGGGATCGATCAGATCTTTAACGCGAAAATCACTGCCGCTGGTCGCTTCGGCGATCACCGGGTCTCGGTAGAGCGTCAGGCACGCCAACGCCGACGAGAGAACGGAGCTGGCCTCCTTGGCTGTCCGTTGCTGCATTTCGCGGGCCGTGGCGGCGACGACCGGGTGGGTGGGTGTCGGACCTCTGTCCTCCTCCCAACCCTCTTCAGGCACAGCGTGATGAAAACCAAGCCACCGTTCCGTCAGCTCTGTGAGCTCTCCGGCCTCACTGCTTGTCAGCTCCTCGGCGACCTCGGCAAGCGTCCCGACGCCGCCCCGGCGCCGTTCGCGGTAGCAAACGTGCAAGATCGCTCCGACCAGCAACGACCACGACGTTTGCGCCCAGTGGTCGCGCTCCACACCCTTGCCTTGGGGATCGACGAGCATCGTCGCGATGTTCTGCGCGTCCGCGGTCTCGTGCGCCGTCTCAAGCCGAATCTCCGCAAGCGGATTGTATCGTGCGCTTTCGGGGTCCGTCGGATCAAATCGAATCACTCGCTGGCCGGCGCGTTGTACTCTCCACCCGGCCGTGCGTTCCCAGTTCTCTCCCTTGATGTCGAGGACCAGTGCCGACTCTCTCCAGCTCAATAGGGTCGGGATCACGAGCCCAACGCCCTTGCCACTCCGGGTCGGTGCAAAAGCGAGCACATGCTCGGGCCCATCGTGACGAAGGTAGCGCACGCGTCCCAGGCCATCGCGCCACGCGCCGACGTACACTCCGCCACGTTCCACGGCTTCAAAGAGGCCGGCCCGGACCAGGTCCCGTTTGTTGGCCCAGCGCGCCGACCCGTGTTGCGTCGAAACGCGCTTGGCTCGAACAACCAATGCCGCTACCAGCAGCGGTACGGCCACCGACAAGAACACCAAAGAACGCAACTCAGATACTTGGTGGTCCGGCACGTACGAGACCCATGAGACCCAGGCCCATGGCGCATAGAGGTTTGTGCCGCCGACCTCCGCCCACGGACGACCAAGCCCGCGCATGCCCGACAGAGTGCTCGCCGTCCATTGTGTCACCGCGCTCTGAGCAAGCAGCACAAGCGAGACAAGGACGGCAAGCGTTGCACGCCGCCCGTCTTCGTTCCTCGAACGGAGTCCATACGTGAAACGCTGCACGCTACCCTACTCTGCCCGGACGGCTGACGCGCGTCGGCTAAGGCCCCTCAGGTGTGCGACGTTTTCGAATCCACGCTCATGCCTGATCGGATCTTTCACCGCTCTCGCTCGAGATCCCGCTCACGCGACTTCACGGATTTCACGCGGCCAAAGTGATATCTCACCGACACCTCGTCGTTCGTTTTCGGCCTGCGCGCGAAGTCCTTGATGCAGTGCGCGATCACCTTCGCGCGACCGACCTGCTGAAGAACGTGGTGCGGAGTCGCTCCGAGGATCTTCCCATGGTACGTGGCCTCGTGCGTCTGCGGCACCATGACGGTGAGGCGCCCGCGATCGGGACGCCGAACGGCGAGCTCCGCGGTCGCGCCGATCTTCGAAAGCACGCCGAGGACTTCGGCTCGGTCGAGTTCGAGCCACTTCCAACGTCGCCCGCGATCTCGGCTCACCTCGTACCGCCCACCGACACACCTGAGCTCCAGGTACTCGCCCCGAGGGGCCGGAATGATCGGCTCATCGAAGCGATGGATCGTGGCGTTCCGTGGATCGGTCTGGAGCACCGCGACGTTCTCGTCGCAATGAATGACCTGCCCGGCGTAGAGCCCGTCGGCATTCGCCACCGTGGTGCGAATGTTGCCGTCAACCAGGCGGCCAATTAAGCGTTCGGGCAGGCGCGACAAGAGGGTAAGACGCGCCTCGATGCTCTCTTGCAACACCTCCAACTCGTTCAAGTCGAGTCGTTCCACCACATCTTGTAGCTCGCCGACCTTCACAGTGACCTCCGTCCGACGCGGGGCCGGTGAAAGAAATGGGCTGGCGAGTCGTTGAACCCGCCAGCCCGTCCCCCCTCGTGTCCCCACTTCGGCCGCGCAGCTTGGCCCCCAAAACCCGGTGCCTGTCCAAAACCAAACTGAGTCACGACCTGCTCTCCCTTCCGAGAGGCGGCGGCGCTGGGTGTTCGAGGGACTGGGTTGCGCCGCCGTCCTCACCCCTGTTATCGGTTTTGCCCCCGAAAAAGTTGCTCGAGCTGGCCCGCAGATCCGCTGCGTCCCGCGACCACCCGCCATGCAACCTCCTGAAATCACAAAGGATGCGCCGGCTTGCGCAGGCGGACGATTTGTTCGTGAATCAGATGTCCCGGGAGTTGTCCCCACTTAGCCGCTCCGCGTCGCGTGCGCCCGGCCCGCCAGCGCCCCCATCCGTTTCTCCCACCGATCCTCTCTGTGGGACTCAACCCGTGTCGCTCTCTGGCTGCGCTTTCCTCGCTCGATGGGGCTCCACCTCCGCAATCGCTTTGCCAGCAACGCTGTCACGGCGATCGCTTGGTTCCGCGTGCGAGCTCGGGCGGCGCCACAAGGTCCGCGAAGCGCAGGTCTCCGAAATGGGGCGAGAGACCTGCACTTCACGAACTCAAGCAAAGAGAGCGAGCAAGCCATGAGCCCCACAGAAAAGATCGCCCACCTCAACGACAAGGCCCGCAAGGGACTGCTTCCTGGATCTACGAAAGTGCTTCTGACACCTCTGGTGACCGCCCTACCCGACCCCACGGTTTTGTGCCTACGAAACGCGGTCGCGCACTTTGACGCCTTCACCGAGGACAACGACCCCTACGGGGAGCGTGACTTTGGTTCGGTCGAGCTCGAGGGCGAACGGTACTTCTGGAAGATCGACTACTACGATCGATCGCTCCGCTTCGGAGCCGAAGACCCCTCCAACACCTCCGAGACCGTGCGGGTCCTGACCCTCATGCATGTGAGCGAGTACTGAGATGGCATCCACAACGGAGAACAGTGATTTCGATTGGGTCTGTCCCGAATGCGGCAGCGACGAGTGCGAGATGACGGCCTGGGTGCACGTGAACTCGAATGAAGTCTGCGACGGCGAGGGGCCGGGCGAGCAGTACTGGTGTCCGCAATGCGGGGACCATCCTCGCCGCTTGGTGCAGCGGAAGAACTTTTGCGACGCTGAGTAAAAGCACCCAGAGCTACTTCACGGTGCGTCTGAGTATTCTCCCGCCCTCGTAGGGTCTGCGGCAGTTGCGCTGAGCTCGAAGCAGTGTCGAAGCGTCGTACCCACGGAGGCGCTGCGGGCGTCCTGGCGTCGCCGTCGCGCAGCCTTGTGCGTGCTCGGCACAGAATCGCCTTTTCCCTCCTTTTTGCCCTGGTTCTGTGCCTCGCGCGTTCCGGTGAACGAGGCACACGCCCATTTCAAACGGAGGAACCCCATGATTCTCAAGATCACGCATCAAGCCGCCCAACTTCTCGCCGTTCAAGACGCCAAGCGCGCGATGAAGGGGTGCGACTACGACGGTGTGAGCTTCTCGTGCGGCGAAGCCTTCAACGACTACCGCTACGAGGGCCTCGGGGATGTTCTCATCCTCAATCCAAAGACCAAGCTCGAGGACGACGTCGTCGAGACGTACGACGCGGCCTACCGGGATGCTTGGCATCAGGCCTAGTGCCCGGCTCCGCGGGGTTCGGCCCGCGGAGCATCCATGTTCGCTCCACTCTGTCGGGGCTCAGACCGCAGATCTTCGGTGTGCGGTGCCAGGTGCGAACAACGGTTCAAGTCGATGCTCTTGGTGGTGCTTGTGCGGTTCTTGCTCTGAGCCGTAAGGCAGCTCTCGGGCGGGGCGAGAGAGCTGCCAATCACGGCACAAAGAAACGGAGAGCCTCGATGCCCGACCTCAGCACCCAAACCGATGACGTCCACGTGATTCGCGAGATTCACTTGCACTACAGTCACGACAATCCGCGACGTCTCCGTTGTCTTTGAGCGGCGCCTGCTCCTGATTGTCGTGACTGTAGTGCAAGTGAATCTCGCGAATCACGTGGACGTCATCGGTTTGGGTGCTGAGGTCGGGCATCGAGGCTCTCCGTTTC
>PVMK01150087.1_pt1 | contig 11812 bp, 11 predicted proteins | sample 1853481 | NCBI WGS metagenome assembly PVMK01 (sample SAMN08533507, study PRJNA380276) | Marine sediment metagenome, whole genome shotgun sequencing project. | reverse complement strand
GCGCATTGGAAATTATCAACTCAACGCATTGCGCGCTTTCAATTCAGGATCTGTTCCAGGATTCTGCGAGCAGCTGGCGCACACTTGATCGCGGTTTCCGGGAGCGGTTTGGCGTCACTCCAAAGCAGTACATCCTCGCAACGAGAATGGCCAGTGCACGGCGGGAAATACTGGCGTCGCCTCCTGAAAGGCGAATTACCGATATTGCCAACAACTGGGGATTTTGGCACCTGGGGCGATTTTCGATCGAGTACAAAAGCCTGTTCGGCGAATCACCGTCGGCGACGATGCGTAGATAGTACGGCCCGCATAAGGCCATTCCAATTCACTCCAAGCTGATGACGCGGGTTCGATTCCCGTCGCCCGCTCCAATATTTAAGTGAGCACTAAGGTTTCTCAGATATTAAACAGAGCAGCCAGCATCAGCAGTGTTCCGGCCGCGGCGATGCCATAGCAGACAAGCATCACCAGCGTGTCGTTGCGACTGCCGAGATCATGTGCCGTTATACGCATGCGATGCGCGGCGTGCCAGATGACCAGAAACAGCACACCGAATGTGATGAGCTTGCTAAACGGGTGTTGCAACAACGCAAGTAAGTGTCCGTAGGACAGTGCATCGGCTGGCAACAGCCCAAGTGGAATACCCAGACAGGTAATCAGGATCAGTACCGGCACAACGAATGCGGCCACTGTGCCGCCGGCGGCGAACAGGCCCCATATGATTGGCTTATTGGAGCCGGTCACGCCTGGCTTCCCACCAGCAGCCATAGTGCACCGCTGACAACGGCGAAACCGAGCCAGTGTGCAGCAACGATAAAAGCACCGGGAATCCGTTTACCGCTGAACATCAACGGCAGTGGTTTTGGAGTGACCTGGAACCAGGTATAGGTATGGTAAACCGCGAATACCATGGTGATGACAGCGAAAGTCAGTCCGGCTGGTCCCTCTGCGGTCGTGAGGAATGCTTCGTAGGCAGCTTCGCCCTGCGATAAGCGAAACAATCCGGTAACCAGTACGAGAACATAAATGCCGATAAACGCAGCGCTCATCTCACGCATCATGTAGCGAATATAGCGCGGCTGTTTTAGCCACCAGCCCGTCTTGGACAGTTCACGAATGTACGGGCGACGACTCATTGACGTTTCCAGGGCAGCAGAAATTTCATGAAGTAATCACCGGTACTCGCTATCTTCGTTTGTTGAATAGCTGCTGCCGGATCAACTGCCTTCGGGCAAACCTCCGAGCAGGCGCCGACAAAACTGCATTCCCAGATGCCCGGATTGCTGGCGACTACGTCTTCGCGGGCGCTGCGGCCAACATCACGCGAGTCGAGGTTGTAACGATGGGCGAGCGCCAGTGCCGCCGGTCCGACGAACGAATCGTTTATCGCATATTGCGGGCATGCGGAATAACACAGCAGGCAGTTGATGCAGGCCGTGTATTGTTTGAAAAGGCCGAGCTCTGCCGGCGTCTGCAGATATTCGCCCGCAGCGACTTCCTTTTCTTCCTTTGGCACGATATAGGGTTTTACGCTCGTCAGTTTGTCGATGAAGTCGTCCATGACAACCACAAGGTCGCGCTCGATCGGAAAGTTTTGCAGTGGCTCAACGCGAATCCGGTCCGGATAGTCGCGCAGGAAAGTATGGCAGGCAAGCACGGGCTCCCCGTTTATGGCCATTCCACAACTGCCGCACACGGCCATGTGACAGGACCAGCGATAACTCAGAGTCCGGTCCAGTTCATCCTTAACATAATTGATGGCATCGAGAATGACCCAGTCTTCATGGTACGGCACCGTGTAGGTCTGAAAATGCGGCGCATCGTCCTGTTCCGGATCGTAGCGCAATATCTCCAGTTCGATGTTTCGTTCGGTCATTCCTGCGCGCCTCCGTAAACCCGTTCGGCCGGTTGCGAACGCGTTATCGTGACATCTCCATAGTCGATGGCAGGCAGGTCTGTCGCCGAGTATCGAGCGAGGGAGTGCTTGAGATATGCCGAGTCATCCCTGTCCGGAAAGTCGAGTCGCTGATGTGAGCCACGGGATTCCCTGCGCTGCAATGCCGAGCAGGCCATCGCACCAGCCACGTCTATCATCGAGCCGAGTTCCAGCGCCTCTGTAAGATCGGTATTGAATACATTGCTTTTGTCGGTGAGCATGATTTTCTTATAGCGTTCACGAATCTCGTGCATATTACTTGTGCAGGCCTGCAGAGAATCCTCGCTGCGGTAAATGCCGGCGCCGGCTTCCATCGCATCATTCATTTCGCGCCGGAGGCCGGAGATGCTTTCCGAGCCTTCAGTACGGCGGAACAACTCGAGCACTCGATCTGCGGCCGCGTCGGCTATTGACTGAACTTCTGTATCAGCCGAATTGGTAGCACCGTGTATTGCGTACTCGGCAGCACCCTGCCCGGCGCGCGCACCGAATACCAGCAGCTCGGTGAGTGAATTGGAACCCAGGCGATTCGCGCCATTGATGCTGACGCAGGCACATTCGCCCGCGGCAAACAGACCGCCGACACTGGTCGCGGTATTGATATCGGTGTCGATGCCGCCCATCGTGTAATGCACTACCGGGCGGACCGGGATGGGTTCGTATACCGGGTCGACGCCGATGTAACTTTGGCTTAGCTCTCGCACCATCGGCAGGCGCTCGTTGATTTTCGCTTCACCGAGATGTCGCAGATCCAGATGCACGACGTCACCGTAGTCCGTACTGATCGTGCGACCCTTGCGTTGCTCATGCCAGAAAGCCTGACACAGCCGATCCCTTGGCCCGAGTTCCATTGCCTTTTTGCGTGGCCACGGGTCCGGCGGGCCGAGATTGTAGTCCTGCAGATAGCGATAATCGTCCTTGTTGACGAGGATTCCGCCTTCGCCACGCGAACCCTCGGTGATCAATATGCCGGTGCCCGGCAGACCGGTCGGGTGATATTGGACGAACTCCATGTCCTTGAGCGGCACGCCGGCCCGGTAAGCCATTGCCATGCCGTCTCCCGTCTTGATCGCACCATTGGTCGTAAATGGAAACACGCGGCCCGCGCCGCCGGTGGCAATGATGACGGACTTCGAGCGGAAAAATCGCACCTGACCGGTGCGCATCTCGATTGCAGTGACACCGTGACAGCGGCCGTCGGTCACGACCAGATCGGTCGAGAAATATTCGTCAAAGCGTTCGATGGTCGGATATTTCAGCGACGTCTGGAACAGTGTGTGTAACAGATGAAAACCGGTCTTGTCGGCCGCATACCAGGTTCGTTCGACCTTCATGCCGCCGAACGGTCGGACCGCGACGTGGCCGTCCGGCTCGCGACTCCACGGACACCCCCAGTGCTCGATGCGCGTCAGTTCTCGCGGTGCTTCCCGAATGAACAGATCGACAGCATCCTGATCGCAAAGCCAATCGCCGCCGGCGACCGTGTCGTGAAAATGATTATCAAAACTGTCGTTGTCTTTGATGACCCCGGCGGCGCCACCCTCGGCAGCAACCGTGTGGCTGCGCATCGGATATACCTTCGAGATCAACGCAATTTTCAGGGACGGGTCTGCTTCTGCTACGGCGATCGCCGCGCGTAAACCGGCGCCACCGGCGCCGACAATTGCGACATCTGTGTTGATTGTCTCCATTAAGCCGCCTTTGAATTATTCGCTCTTACTTTCTGCGGGTGGCGACTACTTTCTGGTAAAGATCGCCGAAGTAAGTTTCTTTTCGCCACGTAAAGCGCGGATCATTTCCGGCGAATGTTGCGATCTCCGTGCGCCAAAGCCCCTTCGCATAAGGTTCCAGGGTATCGAAGATCAGGCTCGTCACTATCTTGAGTGGATGTGCCCAGTGCGGTTTGTGGTAATCGACAAACACGACCTTGCCGCCGGGTCGAACGCTGTCCAGGAGGACAGCTGCGACTCCTTGTTTATAGTCATCCGGTAATTCATGCATCAGGAAGTAACAGCACACCGTATCGACGGTCACACCGCGGAGATGCAGAACGTCTTCATGTCGCACGATGGCGTGCTTGTATGCGGCCAGTTTGCGGCGGCAATTGCGGACCTGTACCTCGGCGACGTCAACGACTTCCAGCCTGCCTTCGGGACCGATGTGTTCGGCGAGCGCCGGAGAAAAATTGCCGTAAACACAAGCCGACTGCAATACATGCTGCCCCGGCTCGATTTCTGCAAAAGCCACCTGCTCGAGGCGGCGGTGCTGCCGCCAGAGAATCGTTTTGACAATCCATTCGTGATCAAGATACTTCGCATTACGCGCATCGAGATAAGCCCAGCGATAGGTCCGTTGCAAATAGTCGGGAATGACCGGCGCGCCGGTAGCCGCCGGCGCCGCTTGTGAGGACAGCGGATGAATCTCAGTACCTTGGAAACTTTCTCGGGTCGCTGCGGCCGATTCCGAGTATTGCATTAGCGTATCCCTTCGGCCTTCGCGGCCGGATTTTTGTTCGCCGGTTTCCCCGTATCTAGTTATACGTTGTGGCCATGGGCGATTGAATAAGTATTTGTCACTCATTTGTGCCGGTCACCATCGCGTTCTGAGGTCCAGTGATAGTCTCAAAATCAACCAAATGTGCAAGAATTTCCCCTGTTTTTCGAAGTCTGGCGGTGTTTAGCTGTACCGGTGCTTAAAACGCAGAGACGTATTATAGACTGGATGAAGGCTTGGGCTGAGATCGTGAATTACACTGAAATTCCCGGCTATCGCCGGTTATCGTGGCCAGCGCGCAAGAAACTCGATCATCAGGCCCTGTGGCTGGCGGTTCGTTCCGCAACTTTCTGGCGCGCGGCGCTCGTTGTCCTGGCCGCCGTATTGCTGGCGCATATTCTGACCTGGCGGTTCGACCTGATCGGCTGGCAGCGCGACCTGCTCAGGTGTTTGCCAATCGTGCTGGCCGCTCCGGGGATGGCGGCAATGCGCCGGCGACTGATCGAACAACTGCTGAGGAATTAAGATATGGGCGCCTGGCACCGGTATATTAATGTGGTGGTGCCGCTGACCTGAAATATTTGCCCTCTGCATCGCGAATCGCGATGATTGCGGTGGCCGTTGTTGCTTGCATTCCGTAGTGATCTAATAAGCGTATGAAAGGCACCGTAAAGTGGATCGTTGGCACCGTCATTGTGCTGCTGCTGGCGGTTATTGCCGTGATGGTTGTCGCGGTGGTCGTTTTCGATCCGGACGACTACCGTGAAGTCGTCGCCGAACTGGTTTTCGACCAGACCGGACGGACGCTTGAAATCGAAGCCGGCTTGTCTATCAATGTATTGCCGTGTTGCAGCGTCTCGTTGAAAGAAACCCGCCTCAGCAATCCCGAAGGATTTGCCGAAAAAGAGTTCGCGCGAGTTGAAGCGGTAAAACTCGGTCTTCAATTATGGCCGCTGATAGTTCGCCAGGAAGTGCTGGTGGACGATATCGAGCTGGACGGGCTCGAACTGACGTTGGTTCAGCGCGCCGACGGCGTGGCCAACTGGGAATTTGAATCAGAGCCATCACCGGCCGTGGATGAACAGGAGCCATCTGATACGAGCATTGATTTGTCGACCTTGTCTATTGGCGCCATTCGTATCCGCGATGCACAGGTCAGTTACGAGGACCCCGAGGCAGCTTATCGCATTGATGATTTTAACCTGCAGACCGGCCGTATCGAAGCAGGACAGCCGGTTGATCTGGACATGTCATTTCGGGCGCAGGATCTCAAGGCCGGCACGACGGTTCAGCTCAAGATGGAGTCAAAGATCAACATCGACTCTGAATTTTCGCAGCTTGTGCTGTCCGGATTGAGCACGAGTGCCGATATCAGCGGTGGCGATCTGCCCGCTGACGCCATTGCGTTGTCCTTTACCGCCGACTCGGTCAACTACGATCTGAATGCCGGACTTGCCGAGCTCGAGCAGGTGCAGGCGAGTGCCGATCTCAGCGGTGGTGATCTGCCGGCTGATACCATTGCGTTGTCCTTGACTGCCGGCTCGGTCAACTATGATCTGAATGTCGGACTTGCCAAGCTCAAGCAGGTGCAGGCGAATGCCGATCTCAGCGGTGGCGATCTGCCCGCTGATACCATTGAGGTATCCGTTGCTGCGAGCGCGGTTAACTACGATCTGAACGGCGGCCGGGCGAAGATCAAGAAATTGCAGGCAAACGTAGATCTCAACGGTGGCGATCTGCCGGCGGGTGGTGTTGCGATGTCGGTTGCGGCGAATTCGGTAGGCTACGATCTGAATTCCGAACGCGCCGACCTGGATCAGTTGATTGCAAACATAGATGCTGCGGGGTTACAGCTTGATCTGACCGGTAGCGGATTCTATTCGGAGAAACGTGCGGATCTTGCCGGTGAGGTGAAAGTGAATTCTTTTTCACCGCGGGAAATTCTGGCAACACTCGATCAACCCGAGATCGTTACAGCCGATCCGGCCGTATTGCAAACGGCTGCGTTCAGTGGTCAATGGTCGATCAAGAATTCACTGCTCCGACTTGATGGCATCGATGTGCGCCTCGATGACACCAGCATTAAGGGCATGGCACAGTTGAACTACGCGGATCAGTCGGATATCCGGTTTGACCTGAGTCTCGATGAAATCGATCTGGACCGTTACCTGGCACCTGCAGCGGATGAACCAGCCTCCAATGTGGACGACGACACAGGCGATGAGGAACTTCCCTTTGATGCCTTGCGGGATCTTGATTTGCAGGGTCAGGCCCGAATCGGCCGGATGACCGTCAGCGAGGCCGTGTTACAGAACGTTGAGGTCACGATTAGCGCCGCCGACGGAAAGCTGAAGATCGATCCAATCCGCGCCAAGCTTTATGGTGGACGTTACCGAGGTAAGTTGACGCTGAACGTCGCCCGCGAGCGGCCGAAAGTGCAGTTTCAGCATACCCTCAAAGCCGTGCAGGTGGGCGACTTGCTTGCCGACATGACTGAAACGGAAAATATCGACGGCGTGCTCGAAGCAAGCTTCAGCGGTGCCGGTTTCGTGCGCACGACCAACCAGTTGTTACGCACGCTCGACGGCGACGTATCACTTAATCTGGCTGAGGGTGTCTACAACGGTGTCGACGTCTGGTATGAGATTCGCAAGGCGCGCGCATTGCTGAGGGGGAAACCGCCGCCCGCAGCGAGCGCCGACCCGAAAACACCGATCACTGCGATGGATTTGAATGGTCAGATCGACAAGGGCAAGTTAAATACTGATCGCCTGCTTCTGGAAATACCCTTTATTCGGCTCGACGGTAAAGGCACGATGAACCTCGTGAAGCAAACCATGGATTATCGTTTCAATGCACGGGTGTTCGGCAAGCCCGAATTTGGCGACGGTGAGGATCTTTCTGATCTGGAAAAACTCGTGATTCCGTTGACTGTCAGTGGCGACGTCGCCGGACCAAAAATCGGTGTTGATCTTGCAGAGTTGGCAAAAAATGCGGCCGTGCAGAAAGTGCAGGATACCTTGCTCAAGAAACTGGGCCTCGATGATCCGGAGCCGCAGGACGAAAATACGACCAAAGATGATGGAACGGCGGGTAAACCTCAGCAGGATTCTACAAAGGATCTGCTCAGGAAGGGTTTGCGAGATCTGTTTAAAAAGCCATAGTTCAAGCGGAAAGAAAATGGTGTCAGACACCATTTTTTCAATTTTCTTTTTCAATGATAAAAAAGAATAATTTTGCGCAAGTTGCGCCGGCCTTGTTGAGTTGGTGGCAGGGCAACGGGCGTAAGGATTTGCCCTGGCAGCGAAACCCGACCGCGTACCGGGTCTGGGTCTCGGAGATCATGTTGCAGCAGACCCAGGTCAGTACTGTGATTGGGTATTACGATCGATTCATGAAAACCTTTCCCGATGTGCAGGTGCTGGCGCGAGCCGAACTGGACAGTGTGCTGCATCTATGGTCGGGACTGGGCTATTACGCGCGAGCGCGAAATATGCACCAGGCTGCGGGCGAAATATGCGCGCGTTTCGGCGGCGTGTTGCCGTTTGATATTGACGCATTGCAATCCTTACCCGGCATCGGTCGTTCTACGGCCGGTGCGATCCTGGCGTTGGCCGCGGACCGCAGGCATCCGATCCTTGACGGTAATGCCAGGCGGGTGTTGGCCCGCGTGTTCGGCATTGCCGGCTGGCCGGGTGACACCGCGGTGAATCGTGAGTTATGGCGGCTCGCTGACGCGTGCACACCTGCGCATCGCGTAGCGCACTATACGCAAGCCATCATGGATCTGGGCGCATCCGTTTGCACGCGACGCAAAGCGAATTGCGTCGGGTGTCCGTTGAGTCCGCAGTGCATTGCGCATCAGTGTGATGTCGTGGATCAGATTCCGGCGCCACGCCCGAAACGCAATCGGCCGCAACGCGAAGTCGTGCTGGTCATGGTGGTGCGCGACGATGGCGCGGTGTTACTCGAAAAACGGCCGAGTTCCGGTGTCTGGGGTGGGCTGTGGGGGTTCCCCGAGACCGTTGACGTCGACCAGGTACCGGCATGGTGTCACAGCCACGTGGGCATCGTCCCGCGGCGGATTCAGGTCAGGTCCGTTTTGCGCCATGGTTTCACACACTTTGATCTTGCGATGACGCCGGTCGAAGCGCACATCGCAAGGCCGCCCGACCACGCCATGGAGGGCGATCGATGGCTCTGGTATAACCTGAATCAACCGGCGGCGGTGGGAATAGCAGCCCCGGTCGCGCGGTTGCTCGAAACATTCGGTGAACGACAAAACTTGGAGACAAAACATGACACGCATGGTGCAGTGCGCATTGCTCGGGGTTGAGGCTCCGGGGCTTGATTACAAGCCATATCCGGGCGACCTGGGTCAGCGCATCTACGATCAGATTTCCGCGCAAGCCTGGCAACAGTGGGTGGCCCACCAGACCATGCTGATCAATGAGAACCGGCTCACGCCGATCGAACCCGCAGCGCGCGAGTTCCTCGAGCGGGAAATGGAGAAGTTCTTATTTGAGGAAGGCTCTGCGCGCCCACCCGATTTTGTACCAGAAGAATAAGCCTGTTGGAATTCAGACGGCTTTCAGATATTGAACGCTGAACAAATCCTTCTCATCCGTCCAGACCTCCTGTACCGAAAAGCCCGCGGATTTAGCCATCGATTTGAACTGACCAAGAGAATATTTATGTGAGTGTTCGGTAACGATGTACTCACCCTCGTCCAGATTAAACGTTTCCCCGGCAACTCGAACCCGTTGTTTTTGCAGGCTCACCAGGCGCATTTCTATGCGACTGTTATCGGCATCGTAAATCGCCTTGTGCCGAAAGGCCTGCAAACTGAAATTTGCATCATGCTCACGGTTCAATCGTTTGAGCACATTTAAATTGAAATCGGCGGTAACGCCGGCGGCATCGTTATACGCAGGTTCGAGGATCTCGGTTGGCTTTACAAGATCGACCCCAATTAAGAGAGCACCATCATCTTTCGCTTCGTTACGCATGACCCGCAGCAGCGACAGGGCGTTGTCTGCATCAAAATTACCGATCGTGGAGCCAGGAAAAAAAACCAGATTACGCTGCGGCATGACACGCGGTGTCGGCAGTTGGAACGGCTGGGTAAAGTCAGCGCAGACTGGCAGGACTTCGACATCGGGAAAATCAGCAGCCAGATCCTCAGCGGCATTCTTAAGAGTTTCCCGACAGATATCGACCGGGACATAGGCTGCCAAATCAGGCAGATGTTTTAGTAACAAACGTGTCTTCAGGCTTGAGCCGGAGCCGAACTCGATGACGGAAGCCTGCGGACCGACGAGGCCCGCAATGTCACCGATGTGCGTTTGCATAATGCCGAGCTCAGTGCGTGTTGGGTAATATTCCGGTTGCGCACAGATCTCCTCGAATAAGCGCGAGCCGATTTCATCATAAAAGTATTTTGCCGATATTTGTTTCTGTGGCTTACTCAGGCCACCGAGAATTTCCTGTTCGGCGTCACTAGATGCAGGTTCCAGGTTCAGGATGCTTACGGACATCGTTCAATTTCCGTACGTCGCGGTCTGGGCTAAAGATCTCGGGCCAGGCGGATGCCGAGGAATTGCCAGCGGTCTTCGGGATAAAAGAAATTTCGATAAGTTAATCGTATGTGGTGCGCCGGGGTTGCGCAGGAGCCACCCCGGGAAACCATCTGGTTGCACATGAATTTTCCGTTGTACTCTCCGAGCGAGCCTCGCAGTGGCTTAAAACCCGGATAGGGCGCGTAGGCCGACGCCGTCCATTCCCAGACGTCGCCAAACAGTTGCTGAATGCCCGGCGTTGAATCATCTGCCAGAGGTTGCGGATGCAGCAAACCATTCTCGACGAAGTTACCTTGTACCAGCCGATCGGCCACCACTTCCCATTCGGCTTCCGTCGGCAGGCGGGCATTGGCCCACCGTGCGTAAGCATTTGCTTCTAAAAAACTGACATGGCAAACAGGAGAATCCGGGTCGATGGCCTGTATGCCGCTGAGGGTGAACTCCGTATCCAGATCTTCTGACCAATATAATGGCCGGTCTATTTTTTCTGTCTGCAGCCAGTTCCAGCCGTCGGCTAACCATAGCGAATTTTCCCGGTACCCGCCGTCGTTAATAAATCTGCGAAATTCCCGATTGGTTACGAGCCGATCAGCAAATTGAAATTGATTGACAAATACCGGGTGGCTCGGTTTTTCGTTATCGAAGCAGAACGTTTCACCCTCCGCTCCGATTTGTTTGATTCCACCAGAAAATTCATGGAACGCAATTTCCGGCATTGGTTTGGTTCGTTGTCTTTTTTCGGCGGCGATAAAAACGGGTTTAATCGGGTTAACCGAAAATGCGTGCTTGATATCGGTAAGCAACAGTTCCTGATGCTGTTGTTCGTGATTCAGACCCAGTTCCACAAGAAATTCGAACTCAGACTCTGTTTCAGCGCCGATCAGTTGAAGCATGTGTTCGTCGACGTACTCACGATATGCCGTGATCGTTGCAACAGTGGGTCGCGACAACAGGCCCCGATTAGCGCGCAGGTGCATATTGCCCTTGCTGTAGTAGTAGGAATTGAACAGGAAATCGTACTGATCGTCGAAAAGCGCGTAATCCGGGTTTCGCGTAACCAGGATGAACTGCTCAAAGAACCATGTCGTGTGTGCGAAATGCCACTTGGTCGGGCTGGCGCTGGGCATGGACTGGATCGTGTAATCCTCCGGTTCCAGCGTTCGACAAAGATCGAGCGTAGCGGTACGCACCCGGCGATAATAATCCGCCAGTGATGAAATCGTGCGTAAATCTTCAGATCTCAGAGCCATTATTATTGTATTTTTGTTTGGAAACCTATGCGCCGGAAGACCGGTGCTCCCAATCAGGGCATAAATGCGTATCGGTTGCTCCAGGATCAGGGTAAAGATCTGCCGCGGCGCTGTCAAAAGGCCGTCACATAAGATATACGCTGAATCAGTGGATTCCTTGACTAGGCTCATACAGGCCGCTTTAATAGCCGCCTTCCGGCGCACGGCCGGGCCGCGGGGCCGTGCGTCGTGAGTGCAGCGCATGCTGAGCGAGGAAATGCCCTTGAGGTGAAGCGACAGGGCAGGTAGTGGACTGAAAATCCTCGTATAGAACAATCAAATATGGCCAGGTAGCTCAGTCGGTAGAGCAGTGGACTGAAAATCCTCGTGTCGGTGGTTCGATTCCGCCCCTGGCCACCAAATTATTGCCACTACTACACAAATCACGCACACTTACTTGCGAGAAGCCCTTACGTGATGCTGCATACAGCAGGATAACGAGGGCAAAAAAATGGCCCAGCAGGGACTGCAATCCCGGCTGAGCCAATTTACCACTGCAACCATTTGGAGGTGAA
>PVMK01135311.1_pt1 | contig 11812 bp, 12 predicted proteins | sample 1853481 | NCBI WGS metagenome assembly PVMK01 (sample SAMN08533507, study PRJNA380276) | Marine sediment metagenome, whole genome shotgun sequencing project. | reverse complement strand
TTCGGATATATCTGCAGCAGGCTGCCAGTCCACGCTAATTCCCTCCGTTTTTCCGCCGTTGGTGGGCATCAGGCGCCGGTAACGACTGAACATTTCATCTATATCTCGAAATGGACTCCAATTTACGATATTCATCATTGCGTTCTCCTTAAGTCGAGTCAGTCACCCAGATAATCCAAGGACATGCCTACAACCACCGATATTCGGCGCCAGGATTGCTCAAGTAAATTCGTATTTGTGACTATTCGACTTCACCAATCCCATATCTGGACGATTGGCTATACCGCAAAATGACACACGGTGCTGCCAATTGTCTTCATGGCACAGAGTTCGGTGTGACGCTGTTGAAATAACAACGTGTACCATCTTCGAGCAGAATAGAGTCGTATTCGTCGGTACCATCTACCACTGGCGTCACGAAAGAAATCGCTGTCGCCGATTTCAGACCAGGGCAATTTGGCGAGAAGGAGATGCGCCATGCAACACCATCATCGTTGAACAACAACAGAGTTTCATTGCCCTCTGGCCGCCATTCCACAAAACTGCTCTCAGGCACGCGGCGACTTACGCGCCGTGAAGAATCGATGAGCGACGGCTTGCCTTCAGTGTTGCGCTTAAGCCTTGCCGCTTGGCCCTCGCTCACCTCCAGAATGTCGATATCCCACTCCACGCTTCTTCCGGTAACGACTATTTGGTAGGTGCCGCCGTCTTCAAATAGCCTGAGCCCTTGACCTGTTCCTTCAAGTTCCACCACCTTGCCAATAATCTCACCGGACGTGCCGTCGTGGAGCCGCATTTCGAAACTTGCGAGCGACGGAAATTCACTACGTGCACTCCAGTCCATGGTCCACGGCCCATCAACCGTGAAAACAGGCGACTTTCCATTCCCTTGCCCGTCGAATCTCACAATCTCAGAACTCTCGGCAGATGCCGTATTGCAGAGCATCACTACAGCACCTATACAAATTAGGGGTTTATATTTCTTCATCACGATTGCCTCGATTTTGGTTCGACTGCACCCCTGTCGACCACGATTTCTTGCGTCGCAGACGACGTACCCGTATACCGATGATCGTGAACGAGTGTGCGATCGGCAATACGTGGATATCGCATTTCTGCCTCTGCATCCGGCGATCAGGCATTGCGGTAGAGTTTTCGCAATTCTTCCTTTGCCTGCTCGAGAACTCGTTTCTGATCTTCACGGAGATTCTTACCTGCCCGATTAATATAAAACGCGAGCATAGACATGGCAGAACGAAGCGGAGGCGCTTTGAGGTTCTTGCTTACATCAGCAGACTTTTTCAGCGAGCGTGCGATCCGCTTTGGATCCTTCCAGGTAAAGACCCCCTCTTCGAGATCCAGGGCGTGGCTCTCGCGAGTGACCTTTGCAGACCATTTTCCCGTCGGCGTCTTTGGTGATTCTTTTGCCATTGACCGGCTGCCTTCTTCAGCCCCGGCTGTAGGTTCCCATGAGAACCGCGTTCGCTAAAATATGACCCTCCATCGCCTGCGTCAGATCTGCCTTGTCGGGACTCCGAAGATCGGACAGCACAATGTCCAGGGCATAGAGCTTAAAGAAATAGCGATGTCGCCCTATAGGCGGACATGGTCCGCGATATCCGGTTTGTTGCCAGTCGTTCCTGCCCTGTAGCGTGCCACTCGGCAGCGCCGCGGAGGCAACAGCTTCGGCCAGACCTGCACCATCTACAGGCAGGTTGTACAGCACCCAGTGAACCCAGATTGTCCTGGGGGCCGCCGGGTCCGGCGCATCCGGGTCATCGACGATCAAAGCCAGGCTCCGTGCAGTATCCGGAATTCCAGACCAGTGTAACTGCGGTGACAGATCATCACCGTCGCAAGTATATCTTGCAGGGATACTGCCCTCATGATCGAAAGTTTCAGAAGATATCGAAAATGTCATGATGCCACCTACGCAAGCAGAACCGCCGGCCGGGATATAGACGAATGAAACCTGCCAATCGATCCGCGTTTTGCAGACAATGTCTACATTGGAGGAAATTCGCTGGGACCAGGCGCCGGCTCCTCTGGAATTGGCGCAATCATCGCCTCGGTCGTGATCATAAGGCCTGCGACCGACGCTGCATTCTGCAAAGCGACACGAACAACTTTGGCTGGATCGATGATTCCCATCTCCAGCATGTCGCCGAACTTTTCGGTCTGGCCGTTGTAGCCGAAATTTGTTTCACCTTTGCGGACTTCGCTAAGTACATCGGAAGCATCCTCTCCCGAATTCTCGACAATCACCCGTAGCGGCTGTTCCAAGGCCTTCAAGACAATGTTGATCCCCATTTCCTGGTCGGCGTTAGCACCACTCAATCCTTTCTGCCGTATGTGTTGCTGGGACCGTATCAGGGCGACACCACCCCCCGGTACGACACCTTCTTCGACGGCCGCGCGGGTAGCATTCATGGCATCTTCGACTCGATCTTTTTTCTCTTTCATCTCTATCTCGGTAGCAGCGCCGACTTTAAGCACCGCAACCCCACCGGACAGCTTGGCGACGCGTTCCTGCAACTTTTCTTTGTCATAGTCTGACGAAGATCCCTCGATACGTTTTTTCAGCTGTCGGATTCGCCCATCAATCTCCTTCGAATCACCACCGCCACCAATAAGTGTTGTATTGTCTTTGTCTACAATGATCTTTTTTGCTGTGCCAAGCTGGTCTAATGTAACTTTTTCCAGCGTCAGGCCGGTCTCCTCCGAAACTACGGCCCCACCGGTTACGATGGCAATGTCCTGCAGCATTTCGTTTCGCCGGTCACCGAAACCAGGTGCCTTGACCGCAACAGCCCTAAGTATCCCACGCAGGTGATTGACGACGAGCGTGGCTAATGCTTCACCCTCGATATCCTCGGCGATAAGCAGCAATGGCTTGGACGACTTTGAGACGCTCTCCAATAACGGCAACAGATCGCGAATATTAGAAATCTTCCTGTCGTAAAGCAGGATATATGGTTCATCGAGTTCTGCCAGCAGTTCCTCCTGATCCGTGACGAAGTACGGTGATAGATAGCCGCGGTCAAACTGCAGGCCCTCCACAATCTCCATCTCATTCTGCAGTCCCGAGCCCTCCTCCACGGTCAGCACGCCTTCGTGTCCAACCTTGTCCATGGCTTCCGCGATGATTCGCCCAATGTCCTCATCACCATTCGCAGAAACGGTACCGACTTGCTGAATAGCCGTCTTTTTCTTGCACGGTTTGGCGAGCGTGCTGAGCTCCGTCACCGTCGCATCCACTGCCAAATCGATGCCACGTTTAAGATCCATAGGATTCATTCCCGCAGCTACGGCCTTAAGTCCTTCACTCAGGATAGACTCCGCAAGCACTGTCGCCGTCGTGGTGCCGTCACCCGCCAGCTCTGATGTGTGGGCGGCCACTTCCTTCACCATTTGCGCGCCCATATCCTCGAACTTATCCTCCAGGTGAATCTCTTGCGCTACAGATACGCCATCCTTAGTCATGACAGGCGCGCCAAAACTTCTGTAGATCAGGACATTGCGTCCCTTCGGCCCGAGCGTCGCCTTCACGGCACGTGCTAGAACAGTCGCTCCGTCGGCCATGCGCTTGCGAGCATCTGCGCCGAACTCCAGTTGCGTGGCAGTCATTATGGGCTCCCCATGAAAATGACGAATATCAAGTTTAGGACGGTTACCCTGACACTGCCGTTCGTACTTCTACCTATGGCAAGATCATTAGGATTCGAAGCTAATCGTCGTACGGGTTCGAAGCTGATTGTGACCGCTATTGCCAAACGCAGACCACTGGTGCCAGGCCCAATTCACAACGATATGCAAAAGCGAAATTGCGCGGAAGATCGATTGATGGCGGGGTGTACCGTTTCCTGCTTTGGTTCGATAATTGACAGGAACCAATCATTGCAACTCACCACTGCAGCTGGAATTCCAGACCAACCACCCTGTCTTTTTTCCATCTGACTGAATCGAAAGCCGGGTCGCGGACACGCCGATTCAAATATAGGTACGGACGAATCTGCAGATTCGATCCCAGACCGAACCAACTATCGACTGTTCGATTAATTGCGCCGACTGGGTCGGTAAGCACCCACACCCATTTGTCTCCGGTAGTCCGGTAGCCACGCGCAGCTGACCGTTCGCGAATGTTGTTTCGAACGCCCATAAAATAACCACCCAGTAACGACCCGAACACCGGTGTAACGATTAAATCCTGGATGGACGGTTGCTCGAACAACGCCTCAGCGCCGAATTCATAGGCTGCCGAAAGCGCCGCCGAGTACCAGAATGCTTCCTTACTCGTGTGTGTGGCGAATTCCTATTCTGTCGCATAATTTTGTGTGAATTCCAAGTCTTGTCGTGCCGGAACTGATTGTTACGATGGCGGCACAATGCGTGACCTAGCCATCCTATTCATTCACCTGCTTACCACCATCGCGAAATTAATGCGCCCGGGCGGTGGTCGTGCCGTCGTCGCAGAATCTCTGCTCCTGAAACACCAATTAGTAGTCCTGAATCGGGGCCGTGAGCGTGCGCCAAATCTCCGTCCGATAGATCGCGTTATAGCCGGCCTATGTACACTCTTCATTCGTCCGTACCGGTTGCTCCGTGTTGCCGTCGTTTTGAGACCCTCCACCCTCCTCGCTTTCCACGCGGCATTGGTGAAACGAAAGTACCGCCGGCTGTTCACACCGAAGACACTTGGCAAGCCGGGTCCCAAAGGGCCTTCCCCCGACCTGGTTTCGGCAATCCTCGGAATGAAATCCAGAAACCCAAACTTCGGTTACCAGCGCATTGCCGACCAGATCTCGCAGGTCTTCGACATCGCGATTGATAAGGATGTTGTCCGGCGCGTGCTGGCCAAGCATTACCGGCCAGAGCCTGGATCTAACGGCCCGTCGTGGCTCACATTCCTTGGCCACAGTAAAGACAGCTTGTGGAGTGTGGACTTTTTTCGATGTGAATCGCTGACCCTCAAGTCTCACTGGGTGATGGTTGTTATGGATCAATTCAGCCGGCGAATCGTTGGTTTTGCTGTCCACGCTGGTGCACTTGATGGTCCAACAGTCTGTCGAATGTTCAATCGCATCGTCAGTGGATCCCGTGCGCCCCGATACCTTAGCTCTGACAATGATCCACTTTTCCTATATCACCAATGGGGCGGGCCAATCTACGAATACTCGATGTGACACAGGTAAAGACAGTGCCATACGTTCCATTGTCTCATCCATTTGTCGAAAGACTGATCGGCACGGTGCGTAGAGAATATCTCGATCAGGTTCCTTTCTGGAGTGCCGGTGATCTGGAAAGAAAATTGATGTCGTTTCAGGACTACTACAACAATGACCGCGTTCACCGGGGACTCGACGGCGCTCCTCCCAACGAACAAAGTGAAATATCGGACCGAAAGATCGCTCACCTGGACGACTATCGTTGGGAAGAACATTGCCGTGGTTTGTAGCAGCTCCCAGTAGCGGCTTGAATACGAATTCGCCACGGACAACTTGATCTCAAGCGGCCTGCTTGCGGGCAAAAGAAATCCGTGGTGTCTTACCCGTCTTTGCCGCCATCTTCACCAAGTAATCAATTGAAAAGCCACTCACCTTGCCGCCAACGATCTTACTGATCTTCGGTTGTGGCACGTCAAAAAACGCCGCCGCTTTCGTTTGCGTCAACCTCTTGCGCTTAATAAACTTTTCGATCTCGACCGCCAAATCAACTCTCATTGCTAGTGCAATAGCTTCTTCGTCGGTAAATCCGAGGTCCTTGAACACGTTACCTTTAGTAACTTTCATTTCCATTACGGGTACTCCTTTTCTATCCGTCTCGTCTCGTTGTCTCATTTTCCATCAAATACTTTTAGTCGCTCCTTCGCGGTATTAATGTCGTTCTTTGGTATTGTCCTGCTCTTTTTCACAAAGCAATGCAACACCACGATTTCTGTCCCTTTCCTGGCGACGTACATCGTCCGAAACTGATTGTTACGATCGCGTGCTCGCAACTCCCGAACGCCCGGGCCCACCGTTTTCATCGGCTTTGAATCCAAGGGCATTTCACCAATCTGTAGACGGCGCAAGTCAGAACCGAGATCCGCTCGTACCGCTTTGGGAAAAGCCTGCAACACGTCAAGCGAATCACCCATCCAGACAACGTCTTTTTCTTCCTTACTCATGAACAATAATTATACCTAATAAGGTCTAATTAGCAAGGCCATAGTAGAAAGAATTACGTATGCATTAGGGCTGTCGGGGGCGAATTACCATTCTTCGCACAAATGTGGGAGATTTCCAGTTCATTGAACTCGGTTTGGCTGCCACAATTCTGCCACAGTGCGAACGTTATCCAACGTGACGTAACGTGATCCAACGTTATCGAACGTGACCGTAAGCGTCTATTCCCGGGTACCGACTTTTGATCCAAACCATATATGCGATAACTCCGCCATACTATTGGACCAAAGTCCTATAGCCCTATGCCTCTCCACATAGCAGAATCCCACTTGAACGCAGGGACTGATTAGGTGTGCCAGTTCATTACATTTGTCCTGTCCCCCCGTAATTAGTACTGAATTTGATGTTGGCTTTCGCTGGATTGCCCGACTACGACCATCGCCCGTCAGTAGGTCTGAATTACCTGGTAGATCTGTCCAAAATCAGCAAGCGCCGCCGCTAACCGGAATTAACGTCATGGATGGAAAGCCCGAACGATCAAGGCAAATGAACCCGCTCGACACTATGGCTTCCGGAATTGCCCATGAGCTCAACAATATTCTCTACCCGATGTTGATTTACACCAATATGCTTTTGAACAAAGCTGAGGCTGGTAGTGAGGAACATTCGGATCTAAGCGAAATACTCGATTGCGCAAACAGGGCTGGAGACCTAATCGCCAAGATCCGTCTGTACAGTGGGCAGATTAAGAGCACCAAAAAGGTTTCAGATCTCGGTGCGATCATCAGTGAGGGGATGAAATCGATACATGCGGCTAAACCGGCAATAATCACTATAGAAGAACAAGTTTGCGCCGACGAGATGCTTGCGCATTGCGATGCCGCCCAAATATCACAAGTCCTGACAAACCTGTGTACTAATGCGATCCAGGCGATCGCCGACGTTGGAGAAATTAAGGTAACCCTCGAGTCCATAACACTCGAAGGGTTTGAGTGCTTCGACGGTACGATATTATCCGGAGGTCACGCTCGACTGGTCGTGGCCGATAATGGGGCAGGCATGAACGAAGCGACCCTTGCGAGGGTCTTCGATCCGTTTTTCACCACGCACTCGCAAGCGGTGGGCCTTGGGCTGTCCACCGTTATTGGAATTGTGCGGAGCCACGGGGGTGGCATTAGCATCTCCAGTAAACCCGATATTGGGACAACTATTGAGATTTTCCTCCCGCTTGCTGACGGTAGTGAAGAAGAGCTAACCGAATAAGCCGGCCTTGCCGATAGTTGTAAATACAGCGAGAGCATTTTCTTGTTGTAACCGGACTGTTGTGGCAAATCGAGATTCTAGTAGGGGTAAACCGAGGTACTAACTTCTATCGCTATCGCGTACGTTCGTCAAAGAGGGTTAGTCGATATCGGCATGTCGATGATCGTTCTTATTGAGATTGGTTTTGTGGCGGAGGCGCTAACAGACGACAGTCTCTATAACGAACATCTTCAGCGCAATGGGAGCCCCAGCAGTGCGAATTTGGCAAAATCAATGACGAAATTCATGCGCGATTTCGGGAATGATTCGACCAGGGCAACGGTCTTTGTCGTCGACGATGATCCCTCCTTTCTAAGAGCTATGAAAAGGTTGTTGCACTCGGCCGGCTATTTAGTCGAAACTTTTGAATCTGCGCAGGAGCTTCTGCAGCGTAAAAATCACCTGGGCTATGGTTGCCTGATTGCAGACCTCCGCATGCCGGGTGACTCAGGGCTCGACCTGCAGGCCAAGCTTAATCAGCAGGATTACACTTTACCGATAATATTCATGACCGGCGCCGGCGACACTGAAAGCGGCGTTAGTGCCATGAAACATGGCGCCGTGGATTTCTTACCGAAGCCTGTCGAAAAGGAGGTCTTGTTATCTGTCATCGAAGAGGCAATTGAGAAAGATCGTCAAGCCCGGGCGCAGTTTGACCGGCAGGTGGGGGCAAAACAAAAGGTTGCGACGCTAACGGAGCGCGAAAAGGAAATCATGAGTTACGTCGTTACAGGCATGCCAAATAAGGAAATAGCCTACCAGTTACGGATCAGCGAGAAAACGGTCAAGGCGCATCGCGGGCAAGCCATGAAAAAGTCGGGGGCCAAATCAATTGTTGACCTGGCGACTATCTCGCAATTGGCTGGCGCCATTCGCTGATCTACTCAAGATGGCAAAGTGCGTTGGGATCCTGCCTGTACTGCGTATGGGACCAAAATCCAATACGAATATCGGACAAGCATAATGTAGCATACGTATGTGGGCATGAGTACAGAGTGATCTTGTAACGTTGATAATCGTCTGCCCTCGCGTCCTTTTCCGCAGTAGGGACCTGAGCACTATATATCACCCCCCACGGTATATTTGCGCTTGCCCTGGAATGAGGACCGCGTGCTGGTCTGAGCAGCTTTGGTCACCATTATCATGGCGCTGCGTCACTTTGTGCTCTTGCCCTGCTAGCGCTCGCATTCAGTAAATTCGCACAGAACGCCGAAATCAATGGCGGTGATCAGGCTGAGTTCGAGCCAGGCGAGTTTATCGACCTTAATGCGCGCACGAAAGTGTTTTGCTGCGCGCGCCTAGCTGGATTGCCCGTCTCCTGCTTCGTCCAGGACGTCTCGCACCACTCGCCGCAACTCTGTCGGCGTCGCGGGTTTCTGCAGGAAAGCCCTGATTCCTTTTTCCCTGCTGGTCTCAGGTGAAATAACCTCACTATGGCCAGTACATATGATGATGGGTAAGTCGGGCCGGTGCCTGAGCAACTCAATTGAAAGTTCTTCACCTGTCATATTGGGCATGGTCTGGTCTGTCATCACAAGATCGAAACGATCTGGATCTGCCAGGAATATTTCTAACGCTTCTGGCCCGCTTGAAACGGTCAATACGCTGTATCCAGACCGCTCCAAACATGTCCTTGCGCTTTTTCTAATTGACTCGACGTCGTCGACGAATAGAATGTTCTCGTTATTTGCGTCATCCTGGGTATCAACTTTTGCGTCAGGTGACTCCTCCCGGACGTCTTCAGCCATCGGTAGTAAAACCACAACCGTCGTTCCAGCGCCGAGCTCGCTGGAGACCGTTATTCCACCCCCATGTTTCTGAACGATTCCAAATACGGTGGAAAGTCCGAGCCCTGTTCCTTGCGCTGCATCTTTCGTAGTAAAGAACGGGTCGAACATTCTTGCACGGGTTTCATCGTCCATACCAACCCCGCTGTCGGCCACCGTTAACCGTGCGAACGATCCATCAAGCAATGTCCCATGAATGCATTCAAGTTTTTCTATATTTGCGGTATCCAGTGCTACTTCTATCTTCCCACTGCCTGAAATTGCCTGCTCGGCGTTACTGAAGAGGTTGACCAACACCTGGTAGAGTTGAGAGGTATCGCATAAAACAGGTATTTTCGCGATGGAAAGGTTTAGCTCGATTTCAATGGTTTTGGGGAGCGCTGGCCGCAAAAGCTTCATCGCATCTTTGGCGACCAAAACGAAATCGCAAATTCCTTTTTCGGTTCTGCCGTGCCGCCCAAAAACAAGAATCTGCGACACAAGATCTTTAATCTTTTTTGCGGAATCGATTACATCGGTCAGTAACGGATATTCCTTTCTACCACTATCGACGTTGTCCAGAAGCAATTGGGCATTGATTAACACAGGGTAAAGCATATTGTTGATGTCGTGGGCGACGCCGCCGGCGAGTGTGCCCAGAGCTTCCATCTTTTGTGATTGACGTAGTTGTTCCTCTAATCTCTTGGCTTCAGTAATTTCGACCACAATCGCCCCTACGCCTGTGGGCTCCGGAGACACTCCGCGGACTGGGAAATATGATGCCAGCCACCAGCGAGATATCCCCGGCTGGCTTCTGGTTTCGCCGCTTAATTCCTCATGCACAGTGGGCTGATGGGTTCGCAGAACATCTTGCATGCGTTTATCGACTTCGCGACCTAGCCTCCCAGGTATTATTTGACTGGGGCATTTTCCAAGATGGTCGTCGATGCTAACGCCATGAATATCCGCTAATGTTTCATTGATTTTTGAGTACTTTAAGTCGGTATCAAGTACGGCAATTCCAACAGGTGCTACTGCAACATAAGAATCGAACAACGCGCGACTCTCTTGCATCTTTTCCTCAGCTTGCCTGCGTTCTAGCGTCTCGCTTAGCGTGTGCGCAATACCGTCGATCAGGTTACGTTCTTCGGTTTTGAACGGACCTTCATCCAGCGTTGGGCGTTCCTCCAGATAATAGACCTCCACACTGCCGCAGGGCTTGCCAGCCACAACAATGTCACTCGACTGCTTCCATTCAGTTTCCTTAAATGAATCAGATATCCATTCTTTATCCTTGTAACGTAACTTACCTCGAGTGATTTCCGGGTACTGCCATGCCGCTGGAATCACAGCCAGGGTGTCCTGAAATATCTCGTCAAGTGATTCTTTCGTCGCTATCGAGTTAGAAATGGCATACATACATTCGAGTTCTGCGAGTCGCTCCCCGAGATTGTGAAGGAGTTTTTCCTTGTCGACATCAGCCTTCTTGCGCGCGGTGACGTCGATGATGACCATGGAAATCATATCGCCGTCGAGGATCGCGGACGCCAATGTGTAGACGATCCTGCCTGATTTGGTCAAGTAATCGATTTCGTAGTTATTTACGTAACCGTCTTGACGTAGTTTGGCAATGAACCCTTCGCGCTGCTCTGGGTTGTTCCAGAACTTGATTATATTTTCCTTCCGCAGCTCGTCGAGGGAATCATATCCGAGCATTTTTACGCCTGCCCGATTGCCATAGATGATATCGCCATCGACTGAAACGTCGGCGATCACAATTAGCGCATTGTCCACCAGGTTACGATAGCGGGGCTCGCCAGCCAGCGCCGTCCCAGGGAATTGCTTTTCATCGCCAGAATTTTTGGGTGTTGTCATAGTTCAGTTAAATTCCGTTTGATTCAAGACACCACCAGCCAAGCTAATGAGATTGCCACAGTGCAATGGACAATTCCGAGCTATTTATTGAGCACAGGAAGAAGTGACAGGAGCAGTCAACGGCGCTGAGCACTTTTGCCCAAGCTGGGAGGCCAGAGCCCGATATTCGACCGTTTTTTCCACAATATTGTCATAACCGCTCCTTTCGTGATCTTTTTATCGGGGCAATTGGCTTTCGATTTCGTCATGCATTGCGCGGACATCGAGCGATGTATTCGGGTGATTGGCGAACTGACTTTTTGGGTGCATACCCGAACATTGGTCCCGACATCTGCCTGGTCTGCTCCGACCATTGCATGATGCTGTGCATCGGGACGTAGGACCAAAGTCCTATATTCGATTTCCGCAACGCCAGTTATTATTATGCGATGGCTGATGCGTCGAAACTAGTCTGCATTGTTGATGATGAAGCACCCGTGCGGCGGGCATTGACTCGCCTTATACGTACGCATGGTTACGACACCCTGGCATTTGCAAGCGGTCGTGAATGTTTGGATGGACACGAGATCGATCAGGCAGAAGTCGTCATTATGGATGTGTCGATGCCTGGCATGGATGGGTTCGAGTTGCACACCCTGTTACGAGCGTCCGGTCGAAACATTCCCACGATTTTCATATCCGCGCACGCCAACAGGCGATATGCGT
>PVMK01148556.1_pt1 | contig 11816 bp, 12 predicted proteins | sample 1853481 | NCBI WGS metagenome assembly PVMK01 (sample SAMN08533507, study PRJNA380276) | Marine sediment metagenome, whole genome shotgun sequencing project. | reverse complement strand
CCGGTTATATTGATATCACCATCGGCAATGGTAAGGAAAACGGTCTTATTTTTCTGATAAACGGGAAAAACATGGGCGGGTCTTATTCCTGGAGCAACGGAACTCCGAGCCCATCAAAAAAGGATCAAGACTTGCTTATCCGGAAAACCAAGGAACTGGGCGGCACCTTTAATGTTTGTCGGATTCCGTTGAAGAACGCCCAAACCGACAATGAACCGGTTGCTGAAACGGTTAACCACCCGGAAGCAGCAATTGTGATGATGGAGGCATTGCTGAGTATATTCGAGAAGGTGGTACCCAAAAAAAAGAAAAAGAAAGCCGACTTTCAGAAAGCTGCTAAAACAAAAATTTGTTGAAAATGCAGACCGCTTTGCCTTTCTTGATCCGTTTGCCGGTGAATTTGAATACGCCGAACAAAAAATTACGTTTTCAGGCCGGGCCAGTGACCGGGAGCTGGTTGACGGTGTCGTTGCGGTGGTAAAGGAGATGGCCCGGGACTTGGGACTGCTGCCCGCCCTGATTGAAAACCTGGATTTATGGTCGGATGAATACGCTGATGAATTGGAAATGTATGATGTAAATTTCTGATTATATGGGAGTCACCTTGATTTTGATAGAATTTGGATTGCGGATTGAAACTGCTGGAAGTTGATACTCAGTTATTTGGTCGGTCACTAAATCCAAAATCCGAAATCCAAAATCTAAAATGTGAATGGATTCATGGCTGGTGAGAACTTGATAAATGCCGGAGATTATTCGGCCCGAAGGTATGCGGAATTCTTTGATAGTCTTCCAGCGCCTATCTTTCGCACGACCATTGAAGGCAAAATCGTTTATTGCAATTACGCCTTTGCCGATTTATTTGGGTTTGACTCCGCTTTGGATCTGATCGACTATCCGGTGATTGAATTTTACCGGAATAAGAAAGATCGTGGTAATCTTATTCATACCGTTATGCAAACCGGCCGTATTAACGATCTTCCCGTTGCCCTCAGGAAAAAAGATGGTACACCGATATGGTGCGCCATAACGGCGAAAGCGATCCTGGATGATGACGGTATCGCCATTAATGTGGATGGCATTCTGAAGGAAATTACCTCAGACATTGATCTTGACACCAAAGTGCCCAAGAATGAAAAATTTCAGGGTGTTCTGGAGATGGCCGGCGGAGTCGCTCATAGACTGAATCAGCCGCTGACGATCATCAATAACCTGATCAATGAAATTTTATCCGGATTACAGCAGGATAACCGATTTTACCCCAAAATCGTCAAAGTCCACAATCAGATCAAGAAAATGAATGATATTACCGATAAATTAGGTAGGATTAGAAAGTATGAATCGATGGATTATGTAGCCGGAATTAAAATCGTCGATATCGAAAAAGCCTCCGGGTCGCGTGAAAGCGAGGATGACCGATGATTAAAAATGTCCTGTTGGTAGATGACGATACTGAAATGCTGCATGCCCTCAAAGAAGGTTTTAAGAAATATCAGGAGTCGTTTGCGGTATCATTGGCCGAAGACGGCCTGCAGGCCCTAAAGAGTCTCAAACAAAATATTATCTCGTTGGTGGTCACTGATTTAAAAATGCCCAATATGGACGGATTTGAACTGCTGGCTCATATTATGCAGCATTATCCGGATATACCGGTCATTATTATTACCGGTTATAGTACACCTGAAATGGAGCAGCTGGCGCGCGAAGGCGGGGCGGTTGGATATATTGCCAAACCCTTTTTAATCGAGAATCTTGCCCGCCAGATTTTGAAAACCCTGCGAAAGGAATCAGAAGGCGGCACGCTCCATAATATTTCATCCGGAATGTTTTTGCAGTTAATCGAGATGGAACAGAAAACCTGCACGATTCGGCTGGAGGAAAAATCAGGAGGGAAAAAGGGCATTCTGTTTTTTCATGATGGTGAATTGCTGGATGCCAGAATAAACAACATACAGGGCGAATCAGCGGCCCATGAAATTTTTTCCTGGGATGCGGTGAACTTGTCCATACAAAATGGCTGTGCCTTAAAAGAAAACAAAATACGAAGTGATTTGCAGCCGCTCATTCTAGAGGCCATGCGGCGCAAAGACGAGGGTGAGCCGGAAGAAGTACCTGAAAACATCATGGAGCAAATCGAGCCCGGCGGGGAAGCGCCTGCTGATCGGCTAAAGCGGCTCAGGCAGAGAATCGAGGAAGAAATTGGCCGGCAATGCGGTCTGGAAGATTTATATCAGGATGAATTCTGGGACAACCGCGTCGCTCAGTTATCAAAGGCCGGCGAGTTTTTCCATCTGGGTAATTTTACGCTCGGATACATCGATAAGGGCGACACGAACGATTACATTCTCATACCGGGTCAAACGACCACCGTAATTACGGTTGATCCCAAGTGTCCCAGGGATAAAATTCTTCGAGTTATCAGCGAATAAATGGAGCATATGCGAGAGCTATTTAATGATCTATTGCGTACCGACGGTGTAACCGGGATTATGCTCTTCTCATTTAAAGGTGATCTTATTTTCAAAGAATTCACATCTCCTGTTAATGAGGAGCCTGAACACCAGGATTGGCGCTTTTTTATCGAATCCCTGGAAGGTATGCGGGAAACCGATCTGGTTTTTGAAAAAGGGCGTATCTACATCCGTAAAACCGAAATCGGATATCTGATCATTTTAATGGCGCTTTTTGTGCCGATTGCGATGATCCGGTTAAACTGCGACATACTTTTACCATTGCTGAAGCAATCAAAACCCACAAAAAAATTTAGCAGGTTTTTTAGAAGAAAAGGCGGCTGAATATGATCGTGATGACTGTTTTTGAACTCAGTCCCGTAATCACGATATTTCAAATGAAAGGGTTATAAAAATAAATGAAAACTGATATCGAATCCAAAATTAATGAAGCCGAAGTTTGCCGTTCAATGGGCTTGTTGACAGATTCGCTGGGTATTTACGAAAAGATTCTTGACAGCGTATCATCTCAGGATACCCCGACCCACCAAAAAATTGAGAAGCGCATCCGGCTGCTCAGAAAAGAGATTGACACTGATGAGGAAACCGCTCCCAAAGGGGTCTCGCAAAAAGATATTAGCATGCTGCGTGAACGCTTGTCCAACCAGGGAGACGTCCCCGCCATTCTCGATAGTGCTTCGGCCTTCAAAGAGATGGGATTGCATGGGGAAGCCATTCACGAATATGCCAAATTGCTTAAAGATGATTATCCGGTCAATAAAGTCGTTCCCGAGATGACCGAAAGTCTGCTAAAACTGCACCCCCCCCCCAGGCGTCCGAAAACTTCAAAAAACTGATAAATACGCAGAAGCTGGAGAAAAATAATGCTGCCAATATCATGTTTATTTTCGGTCAGGAAATGGAGAAACGCGACCATCGTGAAGTGGCCCTTGACAATTACAAACGCGCCCATAATTTGAACCCCGGCGATGCCGACATCAAAAAACGAATGGATTCGGTTGCCGCTACATTTACCACCGGGTCAAAATATGATTACCTCTTACGGGAAAAAATGGTGACCACCGACCAGTTGCAGCAGGCATTTGCGCTTGCGAAGAAGATGAATAAAAGTGTCGAATTTGTTCTGATTGAACATAATAAAATCAGCAAAGCGGCTATCGGCAAATCCTTCTCCCTTTTTTATGACACCACGTTTCGTGAATATGATGCCGCCCTTACGGCTCCGGTCGAGTTGCTCTCCAATCTGAAAAAAGCTTTTTTGCTCAACGAATACTGGGTTCCGATGAGCTGGGATAAAGAAGGCGTCGAAATTTTAGTCGATGATCCGCGGGATCTGAATAAAACCGATAATATCAGGGCCTTGATGAAAACCAGACGGATTAATTTTTCCGTAGCGATCCGTGAAGATATTGAGCAATTCATCAGACAGTTTTTTGATGGCACGGCGCCGACGGGTGAAAGCACAACGGTTGATCAGGCCCTCGATGATTTTGACTTAATTCCGGATGTCTCCTTTGAAGAGGAGGAGGAAGAAGAGATAGAAGATGAAGGCTTCGACGAGGCCTCCGGTAAAATCGTAAAGCTTGTTGATCAGGTGATCATTGCTGCTTATCGGAAAAATGCCTCGGATATTCATATCGAGCCTTCGTCGATTACCAAATCGACGATGATTCGCTTCCGTTTGGACGGTGTCTGCCAGGAGTACCTGAAGGTCCCCAATTCTCTGGTTCGCGGTATTATTTCCAGAGTCAAAATCATGTCTAACCTGGATATCGCCGAGCGGCGGATGCCCCAGGACGGAAAGATCAGATTCAAACGCAAAGGCGTCCCCACTTTTGAGCTGCGGGTGGCAACTCTGCCGACTCAAGGTGGATTCGAAGATGTGGTACTCAGAATTCTGGCCTCGGCCGGTGCGATGGAACTCAACGAGATGGGCATGACTGATCGAAACGTCGAAGTGATGAAACGCGTCATCGCCAAACCCTATGGCCTCGTTTTAGCGGTGGGTCCCACCGGTTCGGGTAAAACCACATCCCTGCATGCCATTCTCAGTTACATTAATAAACCGGGTATTAAAATATGGACGGCTGAGGACCCGATTGAAATCACCCAGAGCGGGCTGCGTCAGGTGGAGGTGAAACCCAAAATCGGACTGGATTTTGCGCGGGTGATGCGGGCCTTCCTGCGAGCGGACCCGGATGTCATCATGATCGGTGAAATGCGGGATGAGGAGACCGCCTCTATCGGGATTGAAGCTTCTTTGACCGGGCATCTGGTATTTTCCACCCTGCACACCAACAGTGCGCCCGAAACCGTCACCCGGCTGTTGGATATGGGCTTGAATCCACTTAATTTTTCCGATGCATTTCTCGGCGTGCTGGCCCAACGGCTGACCCGGTGCTTATGCAAAGACTGCATGGAAGAAAACCCTGTGACCAAAGATGAATATGAAATGATATACGTGGATTACGGGGAAAAATATTGGGCGCAAACCGGCATCGAATATAGCCCCGACCTGACCCTGTTCCGGCCTGTCGGGTGCGATGCCTGCTCAAATACCGGTTACCGCGGCCGGATGGGTATCCATGAACTCATGGAAGGGACTCCCAAAATCAAATTGATGATCAAAAAGCAGGCCAATACGGAAATGATTTTTGCCCAGGCGATGAAAGAAGGCATGGCAACTCTGAGGCAGGATGGTATCAAGAAGGTCTTTCAGGGACTCACCGACATGTCTGAAGTGCGGCGGGTTTGTATTAATTAGGAATTCAGGTGTCAGGTTTCAGGTGTCAGCGGCGCAAGCCTCAGCGCCGCCGCCGGCCGCCGAAGTTTACCCGCCTCAGGAGGGCGGCCAGTCTAATCTTAAAAGAAACTTTGTATTTTCAAATAAGGGCGCTTTCAGGCGATCGAATCTGATACTTTTCGTACTCGTACTCGTCCTCGGGGATCAGAATTTTATCGAGGACGAGGGACGAGGACGACGACGAGGGCGAAGTCTGTACTCTGTAACCGCGTGTGGAACTTCACGAAAATTACATTGGGTTTCATGTAGTTTCATATAAGCGTTCAGTGGATTTAGGGTTTCACACATTAATTGTCAGCGTTTATTACAAGGCCTTGTTCGCCATAAGGCATGTCTATGGAAATTGGTTCCAGGGAATGGCAAAGCTTCATCATTGACGGTGCTCGAGTGCTGGGCAGTGAAATAGATGAGGGCGTCAGCGCCTCATTTTCCATCCACGCTTGCGAGTTGATCAATTGGAACCGTAAAATTAATCTTACCGCCATTACAAATCCCCGGGACATCGCCATAAAGCATTTTTTGGATTCTCTGGCGCCTGCCGGATTCATTCCCGACAGGGCCCGGCTGCTCGATATCGGCTCCGGCGGCGGTTTCCCGGGAATACCCCTTAAGATTCTAAAGCCGTCCATCTCGGTCCTCCTGATCGACGGGGTTCGTAAAAAAGTCAATTTTCTAAAACATGTGCTGAGGAGCCTCAAACTTGAAAATATTGAAGCTCTTCAAATCCGCGCTGAAAATCTCCTGAAAAAGCCTGAGTGTGCGAATTCCTTTGATGTCATTATCAGCCGGGCCCTGTCTGATCTGGAGCCGTTTGTGAAAAACGCCCTGCCGTTGCTGGCAAAGCAAGGAACGATCATTGCGATGAAAGGGCAGGTCGATCCGAAAGAATTGGATGCGGTGCGCGCAGAGGCTCCGGGGGATCGGTATGCTCTCGAAGTCGAAAATTACAGACTGCCTTTAATTGAAGCCGCACGGTCCATTGTTATTATCCGGCACCTTCAATAGTGTTGCGTCCCGCAAGTAATTTACAATACACGGATAGATTTTATCAATCTGCTTTTTTAAAAATAAAGTTGGTTAAATTCCAAATAAATCTCAAATCTCAATTTTTCAATGACCAAAACATGATGGTTTCGAAAAAAGTCCTATCGGCGGTCATTGCGAGGAACGAAGTAACGAAGCAATCCCATGATTTCAGAGACATAGATTGATAGAGATTGCTTCGCTACGCACGCAATGACAGCTTGGCAGACTTTTTACGGGTAAATCGAAACATTGTTTGTGATTTGGAATTTTCTTAATTCATGAACTCAACTGAACTAAAATAGACCACACGACTTTTGTAACATTTTTGTGGGACATAACACTAGAAATAACTGCTGCCATCCCAGCAATGGGTGCACAGCCGCTCTTTTGGCAAACCGATTGCTGCAACCAGATCTTCCAGTTTCTGGTACTGTAAGGAAGTCAGTTTCAATCGCTGTCTGATATTATCCACCATCGCATGGTTCTTTTCCGATCCTGCCGTCGCATATTCGGTTAAAAGTTTATCATCAGTGCCTTCAAGTTCCGCGATGGCTTTGCGGCCGGCAAGATCAAGCGTTGAGCGTGAGGTCGAAAAATTTAAAAAATCGCAGGGATAAATGAGGGTAGGGCAGGCGGGCCGCATGTGGACCTCTTTGGCGCCGTATTCGTATAAAATTTGAATGGTGTCCTGCAGCTGGGTGCCGCGCACGATCGAGTCTTCGCAAAAGAGGATTCTTTTGCCCTCGATCAGTTCCTTCACCGGAATGAGTTTCATTTTAGCGACAAGATCCCTTATGCTCTGGTTCTGGGGCATAAAGCTTCGGGGCCAGGTCGGCGTGTATTTAACAAAGGGCCTGACATAGGGGATTTTTTTCTCGTTTGCATAGCCGACGGCGTGCCCGATACCGGAATCCGGAATACCGGCGACAAAGTCGATATCGACACTGTCATTTTGGGCCAGGGCCTTTCCGCATTCGTTGCGGGTGGCTTCCACATTGATTCCTTCGTAGCTGGTGGCCGGGTACCCGTAATAGACCCACAAAAAAACACATACCTGCAGCCGGTCCTGCGGTGGTTTTTTTTGTTCGTATCCGTCGGCCGTTATTAAAATAATTTCTCCCGGGCCGAGGTATTTTTCAATTTTATAACCCAAATTGGGAAAGGCACAGGATTCCGAAGCGGCTGCAAAGGCCCCATCCTTTTTGCCGAGAACAATCGGTGTGCGGCCCAGTTTATCCCGCGCTGCATAAATGCCGTTTTCAGTCAGCAGGAGCATCGAGCAGGAACCTTTGATTGCCTCCTGGGCATATTGAATGCCCGCTTCGAAGGATTCCTTTTCACAGATTAACATGGCCACCAATTCGGTCGGACTCGTTTCGCCGCCGCTCATTTCTGAAAAGTGCCGTTTGCTTTTGAGCGCTTTGGCGGCAAGTTCTTCGATATTGTTGATTTTGCTGACCGTTACGATCGCAAAAGTTCCTAAATGGGAACCGATAATCAGTGGCTGCGGGTCATGATCGCTGATGATGCCGATACCTTTGTGGCCATGCAGTTTTGGAAGGTCTGGTTCGAACTTGGATCTGAAATAATCATTTTCGATGTTGTGAATTGATCTAGCGAAATCCTTTGCGTTTTGTACTGCAAGACCCCCTCGCTTGGTTCCAAGATGGGAATGATAGTCGGTTCCGAAAAATAAATCATTCACGCAGTCTTCTTTTGCCACACAGCCAAACAGTCCTCCCATGGGAATTCCTCCTTTAAGATGGTATCAGTCTTTTAGAGCGTTTTTCATAATAAGGTTCCGATACAGGCAGTTTTCTGAGTCTTTTTTGGGTTATTAATAACGTCTAATATAGCGGTTGTCATGTTGATTATAATTTCAGAGGTCTGCACCTTGCATTTTCACCGGTTAGACTATCCGGCAAACGCAACATATTTATGACAACCGCTATAATTCAATGATGCGGGCACTCAAAACGTCCCTTTGCAGCTGAAGCAGGGCCACCGAGGCCGGGTTGCCGAATTTGGGATAGGACGCACTTCCCGGATTTAGAAAGGTAATCCCATTCTTTTCATATTTATCCGGATGGTGGGTATGACCGCTGATAATTGCCTTGAAACCGGTTTTAGCTGGTTCTGCATCCGGTCGGTTTGCGATATGAAGCACATACAAAACAATCTGGCCAATTTCAATAATTTCTGATCGCGGCAGCTTGTTTGCCCAGCGTCCAAAATCCATGTTTCCCCGGATCGCCACGACCGGGGCGATTTTTGACAGTTTATCCAAAACCTTTTCATCACCGATATCACCGGCATGAATGATCAGATCCACACCTTCAAATGCTTTCGGCAATCCGGAGGGTATGCGCCCGTGGGTATCGGAGATCACCCCGATCAAAAAATTATTTTTGAATTCATATTTTTTTGCCATATCGGTTAGTTAACTACATTATGCTCATCTAAAGTCTTAAATATGCTTTTGCGCAAAGCATTGGGGTAACCAAAAAAATATGCGTTCACAGACCCGGGCGCCAACCTGAGAAGATTGATTCTTACGGGATCAATAAACCAGATGTCAAGGGTATTGTTTGTTTTGAAACCACTTCTAGTGATGCAGTGTATCCAGGAAGCGGTGTCTGGAAGCTTATAGTGGTTGTCAAAAAAACGTTCCGGTATTCAAACGTTTTTTTCTACAACCACTTATACCCCAATTCCGTATTTCGGTACATTATTATGGAAAGCGGTGTAAAATCTAAGAATCTTCAGAGAACTGAACCCCGCGGCGCCGGCGTTTAATTTCGCTGCGCTTTTTTTTAGCTGATAATCGACGTTCCCTGGCCGCCGGGGAAGGCTTGGTTTTGCGCCGGGGTTTTGGTTTGATGGTCGCTTGGCGGATCAGTTCAACCAGACGGTCAATGGCATCTTTGCGGTTTTTGTCCTGACTTCTGAAACGCCGGGCTTTGATAATCAGGATGCCATCTTCAGTCATCTTTTTGCCGGCTATCCGAATCAGGCGATCTCGAATTTCGGCAGACAGGCAGGCCGATTGAGGAACATTGAATCGCAGCTGAACCGCAGTGGCCACTTTATTCACATTTTGGCCGCCCGGTCCGGATGACCGTATAAAGTCCAGCTGGATGTCGTTTTCGTCGATGAATAATGTTTCTGTAATTTGGATCATCAATATCCTGTAAAGATTGAATATTTTCGATTGACGATTGAATATTTAAGGTTTGATGAACTCGTAAAAAGTCGAATTCATCAAGTGTTTGGTGTTTCGTGTTTGGTGTTTGGAATGAAATATATGATTCTATATCGACATGTTAGAATACTAAACACTAAACACCAAATACAAAACACACTCGTAAAAAGGTTGCTTTTCTGACTTTTTACGAAACCATCAAGGTTTAAATGAAAACCGGATCATAAAACGATAGAATGCCTCCAATATTCAATCGTCAATCGACAATCGTCAATCCAACCGGTTCGTCCGGATTCGGTGTTTTGCTTATATTATCGTAACTATTATCATAAAACAATCCTTCAAGTTTCACGTGAAAACACATTTTATAGTGTTTCCTTTGCAATATCAGCACAATAACTTGATTACCAGCCGCAAACCGGATGATTTGCCGGCATTTATGCGGGCTGTAATCGCTGCAATGAAATAGAAGAATTTTGTGCTGTTTTGTTGGATATTTGAAAATGCCTGTGTTAAGAGAAACAGCAACTAACCATCCTTGGAAAATACTGCCGATAGAATTAAATTTATAGTAAAAAACATTGGCGGCCGTTATTTTTTTGGTAAATGGAGGAGATCGCTATGAAAATTTTGGTAGGGTATGACGGTACGAACTCGGCGAAGGAGGCATTAATTCTGGCAAAATCTCACGCAAAGGCATTCGGTGCATCGGTTGAAGTGGTTACTTCAATGCAGAAAGGAACCGAGTCTGCAAGAAAGGATATTGAGCAGGCGGAGCGGGGATTGGCGTATGCCAAGTCTCTGTTTGAGGAAGATGGCATTGCCTGCAATACGCATTTGTTAATCCGCGGCTTGACAGCCGGAGAGGACCTGGTTAAATTTGCGGATGAGAACCAGATTGATCAAATTGTTGTGGGTGTCAAACGCAGATCAAAAGTCGGGAAATTGCTGATGGGATCCAGCGCGCAATATGTAATCTTGCAGGCGCAATGTCCGGTCGTTGCGGTCAAGTAGGTATTATTTAAAATGCTCATTACGGAAAGTGACTAAAGTTTCAAGTGATCTAAAGTGACTAAAGTTGAGGGATTCTGCCCGTCGAGAGCCTCGGGGCGAACGATCATTTTTATAAAAAGATGGAGCGGAGCGAGACATTAACTCTAGGCACTTCCAACTTTAGTTCACTTTAGGCAATTACTTTGTACGTTGCTTCTGTACGCGATCTGCTATTTTTCAGAAAACTTCGAAACTGCTCTAAGGCAAATAAAAAAAGACCCGGCAAATTTTTAACTTCCCGGGTCTTTTTTTAGGCGACACTTTTTCTGACATAACTTTCGAGTTTGGCGACTCCCAGAGAACACGAAAGCGTCAGGATTAAATACATAACAGTGATGGTGATCCAGATTTCAAACGTAAAATAGGTTGTCGACATCAACTCCATCCCCTGAAATGTTAATTCTTGAATCGAAATAACCGAGACGATGGCAGAATCTTTAATGGTTGAAATGAATTGTCCTGCCAAAGGTGGTAGAATCCGTTGAATGGCCTGGGGCAGGATGATTAATCGCATTCGTTGCCATCTTGATAATCCCAGCGAGTCAGCAGCTTCCCATTGGCCCTTTTCAATGGACTGAATCCCCGCCCGGATAATTTCGGTGATATAGGCGCCTTCAAATATGGAAAGGGTGATCAGGGCTGAAATGAAGGCGGTAAACAGGGATGGCGCTGCGAATAGAAACGCCAGCAGGGCCTGGGTTTTATCATCTGCGGTTCGGATAAACTCTTCCACACCCAGGGGCGGCAGGATCTGGTCGCTGACAAAAAAATAGAAAATAAAAATCAAAACCAATGGCGGCAGGTTGCGGATCAATTCAACATAGGTTCCGCCCACCAGGCGCTTAAAAAGGCTCCGACTGACGCGGAACATCCCCATCACGATTCCGATAAACGTGGCAAAAAAGGTGGCCCAGATGCTCAACCGGATGGTGGTGAAGAATCCCTGCAAAAGGATATTCGGCACCCAGTTTTTAATCTCCGCGTCGTAGCGCAGGAAATATTGAGGGATTGCCCCCCAATTCCACTTGTAGCTGAAACCGATGTGTATTTTATAAACCGTATAAATCACGGCGGAAAGCAGCAAAAGGGATAGGATCAGGTCGATGGTGGTAAATTTTGATTTTTGATTAAACAAGCCAAATCCAAATTTTAGGTTGCAGGTTTTCCGCCGCAGGCGATTCAGGTTTCAGGTTTCAGGAGAGCGGGTGACAACGAATAATAATAGACGCGAGCACAGCCGGGATAAAGCCAGTTATGATTC
>PVMK01150416.1_pt1 | contig 11817 bp, 9 predicted proteins | sample 1853481 | NCBI WGS metagenome assembly PVMK01 (sample SAMN08533507, study PRJNA380276) | Marine sediment metagenome, whole genome shotgun sequencing project. | reverse complement strand
ATTTCCAAAATGCGGGGCTTGAATAATTCGAATATCAAACGGCTAAAAAGGCAGTTTCATCTGAAATTAATAGAAGTGGTTCCGGATTCTTCTCTTTCGGCCGGGGATCATTGATGAGTCAGAACACGAAAAGCGCGGGCGATCACGGGTGAAGGTGGAGAAACCAAAAGGATGCATCACGACACTGGACTGCAATTTGGGAGCACGAGCATGTTTAACCAGGTCTTCGGGTCTCATGCCTTCTCGTGATCGAAACCGCCGGTCAGAACAGGTTTCAGTATTTGGCACTCCTTTTCCTGACACCTGAGAACGACACCTGAAACGCTTACTTACTGTCATCTTCTTCAGGCAGTCTCACCACCAGAACGGGCTTTTTGGACCGCCGCAACACCCGCCGCGCGGTGCTTCCCATCATGACGTCCGCCAGCGTTCCGTGCCCGTGAGTTCCCATCACAATAAGATCACAGTTTTTTCCCTCAGCCTGTGCTAAAATCTGCTCAACCGGATTTCCCCTGACGACAATAATGTCATCGGTGACAAAACCTTCACCTTCATGGCCTTCTTTTACATTCTCACTGAATTGATGCAACACATCTCTGATGACCAGATGGTCTCGTCTTTTTCCGATAAGTGCTTCTCTGGCTTCCTCAACATTCTGCGATTTAATTTCCTCCCATCGATCGGCACTGATATAACCGATGACATTTTTATCTATAAGACTCGGAACTTCGGGCAGTACATGAATCATAGTGATGGCTGCATGATAAAGATCGGCCAGGCTGACCGCGTACGCAAACGCATAGCGGGCATTTTCAGAAAGATCTGTGGCATAAAGTATCTTTTTAACTTCAACTTTTGGAAGTTTCATTTTCTTGCCTCTGCTCTCATTCACAAGTATAGGAATTTTATTTTTTGGACACAGATGAACGCAGATTTTCAGGATTTAATTAATCAAACACAAAACTAAGATCAGCTTGCCGGAGCTTTATTAAACAATCCTTTAATTTGGCCAATCCAAATACCGCTCAAGAACCAGGAATAGCCATAGGTCCCCAATAGAATCAGTACAAAGGCCTTGATGATATCCATGGTGCTTCCGTCCAAAGAAAAGCCCGGGACGTAACCGAATAAAAACGGTCCCAGGTACAGGAACTTGGCAAATTTAAATGCTGAAAAGGCGGTTCGCCACATATTGGCTTTGGCAATGGTCGCCCCGGCAAAAGCGGCAATGCAGACCGGCGGCGTGATATTGGAGTCCTGGGACAACCAGTAAACAATCATGTGGGCTGCGATTTCGTTGACACCCAGATGGGTCAGGGCAGGTACTGCCACCACTGCAGTGATGAGATAGGCGGCGGTAACCGGTACACCCATGCCGAGGACCAGGGAAGCCAGTGCGATTAAAAATATTGTTAAAACCAGCGAGCCTCCCGCAAGTTCAATCACAATATCTGCAAAGGTCAGTACCAGTCCGCTGAAAGTCAACACGCCGATGATAATGCCGATAACACCCACAGTAGCGCCGATTTTAAGACTGCTTTCTGTGCCGGACCTGGCCGTTTCCACAAATCGTCTCAATTCAAACCCTACATTCTCACGCCGGTTTTTTCGGAAAATAGTGATGATTAAATACCCGATAATACCCAGGATAACCGAACCATTTGGGGTAATAAGCGTACTGCCTGAAACCTTGTTGAGAAATGATCCCAGGAGTACAAACACCATGATCACAGCCAGACTGAAGTCAATCCGGGTTTCCTTTTCCTTAAAACTGACGATGATACAGGTTGCAAGACCTAAAATAGCGGAAAACCCCGGGGAATAGCCGTTGAGCATAAAAATCGTTATAATAACAAGGGGCAAAATATAAACCCATTGTCTTTTCAGTATCTCCATGGGGCTGTGCTCTGATTTTTCGCCCACGATATTGTGCTTTTTAGCTTCATAATGGACCATAACAAAGACGCTGAAAAAGTACATAATGGCAGGAAATATGGCCACCAGCATAATTCTGGAGTAGGGCACACCGGTCAGTTCCGCCATGATGAATCCGCCGGCGCCCATGATCGGCGGCATGAACATCCCGCCGATGGAAGCTGCCGGTTCAATGGCGCCGGCAATGTGAGGCCGGAAGCCGGCCTTTTTCATCATGGGAATGGTAAACGCACCGGTGGACACGGTATTGGCGATGGCGCTGCCTGAGATGGAGCCAAAAAGGCCGCTTGCTATTACAGCCACTTTAGCGGGCCCGCCAATTCTATGACCCACGGCAGCCAGGGGCCAGTCAATAAAAAATTTTCTGAGCGCCGCATTTTTCCAAAAACGCCCCGAAAAGAACAAAAAGGATCACGTAAGTGGCCAGGACATTGGCCATGATGCCGAACACACCATCGCTTTTATAAAAGATACTGGTGCACAATTCGGGGAACGAGTCACCGGCATGGGAAATGATTTCCGGAAAGTAGGCCCCGTATACACCGTACCCGAGCATCAAGACACCGATAACCACAAAAATATTGCCCACCACCCGCCGGGCCAGTTCAATGCCGATGAGAACCCCGACCATCGCAATGGCCATGTCAAATGGTGTTTCAATTCCGGTGCGGTAGTTGATGGCTTCAAAATTAAGCATCCAGTATCCGATGGTAATGACGGAGAGCAGGATCAACAGGTAATCAGTCGCCCGCAGAATCGGGTTCAACCCCGGCCATTTTTTGGATTTGGATTGATATGCCAAAAACACCAGGAAATAGGTGATGATCACGTAAATTCCCCGGTGATACTGGGTGGCCGCCGGTTTTACCACTGCAGAGTAGGAGTAAAAAAGGACCAGTCCGACGGCCAATACGTCAAATATTATTTTTTCTGCTTTGTTTAATTTGTCGTACACTTTTTTATCTCCTAATGCTGAAATTTCTAAATATGATAATCCCCCAACGCCCTAACCCGGACGAGCCGGAATTGAAGATTGAAGATTGAAGATTTGTGGAGGTCGCTTCGCTCCGTCTTTTTTAAAAATGCACAAAAATAACTACTAAGGGCCTAAATGCGTTCTGAAATGTGAGAAATGGGCGCGGCCTTATACACCTAATCTTTGCCTGACACCCATATCTCACATTTTAATTTCAAGCGGTAAAACCGCTTCTCATATAAAAATCGCGTAGCGATTTTTATTTTAGCATCCCTTTTTCTTTCCAGAACTTTTCGGCACCGGGATGGAACGGGGTGACGATGTTGGTGGCCCCGGTTTCCAGGCTCATGTTTTTGAAGGTCTTTTTTTGGCCATACATGTGCTTGAGGCCTTCGTCCGTATAAATCAGGGAAAGCAGTTTGTAAACGACATCTGCGGGGACCTTGGAGTTGGCCACCCAAAGGGCGCTGTCCTGGAAGGAGGGTGCATCATAATCGACGCCCTTGTACGTACCGGCAGGCACTGCCAGTTTTCCAAAATAAGGATACTTATCGTAGAATCCGGATGACTTGGCATCGGCATCCAGGTCGAGCAGGGCGATATCGTTGGTCTGGGCGGCCATAATCACGGCACCACTCGGAAAGGCGGTAAAGAGCCAGAATGCATCCAGCTGATTGTTACCGAAGGCGGCCGCGGCATCATTGTAACCCATGGCATTGCGCTCAATTTTGTCCCAGACGCCCAAATGGGAAAAGAACAGCTCACAGTTGGCAAAAGCCCCGGAGCCGGCATTCCCGACACCCACTTTTTTTCCGGCGAGATCCTTTATGCTCTTGATCCCGGAATCTGCCCGGACCACCATTTGCGCCGGGGCACCGTAAAGCCAGGCCACCGCGAGTACATCGGTATATTTCCGGGTATCCTTTTTCATCATTCCGTTTCTACCCAGGTACACATGACCGGAATACACCACACTCATTTGCTGTTTGCCGGAATTGGTTTTCCTCAAATTTTCCACAGAACCGGCCGATGATTGCGCCTTTACCGTAAATTCTTCTACAGCTTTTACCGGTTTATACACCTGGATAGCGTTGGCGACCACCTGGAATGTGCCACCGGCCGGCCCGCCGCCGAAAACGATTCTTTTTTTGGCGAAGGAAGATGCGGAAAAAGCGAAAGTTATCATTGAAAACGCACAGATACCAATAATTGCAGTAAAAAGTTTATTTTTCATGGTAATTCTCCTTTTTGGATATGATGGTCAACTGATCATCTTTCAATTCAGTTTTTTAGGTTAGGGGCTTCGCCCCAATTGGAATGTTGGAACGCTGGAATGATTGAGGCAAAAAAATCAAACCTCAAAAAATACCCCATATTTTCATTGGGTTGTAGAAACTCCGAGACGTTCAATTATCGGCCCTTGTCAAAAAATAAGTTAGCGGTTATTTGCCGATCACCTCCTTTCATCTCTTCCAAGTTTAAAGACAGCAAAATTTTTCATTATATTTCTTTAATAATCATAAAAAGATATCACTTCATATCAGAAACCCTCCAATTTGGGGACGGAATAAACTTTGCCGTCGCAAGCTCTTCAGGCCAAACGCACTCGAATTTGCCATTAATGATCTGGAGGACCTGGGTCGGTAGGCTGTTCTGCCTTTCAAACTTTCCATAAGAGGAAAACTTAACCGGACCAAAAGGGGTCATCAAGTCAGTGCTATCCAGGGTTGCCCTTATACTTTCAGGACGAAACGATTCAGCCCGCCTCAATGCATCCGCCGCCACCAACAGGGCAGAATACGCTTCCGCCCCATGATAGTCCGGCGGTATTGCATATTTTTTGATGTAACGGTTGTAGTACTCTTTAGTCCGGGGGTACCGCAACTGGTAGGTCCATAGAGTGGCTGTCAACAGATAATTGGCGTCATCCCCGGCCTTGTTAATGAATTTCTGGTGTGTAAAACCGCCGGCGCCGCCTGACAACAATGATTTGAGCTTTAATTTTTGAATCTCTTTGACCAGCAACGCCGCATCATTGAGATAAGAAACCATATAAATAACATCCGGCGGCTCTTCTTTCAAAGGTGAAAGGAGACGTTGGAAGTATGCGGATCCTATTTCTTTTTTTTTGACTCTTTCTTTGTGATAGGGAATAATCGCGCGGATCTCAATGTCCTTTTCCCGGCAAAACCACATCATCCTCAACGCACCTCCGGTCCCGTAAGGACTGTTTTCATAAACGATGGCCATGGATTTTGGCATGATTTTTTTCAGAAAAAAATCTTCCAGCCCTTTGGCATATTCACTGGCCGGAGGATTTAGTCGATAAACATTTTTCCATTTTCTTTGTGTGATCCGATCATCGGCAGCGGTGCATACCAAAAAAGGCCGGTCCAACTTATTCGCTATTCCGGCCATATACACTGTATTGCTGCTCTGATAGGCGCCGACCAGCATAAGTGCCCGTTCTTTCTTAATCAAATATTTGATGGCTTTTTCTCCGGGTTCCTTTTTGCCCAGATCATTGGCATACACAAGCTTTAACGGCCGTCCCTTAATCCCTCCATCCCGATTGATCTCCTCCAAAGCCATTTCAAATGAATTTTTCATCATGGTTGCATAGGGGAATGCTTCCGAATGCGGGACACCGATAACCAGGGGTTCAGTGGCTGAGCTGCTTACGGGTGTAATAAAATGCTCGGCAACTAAAAACAGCAGGATAAACCAGGGTAAGATTTTTAATTTGTTTTTCATGTCCCCCTCCCTTCATGATCAAGAAAATACGGGAAAAGTTTTTGGAGAGAAAGAGCTAATTAAACAAGGAAGCAGGACCACTCTACTGAGAAGCAAGCAGATTGTCAACCAGAGTATTTCTGATTTTTGTGTCAGATTTTTTCTTACAGATGAGGATACCGCCGACATAGGCGCTTAGAAATTATTTTTGTGCGATTTGTGGTAGAAAAATTGAATCGGGATATTTTCACTATCTTGTAACGATTGAATATTGAAGGAATTCTTTCCATTTTAAAAAGGACGGAGCGAAGCGACATCCACAAATATTCAATCTACAATCTTCAATTTTCAATTCCTGATAAAGCGGGATTTACGCTTCGCTACAACCGGCCGGTCCGGATCAGGGTTCAATAAGCCGGTTTTGCATGGCAAAGCGTGACAGCTCGGCGTTGTTTCGCAAATTCAGTTTCTTTAGCAACCGCGATCGGTAAGTATCCACGGTTTTGATGCTAATGCTGTAGGCGCTGGCAATTTCACGGTTGGTGTGGCCCATGGCCAAGCGACGCAATACCTGAAGCTCACGCATGGACAGAGAATCCAGGGGGGATTGTTCGCCGGTACCTTTGGCAATCCGCAGTGCCAGGGTTTCCGCCGCTTCATCGGTCAGGTAGCGGCCGCCTTCATATATTTTACGGATGGCCTTCAAAAGCTGTTCCGGAGCCGATTGTTTGGTCAGGTAACCCATGGCACCGGCCTGGATCGCGCGAACGACATATTGACCTTCTTCATGCATGGTCAGAATAAGGGTCGGCAAATCGGGGCAAAGTCCGCGCAGTTGGCTGACAACCTCCAGACCATCCAGGCCGGGCATGGAGATATCGATGACGGCAACATCCGGCGATGTTTCCCGGACCATCCGGATGGCCTCTCTGCCGTCAGCCGCTTCTGCAACGACCTCCATATCACCGCTTTCTTCAACAATGCGGCGAAGCCCGGCACGGACAATACTGTGGTCATCTGCCAAAAGGACCTTGATCAATCCAAACCTCCTAACCCGGACAAGCCGGAATTGACGATGGACGATGGACGATGGACGATTTGTGGATGTCGCTTCGCTCAGTCATTTATAAAAAATCGATAGAATTCCTTAAATATTCAATCCGGCTATGGCATAAATCATGCGTAAACATAATGTGATTTCAATAAAGTAGATACTAACCCGGATAAACCGAAAATAACAAATTACAATATCCAAATCTCAAATAAGATCTAAAGTCAATTGTTTGGGATTTTGAATTTTAATCATTTTAATTCATATAAAAAAGACAGAGCAAAGCGATTCCATCCTTCGTCAATCGTCCTTCGCCAGTCGTCCTTCGTCAATCGTCCTTCGCCAGTCGTCCTTCGTCACTCGTCCTTCTACGGGTACTTTAAAATAAACCCGGGTCCCTTTTTCCGGCTGAGAAACCACTTCTAAACTACCATTGACCAGAGCGGCCCGTTCGCGCATACCGGCAACTCCCAAGCCTTCAGAGTCTGATAAATCAAGTGAGTTAAAGCCAAGTCCGTTATCAGCTACTTCCAGAGTCAGTATCCCGTTTTGAACCTTAAGCGCCACCTCCACCCGGCTGGCAAATGCATGGCGAGCGACGTTTGTGATTGCTTCTTGAGTAATCCGATAGGCAGCGGTCGCAACAGTTTCACTCAAAGGGGGAACCTTGTCGTACTCAAATACACAGGTAATTTCGGTACGTCTCTCAAAATCTGTTGTGTACCAATCCAGTGCATCCACTATGCCCAAATCGTCCAGGACCCCCGGGCGAAGGCGAAACGCCATACTACGAACATCCTCGATATTCTTATCGATCAAGCGGCACATTGTCAATGCCCGTTCCGAAGCTTTTGGGTCCGATTTTTTTAACCGCTCCTGCATCCAGACCGTGTCCATTCTCAGGGCGGTCAGCACCTGTCCGAGTTCATCGTGCAGTTCCCGTGCAATGGCTGATCGCTCTTTTTCCTGATTGGCCATTATGCCGGCGGAAAGACGCCGGAGCTGATCCTGTGCTTTTTTGAGGGCTGTGATATCGTTTAGTATTCCGCATACGCCACTGATTGCGCCGGATTCATCGTATATGGGAAATTTAACGGAAAGGTAGGTATGCAGGCCGTCTGCTTGGGGAATGTATTCATTTTCCTGATACGATCGCCTTTTACGAAGCACCTTTAGATCGCTGGCCCGAAATTGATCGGCAACCCCTTTGGGTAGTACGTCATAATCGGTCTTGCCCTTGACCACCTCATTGTTAACTTCAAATAATTCCTCAAAACGAGAATTGACCAGGCTGTAGCGACCTTCTTTGTCTTTGATGTAAACAACTGCGGGTGTGTATTTGAGAATGCTGTGGATTTCCCGGGTTCTATTGTGCACCTGGCGTTCAAGGTCCTTGGAATATCGACTGAGCTCTTCTTTGGCACGTTTCAACGCCTCTTCGGCCCGTTTACGTTCGGTCACATCAATTGAAACGGCCAGCGTTCGAATTATATGACCGTGTTCGTCACGATCGGCAATGGCTGATAAAAGAACATCGATGGTTTCGTTGTTTTTTTTAACAAACTGATAGGGAACATCCTTGATAAAGCCGGTTTTAAAAAATTCTTTAAAAACTTTTTCTTCAGCACAGCGGCGTGATTCTTCCGTAAAAAAACTGGTAAGCCGACGTCCGATGGCTTCCTCGCGGCGGTAACCCAGCACCTCACTCCAATAGTCACTGACACTGACAATTCGACCGCTAATATCAATCGAATGCAACATGGCCGGGGTGTGATGATATAGTCCGCGGTAGCGCTCTTCACTTTCGCGCAACGCTTTTTCGGCCGATTGTCGCTTGAAAATCTCTATGCTGGCCTTATTGTAAAGAAAGAAAACCGACAGCCCAATCAGAACACACAAAGTCAGGATCAACGGCCCGGCAATCCTGATAAGCGGATCTGAAACTGTTTTGGAAACTGCTTTGAGGCTGCGAAGGTGAATGACCCTCCAGCCCGGATAATTAGCCAACTCTATTTGATGTATCAGATATTTATTGCCCGAGTTATCAACAACATGTTTTTCACTCTTGGTCCGAATACCTGTCCAATCCCACGGTCCTTTGCCAAATTGAATTGAACGGGCAATTTGAGATTTTTGTTCGGAAGTAAGTTTTCTTAATGAATGGTAAAGCCAATTCTTGTGATTGGAAATAAAGATGATGCCCCGGGGGTCTGTGACCAGCACAATCTCATCTTTGGCGGTATCCAGCTCTTTTTCAACCAGTTCGACCGAGGCCTTGATGACCACCACTCCGGATGGTGTGTTGCGGTCTTTTGCAAAAACCGGATGGCTGTAATAAGCACCTCGTCTTCCTGAAGTGGTGCCCAGCGCGAGGTAGGTTGCAGGGATACCCCGGATGGCCTGCCGAAAATACGGACGAAAGTCAAAATTTTTGCCTACAAAACTATCAGGGGCATCACGGTTGCTGGAGGCGATGGTATTGCCCTCAGGGTCCATCAGGTAACAGACCTCCACATTTAACGTCTTGTTAAAGTGATCGAGAATGGCATTTGCATTTTTCGAAGCAATGCTGTCATCCGGCCGAATCAAGATCTGTGACAGTTCTTTTATCCCTGCCAGGGTCCCCACCGGTTTTATATTTTCCGATAGAAAGAATGAGAGATTTTTCTGTATTGTCCGGACACGTGCGACGGCCTGGCGCTCAGCTTCCTTAAAGGCAGATTTTTTTAAGGCTGAATAATAAAGATACCCACCGGTCGAAGCAGACAAAAAGGCCAGCAAAGATAAAACCAATAAAATCAGGCGTAGTTTCATGCTTAATCCCCTCTATGGTGCATCCGTGCCTAACCTAAGTTTTTGAAATATTAGTTACCGTTCACAGGTTCAGGGTTCAACGTTCAGGGTTAAGAACAAAGAAGGCATTAAATAACCGAAGGGCAGTCCACCGTGGCTGCCGGGAAAAAGTCGGCACGGTGGCCGACTCTACAAGATATCTTGTTTCGCTAACAGAGAAGATTTACCCTTATGGAGGTGACCGGATCTGAGCTCACGGTAGATGAGAAAGCCAAGGAGGCGTTTTGTGAGGATCTGGTCCGGGTCACCGGTTGCAGGTTTCTGGCCACTGATTTCTGGATTGTTAAGGAGGAAAAACCGATGACAAGATGCTGTATGAATTAATTCAATCTGTAGAATACAGACCTTGTAATCCATTGCTGAAAAAGGGCGTTAACTCCTTAAATATAAAGCGATTGCATGAAAATTGGCTAATCAGGATACTGGTTACTGGGTTCTGGTTGCTGGTTACTGGAAAAAGGAGTCGCTCGTGCAGCGCTTCCAGCCCGTAGGCGCAGGCGCTTGCGCCGCCTGTCGCTCTTCTTCTATTTATAAAATCGGCAGAATACCTCAATTTTAGGCACTTTAGGCATTTTGAATTTTAGGCAATTTTCTGAGCAACCTGCGTTACTGGTAAAAAAATATTTTGCCACAAAATGCACAAAAATAAATTCTAAGCAACTATATATCTTTCTTGAACAAATCCTCCACCTCTCTGACTTCATTGGGGCGTTTTGTATACTTGGTGGGAACCGTTCCGTCTTTAAAACATTCGAAAATGACATCTTTTGATTCCGGAACCGGCAGCAGTCCGGTATCGGCGTCGATTTTTGCAAACACAATGCCTTCGGGGGCCTGAAAAAGCTTCACCGGTTCATTTTCCAACACCCGCTGCATGAATCCGAGCCAGATCGGACTGGCCGCCCTGGAGCCGGTTTCGCCTTTCCCAAGCGGGGCTTCCGCATCCAAACCAACCCATACCCCCGTTATAAATTGAGGCGTGTAGCCGACAAACCAGGCGTCAAACAAGTTGTTGGTAGTACCGGTTTTACCGGCCACCGGTCGTTTCAACTCCCGTACCCTCCATCCGGTTCCGTGCTTGACCACACCTTCCAGCAGGCTTGTCATAATGTAAGCCGTGCTTTTTTCAATAACCTTTTTTCTCTCAGGCGCCATTTCTTCTAAAACATTTCCATGGCGATCGGTCACCTTCAATACAAACACGGTTCAACCAGATAGCCCTGGTTGGCGAAAACCGAATAGGCCCGGAGAATTTCGAGAAGGGATGTGCCGGAGGACCCGAGTGCGATGGACAAATCCCGGCTCAACTTGGAAGCAATACCCAGTTTGGAGGCGTAATCGATGGCATAATCGACACCGATATCCTGCAATATTTTTATGGTGACCAGATTGCGGGACTTGGTCAGGGCCTTGCGAAACAGAGTGGGACCATAAAAAGTTTTTTTGTAATTTTTAGGCTTCCAGGTAAAATCACGTTCCTCATCCTTAAAAACGATGGCGGAATCAACGATGACGGTTGCTGGGGTATAAATTTTTTCCGGATCATCGAACTGCTTGTCCAGCGCGGCCGCATAGATAATCGGTTTGAAAGCTGAGCCCGGTTGACGTCTAGACTGGATGGCACGATTAAACTGAGTTTGTTTAAAATCACGTCCGCCGACCATGGCCTTTACCAGGCCGGTTTCTGTTTCGATGCACATCAGGGCGGACTGGGCCACGGGCATTTGTTCGAGATCCACGGCCCAGGGATCGTTATCTTCTTGTTTTTCTTTTTTTATCCTTACTAAAATGACATCTCCAACAGCAACTGCCTCGGAGGGTTTTTTAATTTTGGCCTCGTAGTAGGCTAGATCCAGATCGGGCTTGCGGGCCCATTGCATGTCCTTCAAGGCAATAACACCCCGCGAAATTCCCATGCGAACCGTAACTTTTTTCTTGGCGTCATTGACTGCGATCACGACGGCTTTGGTGACGACCCCCTCAGCCAGCGGCTTTTTTGCCAGCTCTGCCTGCAGGTTTGTGAAAAGGATTCAATTTCTTCTGGTTTTATATGCTTCAATGGTCCGCGGTAACCATCACGTTTGTCCAGTTCGAATAATCCCTGCTGGATTTCCTGCCGCGCAATCTTCTGCATCTCGATATTTACGGCTGTATAGACTTGCAGACCCTGGGTGTACAAGGCATCCGTGCCATATTTTTTTTCGATATAGCGCCGGACATGTTCGGTATAAAAAGGGATTTCTTCGATATACAGGTTGCGTCGGGGCTT
>PVMK01144471.1_pt1 | contig 11817 bp, 11 predicted proteins | sample 1853481 | NCBI WGS metagenome assembly PVMK01 (sample SAMN08533507, study PRJNA380276) | Marine sediment metagenome, whole genome shotgun sequencing project. | reverse complement strand
TTGCTGAACACGGCTCGGACTCTCTCGCTGACATGTTCGAGCGGTGGTCCTTCTTCAAAACATTCCTGTCGAACGTCGAGATGACGCTGGCGAAGACAGATCTCACGATCGCCGCGAGATATGCGAGTCAGGCAGATCCGGAGCAGGCCGCCGTGTTCGACATCATCACCGCTGAGCATGACCGAACGGTCCGCACCGTGACGGAGATCACCGCTGCGGGACTCGTTGATCGTGATCCGTCGCTCAAGCGCACCTTGGATATACGGGACCGTTACCTCGATCCGATCAGCTTCCTCCAGGTATCACTGCTGAGACGCTCGCGTGAGGCGGATGAACCGGACAGGGAACTCGAGCGAGCGCTGTTGCTGACAATGAACGGCCTCGCGAGCGGGCTGCGGAATACCGGCTGACTCCGCCCGCCAGATTGTCACACCTGGGCGAGTTTGGCCCTGAGCGTCTCCTGGACGACCTTGGGATCGGCCCTGCCACCCATCTGACGTATGACCTGACCGGTGAGGAATCCGAAGTGTTTCATATCTCCAGCAGCAATCTTCTCAACGGCGTCAGGGTTCTCCGAAAGCACAGAGTCGATGGCGGCTTCGATCGCACCGGTATCGGATACCTGGAGCAGATCCTTTGCCTCTGCGATCTCGCTTGGCCGTCCCTCACCGTCGAGGACCGCGATCAACACTTCTTTGGCTGCCGACGATGACAGCTTGTTGTCCCAGACCATGGAAGTGAGCTCCGTGAGGTGCCCAGCCGTGAGCGGCGTCGCTGCGACCGAAATCTCGTTCCGACGTGTATACGCAATGACCTCCCCTGTGAGCCAGATGCCGACGGCACGACCGGACGCACCGCTGTCAACGGCCTCATCAAAGAGTGCGCCGAGATCCTGAGTGTCGACGAGGACTCCAGCGGTGACAGAGTCTGTGCCTGCGCTGAGGTATCTGGCACGTCTCTGTGCAGGGAGTTCCGGAATCGTGGCTCTGATCTCGTCCTGAGTCGCTCTCGTCACCTGAAGGGGCAGAAGATCGGGATCCTGGAAGTACCGGTAATCCTCCGACTCCTCCTTCGTCCTCATCGATGTTGTCACGCCTGTGTCTTCATTCCAATGGCGTGTCTCCTGGACGATCGTGCCACCAGCCTCAAGGACACTGATCTGTCTGTCGATTTCGAAGTCGATTGTGCGCTGCATCGACCGCAGCGAGTTGACATTCTTGGTCTCCGTACGGGTGCCGAATGCCTCTCGCCCGACGGGTCGGACCGAGACGTTGACATCGAACCGCATGGAGCCAGCTTCGAGTTTCGCATCAGAAACACCGAGCGCGAGCACGATCCTCTGGAGTTCGGCGCCATAGGCACGGGCTTCGGCAGAGGTCCGGATGTCTGGTTCGCTGACAACTTCGACGAGGGGGACGCCTGCACGGTTGAAGTCCAACAGGGTGTGGTCTGCACCGTGGATTCGGCCGTCGCCGTCACCGATGTGGGTGCTCTTGCCCGTGTCCTCTTCCATATGGACACGGGTCACACCGATCGTCTTTGGCGTCCCCTCCACATCGACTTCGAGCTTGCCGTGTTCACACACGGGGAAGGTGTACTGGCTGATCTGGTAATTCTTCGGGAGGTCTGGGTAGAAATAGTTCTTCCGGTAGAAGAGCGAAGACTCGTTGATCGTGGAGTCGAGGGCGAGCCCGATCTTCACGATCGCCTCGATGGCCTTCTCGTTCGGGACCGGGAGCGCACCGGGGAGCGCAAGACACACCGGACAGCACTTGGTGTTCGGCGTTCCTTCGACGTCCGCAGGACACGCACAGAACATCTTCGACTTCGTCGAAAGCTCAACGTGCGTCTCGATGCCAATGACTGCTTCCCAAGCTGTCATGGCAACACCACCTCGGATGTTGCGAGCGCGCAACGCTGCGTGAACTCCGCCAGACGTTCTACTTCTGCTGCTACCTGGTACATGACTTCCTCGCCAAGCGCTGGAGCCATGATCTGGAACCCGATGGGCAGGCCTGCGTCGTCCAACCCGACCGGAACGGAGATGGCAGGGTCACCGGCGAGGTTCGAAGGGATGGTGCAGAGATCCGAGTAGTACATCGCGATCGGGTCGGCGGACCTCTCACCGATATCGAACGCTGTCGTCGGGGTCGTTGGTGAGATGAGTGCGTCGACCTGCTCGTACGCTGCCGCGAAGTCGTTGCGAACCAGCGTCCTCACACGCTGTGCCTGCCCGTAGAAGGCGTCGTAGTAGCCAGCGGACAGTGCGTAGGTACCAAGCAGGATTCGACGGACGACCTCTGGCCCGAACCCTTCTGCCCGTGAGTGAGCCATCATCTCCTCTGATGTACCCTCAACATCGCTTCGATGGCCGTATCGCACGCCATCGAAGCGCGCCAGGTTCGAGGAACATTCGGCTGGCGCGATGAGATAGTACGCGGAGAGCGCATACTCCGTGGACGGCAGTGTGATCTCGACGATCTCAGCGCCGGCGTCCTGGAGTTTGTCTGCAGTTGCCCTGATTGCAGCGATGATCTGTGGATCGATGCCAGCACCCATGAACTCGGTGACGATGCCGATCTTCAGGCCGGATACACCTTTGTCGAGTGAACCACCGAAGTTCGGTACTGGTGCGTTGATGCTCGTGGCGTCGTGGATGTCGAACCCGGCAACCGTGTCGAGGAGGGCGACCGAGTCCTCGACCGTTCTGGAGAACGGCCCGATCTGATCGAGGGAGGACGCAAACGCGATCAACCCGTATCGCGAGACGATTCCATAGGTCGGCTTCATCCCAACGAGACCGGTCAGAGCGGCTGGCTGGCGGATCGAGCCACCTGTGTCCGAACCGAAAGAACCAAATGCCGACCCGACGGCAGCGACCGCCGCCGAGCCACCGGAGGAACCACCAGGGACCTTGGCGGTGTTCCATGGGTTCCGAGTGGGGCCGTATGCAGAGTTCTCTGTCGAAGAACCCATGGCGAACTCGTCGAGGTTGGTCTTTCCGGTGATGACCGCCCCGGCGCCCTTCAGACGGCTCGTGACCGTTGCATCGTACGGAGGTTTCCAGCCCGCAAGAATCTTCGACGATGCCGTCGTTTCGACGCCAAGCGTGCACATGTTGTCCTTGAGTGCAACGGGGATTCCCTGAAGGGGGCTCTTGTCTTCGCCAGCGGCAAATGACGCGTCCGCCGACTCTGCGGCCTTGCGTGCACCGTCGTGGTCGAGCGTGAGGTAGGCGTGGAGGTGGGCCTCGGTAGCCGAGGCTCGTTTGGTAACAGCGTCGAGAAGATCCTGTGATGTGAATTCTCCAGAGCGGAGTCCCGCACCGGCAGCGGCGATCGTGAGGTCTGCGAGGTCGGCCATCGTCAGCCCAGGATCCTCGGTACTCGGAACTGGCCATCAACGACGTCGGGCGCTTGCGAGAGGAAGGACTCAGGATCGAGGCACTCGCCGACCTCGTCCTCCCTGAAGGCGTTCACCATCGGTAGATGCGAGGTCGGTTCGACACCGTCGGTTGGCAGAGCCTGAACACGCTCCGCATGCTCGAGGATGTCACCGAGCTGGGAGCCGTACGTTGCAAGCTCATCGTCGCTCAGAGCAAGCGTTGCAAGCTTCGCGACCTTTGCGATATCGATGTCAACAGGCATGGTGAGAAGGTAACAGGTGGCTGACATCAGGTGACAGGCCAAGGCCTACAGTTCCTCGATGCTTCCTTTCCCGAGTGCCCACGAGTTGTTGCGCCGAGTGCCCCGCGTCGTATTCGGCCTTGTGCTCTTCGGAGTCGGCATATCAATGATGATCCTTGCCGACCTCGGGCTCTCTCCATGGGAAGCACTCCATCAAGGAATCTCGTACCAGACCGGGATCCCGATTGGAACCGTTGGCATCATCACAGGCATGCTGGTGCTCATCCTCTGGGTTCCCCTCGGTGAGAAGCTCGGCCTCGGAACGATCATGAATGTGTTTTTGATCGGCATCGTGATCGACCTGACAATTTGGCTTGCGCCAGAGTCCATCGATGAGACATGGCTGCAATGGGGACTCCTTGTCGGTGGCGTCTTGCTGGTGGGAGTCGGCTCAGGGCTGTACATCGGTGGGGGTTTGGGACCCGGACCGCGCGATGGCCTGATGACAGGACTCGCCAGACGAGACATCCCCATCGGGCTTGCCCGTGGCGGCGTGGAGATTTCGGTTCTCGTCTTTGGGTGGTTGCTTGGTGGCACCATCGGTATCGGTACCGTGCTCTTCGCATTCGGAATAGGGCCGCTGATCGGTCTCCTGCTGCCCCTGATGTCCCTCGACCCTCTCTATGACTACGGACAACCTGCAGATGGACCTGGTGCCACCGAAGGAGCATTGTGAGGATTCGATAGGTAGGACGCACAGCCGCGGACCGCTACCTCCGTCAAGGAGACTATTCCCGGTTCAAGAACTCGCGAAGGATGTCGTACACGACGCTGAGATTCTCTATGGGTACGGACTCGTTCACCTGATGCGCCTGCGCGACCTCCCCAGGTCCGTAATTGACAGCCACGGCGCCCCTCGATGTCAGACGTGCCACGTCCGTCCATCCCTGTTTGGCCATCCGCTGGCGTCCGATGAGGTCGTCGAGACGCTGGACCGCTGGGCTATCGACATCGATCGAGCCGGAGGGTGCACGATCGATGATGGTCACCTCATCGGCGCGACGTGCGACTTCTCGCAGGCGCTCCTCCGCTTCCTCGATCGAGAATACGGGGGGAAAACGATGGTTCAGATTGATCACGAACTCGCCAGGGATGATGTTGTTTGCGATCCCGCCTGATGCCTTGGTCACAGAGAACACCTCTCTGTACTCGAGCCCCCCGACATCGAACGACTCAGGTTCGCGAGTGTGCAACTCGTCCAGCCACTCGCCTGCTTTCGTGATCGCATTCTCCCCGAGCCACGGCCTGGCTGAGTGGGCCGTTGATCCCTTGAACACAACATCGGCGTTGAGGACCCCGTTGCATCCGAGCTCGAGGTCGAGGTTCGTCGGCTCAAGAACGATGGATAGCTCCGCGTCGATGAGCCACGGTGCTGCGTCGAGGACAGCTTCGAGCCCGTTGTTGGCAGCGGGACCCTCCTCTTCGTCGTAGAACACACACACGAGCTCGCCTTCTGCAACACCGGCATCGAGCAATCCGATCATGACTGCGACGCCAGCTTTCATGTCCGATGCGCCGAGACCGACAAGTCGATCCCCTTCGACTCCGGCCTGCCACTCACCCTGCACAGGGACGGTGTCTGTATGTCCATAGAGGGCGACGAATGAACCATCAGGAGGCTCGGCCCCCACGATGAGCGACTTGCCGATTCGCTGCATTGGATGGGTGTCTCTGAAGCGATGCTCAAGCCATGTGCACAACGTCTCTTCGTCACCGGTCACGGACTGGATGTTGACGATGTCGATGAGCGTGTCGAGCAGTGTTCCGCCTGCGCTCTGCAGGCTCATACCTGTACCTCGAAGGTTCTGAGCGCGTCGTTGAGAGAGGTCTTCTTGTCCGTGGATTCCGTGCGCTTCCCGATGATGAGGGCGGATTGCAGGTTGTAACTCCCTGCGGGGAAGTCCTTCGGTCTCGTACCCGGTATCACAACAGAATTGGCAGGCACCCGCCCGCGGGTCTCCACTGGTTCCGGGCCCGTCACATCGATGATTGGGGTCGATGCTGTGATCGTCGTATTCGCTCCGAGCACAGCACCTTTCTCGATCAAGGCACCCTCGACAACAATGCTCCGACTGCCTATGAAGGCGCCGTCCTCGATGATCACGGGACGGGCTCCTGGCGGTTCGAGCACTCCACCGATGCCCACGCCGCCGCTGAGATGGACGTCCCTGCCGATCTGGGCACACGATCCGACGGTTGCCCACGTGTCGACCATCGTGCCTGACCCGACGTATGCCCCGATGTTGACGTATCCGGGCATTACAACGACGCCTGGTTCGCAGAAGGCGCCGTACCTGACGACGCCAGGTGGCACCACTCGGATTCCCGCTTCCTTGAGGCCTGTCTTGGTCGGGATCTTGTCGTGATACTCGAATGGGCCGACGCCGACGGTCGTGATCTCCGTGATCCGGAAGTAGAGCAGAATCGCCCGCTTCACCCACTGGTTCACAACCCATTCACCGTCGCGCTTGTCAGCAACGCGGATCTCGCCGCGATCCAACTCCGCAATCGTGGCGTGCACCGCATCAACCGCCGTGTTCAGCTCAACGTCGCCGTTGTATGCCGCATCGATGAGTTCCTGATTCGGCATGGTCCCTCCCGGGCTATCGGAGCGCGTTCAGCAGCGAGGTCGCTGCCGCCTGACATTCTTCCAGGGTGGGGACAAGAGCAAGCCGGATGAAGCCCTCTCCTCCTTCACCGAAGAATCGTCCAGGAGACACAACAATACCGGCATCGAGCAGACGGTTGGTGACAGCGATGTCATCATCGACGCGGACCCACAGATACAACCCTGCTCGGGACGCGATGACCTCAAGTCCGAGTTCGGCGAAGGCGGACTCGAGGACTCTCCGCTTTGAGGCGAACAGCCTGCGGCGATCAGCAGCGTGACTGTCATCGGACCACGCCGCTGCGGCAGCAGCCTGAACGAAGCCAGGCGACGCGGTGCCTGTTGTTGCTCGAAGGCTCTTGAGCGCGGCAATCGCCTCGGCGTCGCCAACAATGGCGCCGGAGCGGTACCCGGTCATCCCAGACCGTTTGGAGAGTGAGAGATAGACAAGTGCGCCGGCCATATCGTCATCAGCAACCTGGAGCACCGAAGCGGGACCATCGGGGAACACGTCATCCTCATACGTATCCGTGTAACACTCATCCGACAGCAGCATCGCTCCGGCCTTCCGGCAACGGAGATAGAGATCGGCGAGATCGCCTCTGGATGTGACCGCACCCGATGGGTTGTGCGGCGTGCAGATCCAGACCAGCCTCGCCGCCTCCCAGGCGCTCTCTGGAATGTCGTCGACGCGGAGAACGAAGTCATCAGCGAGCACAACTGAAGCAGTCGCGCCCCTGCAAACGCTGCCCCACGTTCATACACCGGATACCCGGGCGATGGATATACAACTCCGTCCCCAGCATCTCTATCAATAAACGCGAACGCCGTCGAGAAGATGGACTCCTTCGAACCGCTTGTTGGGATCACCTGGGTCATCGGATCGACGGTGACGGCGAATCTGCGGTGCACGTATGACGCGATCGCTTCTCGCAGCTCGAGCGTTCCGGCGGCGGTCGGATACTGGGACACCTCAGGGACCGCATCTCTGAGTGCGTCGGCTATAAACACTGGCGTCGGCTCGCGCGGATCGCCGATCGAGAAGTCGGTGAGGGGTAGTCCCGCCTCGGCTCGGTCAAGCGCCCGCTGCTGAATCGTGGCTATCGGGTAGTTGCCGAGCTCTCTGAGTACCGGGTTCAAATCCATCCCGAGCAACGCTAGTACGTTCCCCCAGCGCCGAACCCAGGGTTCGCAACAACCGAAACAGTACGTTCTGGCCCTCAGAACGTACCGGCCTGCTGACTCCCTGGAGTGCCCTCAAGCACTCCCAAGGAATGCGGAGCATTCCCCGGTAGCATCTCGGCCATGAACACCACTGGGTACCGGGTCACCTACACGCTGCTTGCGGTTGCATTGCTCACGATCATCGGTGTATCGATCCTGTTCGTTCCCTCCGGCGATCCGGAACATCTCCCTGATGCCGTGCAGAGGTACGCACCCCAAGACGGCGATATCGCGATCAACCCGGTGAAGGTACTCATCGTGGTCCAGCCGAACTATGAGTTGCGTTTCGTGATCGATGGGATCCCCATCCCCGAGGAGGATGTCGACGCGATCGCCGAGATCGGCCGATTTCAGTTCGAACCGGGCGAAGGCAAGGCCATCGAGCGGTGGACATCCGGTGAGCACACTGTTGTAGCGACTTGGATCGGCGGGACCGCCGGTACAGACGCCGGTACGCTCGTGTGGACATTCAGAGTTCAGTAGACGGAGGAATCTTGACTGATAGATACGCCTTTGACCCCGACGCATGGACACCGGCGATCGCTGGACTCGTCGCCGGAGCGATCGGTGCGATCGTCGCTGCCATCGTCGGATGGACCTTGACGGAATTCGTCTTTGATCAGCCCCATACCTATACCAATACCTTGACAGTCACGATCGTTGCGTTCGTCCTCGGACTCGTGTCCGGAGGTCTCTGGGGCAGCTTGCGAGCATCAGAAAACGGTCACAGGGCATTTGTGTGGAGCATGGTCGGTGGCTTCGTCGTGACGATCATCGCCGTACTGGTCGCAGACCAAAGCATCCTGAACGATCTCGCCCCCTACGCAGTATCGCTCACTGCGATCATCTTCATCACACTGGCGTTCCTCACGCCACTGCTCTCCCAGGTCAGAACTTCCCCGTGGGTGGCTGCCATCCCTGTGCTCCTCGCCGTCGGCCTGGGCGTCGGACTGTTCGTTTAGGCCGGTCAGAACCACGGGCCGTCGCTCAGGAGGCGCTCGAAACCGTTCTCGTCGAGGACCGGTACGCCGACCGACTCAGCCTTTCCGAGCTTTGAACCTGCCTTCTCCCCAGCAATGAGTGCAGTCGTCTTCGATGAGACCGAACCGGTCACCCTGCCTCCCCGCTCAAGCACAGCCTCTTTCGCTGCGCCGCGGGTGAAACCATCAAGCGAGCCAGTAATGACTACGGTGACGCCGTCAAGGTTCTGAGGCACCTTCGACTCCTCGACGGCATCAACCAAGGAGACACCCGCGGCACCGAGACGTTCGACGAGGTGTTTGTTCTCCGATTCACTGGCCCACGAGACGACGGACCCGGCGATCTCAGGCCCGATTCCGTCGATCTGAGCGATCTCATCACCGGACGCCCTCATGAGCGACTCAAGCGAGCCGAACTTTCTTGCGAGTTGTGCCGCGACGGTCGAACCGACATGGTCGATTCCGAGGCCGAAGATGAGCCTGGCAAGCGGCTGTTGCTTTGAAGCATCGATCGCCCGCAACAGATTCGTGGCAGAGATCTCGCCGAAGCCCTCGATCTGGCAGACGTCGTCCTCGGTGAGGGTGTAGATGTCGGCAGGATCATGGATCAATTCGAGATCGAGAAGCGAGTGAACAGTCCGGTACCCGAGACCTTCGATATCCATCGCTCCTCTCGAAGCAAAGTGATAGAGGTACTCCCTGAGCCTGCTGGGACATGCGTAGCCACCGGTGCATCTCGCCTTGGCTTGACCTTCGGGCAATACGATCGCATGACCACAGAACGGACACGTTTCTGGCATATGCCACTTACGGCGGCCTCGCGGACGGAGCTCCTTTACGGGTGCAACAACCTCGGGGATCACATCGCCTGCCCTGCGCACGATGACGGTATCGCCAGGTCGAACGTCTTTGCGGTGGATCTCGCCTTCGTTGTGCAACGTTGCGTTTGTAACCGTGACTCCACCCACGAAGACCGGCTCCATCACCGCATACGGATTGACGGCACCGGTCCGGCCGACATTGATCTCGATCGATTTGAGGACGGTCGTCTTCTCCTCAGGCGGAAGCTTGAACGCGATCGCCCATCTCGGTGAGCGTGCCGTGAACCCAACATCGTGTTGATCCGCGAGGGAGTCGACCTTGATGACAATGCCGTCCGTCTCGTAGTCACGATCGTGTCTGTGCTGGGCCGCATCGGCAACGAAGGCCTTCACTTCTGTGAATGTGTCAACGGTGCGATTGGCAGGGTTCACCCGCAATCCGAGATTGGAGAGCCACTCCATCTGGGCAGTGTGCGTCTCGAGCGCGGGACCGCCTTCCACATACCCGAGCTGGTATATCCACGTGCCCAGATTGCGGCTCGCGGTGATCGCGGGGTCCTTTTGGCGCACCGACCCTGCCGCCGTGTTTCGGGGGTTGATGTACGGCGGCTTGCCATCCTCTGCTTGGCGCCTATTGAGCGCATCGAACTCAGACACGGGGAGATAGATCTCGCCGCGCACCTCCATGACTGCGGGCGGTTCGCCCCGGAGGAGCAGCGGAACAGACTTGATGGTCCTCACATTCGCCGTGACGTCCTCACCTACGGCACCGTCACCCCTCGTGGATGCCCTCACCAGATTTCCATCGGCGTAGGTCAAGGAGACGGCGAGGCCATCGATCTTCAACTCACATGAGTAACCAGCTGGAGTCGTCCCAAGAGCCTTGATCAGGCGTTCGTGCCATGCATCAAGCTCGGCAGTATCCATTGCGTTGTCCAGCGAGAACATGCGTTCTCGATGCCGTACCGGGCTGAAGGCATCGTCAACAGGTCCGCCAACCCGTGTCGTCGGCGAGGTTGTGTCGACAAGGTCCGGATGTGCGCTCTCGAGCTCAACGAGCTCCCGATACATGGTGTCGTACGCATTGTCGTCGATGGTCGGAGCGTCGAGCACGTGATAACGGTGATTGTGCTCGCGCAGCTCTTCGACGAGCTGGATGTATCGGTCCTGAGCCGTCACGAGGCCTCCATCGGATGAGACGTCACGCTACTGCACCGGTTGTGCGGGGGAACGGTCATCGACGATGATTCCGCCACCGAGGACGAATTCGCCGTCGTACATCACGAGGGACTGGCCTGGAGCGGGTCGTGCCTGAGGCTCATCGAACCGGAATTCCCATCGATCTCCGGTGCTGACGATGGTCGCAGCCGCAGGTTCTGATCGATATCTGATCTTGACACCGACCGTCTCGCCTCGCGTCGGCGGCACGTGCGTAACACTCATCTCGTCCACGAGGCAGCGATCCGTGAGCAGGTCGTTGTACGTGCCGATCGTGATCGTCTGTGCACGCGGAGCAATGTCGACGACATACCTCGCGGAGCCGACCGCTACGCCTATGCCCTTGCGCTGGCCAATGGTGAACCCAGCCGTTCCCTGGTGCTCCCCGATGACCTCGCCGGTGACGTCGAGGATGTCACCCGGTGCGGCCACCTCAGGGTGGCGTTGAGCAAGGAAGTCCCTGTAATCGCCCGACGTGACGAAGCAGATGTCCTGAGAATCTGGCTTCGATGCGGTACGAAGCCCCATGTCCGCCGCCTTGGCTCTGACATCCTTCTTCGTCATCTCGCCAACGGGGAGCCGAATCTTTGACAAGGCGAACTGATCGAGCATGTGCAGCACATAGGACTGGTCCTTGGTCCCGTCGACCGCGGTTCTGAGACGGAACACGCCATCGTGGTCTTCCACCCTGGCGTGGTGCCCTGTTACGAGGACGTCGCAGTCGAGATCTTCGGTGCGATCGAGGAGTGCCCTGAACCGGACACGCCGATTGCACTCGATACATGGGTTGGGCGTGAGCCCTGCGAGGTATGCCTCAGCGAACGGTTCAACCACCGCTGCCGTGAACTCTTCGACGTAGTCGAGCACGTAATACGGGATGTCCAGTTGTGCGGCGACGCGACGCGCGTCCTCGGCATCTGACAACGTGCAACAGCCGGCGACTGGCATCGAACCGTCCGCGCCCTCCCACTGCTTGAGGGTGACGCCGATGACATCAAAACCCTGCTCGATCATCAATGCGGCGGCAACCGAGCTGTCAACACCTCCGGACATTGCTACCAGCGCTCGCATCAGCCGTCACCAAGAACGCTGAGCACGGTCGCCGCTGCTGCTGCACCTTCACCAGGCGGCGTATCCCACCCGAAACTGAAGCGCACACACTCAGCAGACGCCTCCGCCGAAAATCCCATCGCAGCGAGGACATGACTCGGTTCCACGGCGCCTGACTGGCACGCAGAACCCGCAGACGCAGATATTCCAGCCTGGTCGAGGCGGATGAG
>PVMK01122113.1_pt1 | contig 11817 bp, 6 predicted proteins | sample 1853481 | NCBI WGS metagenome assembly PVMK01 (sample SAMN08533507, study PRJNA380276) | Marine sediment metagenome, whole genome shotgun sequencing project. | reverse complement strand
CCACATTCCGTTTTGCGAGCGGGTCTGCCCGTACTGTGATTTCGCGGTGATCGCCGCCCCCGAGTTGCCCGCCGATCGAGAGGCCCGCTACGTCGACGCGCTGCTGCGCGAGCTCGCCTCGCGCAAGGCGGTGTATCAAGACGCTCGGCGCGGTGAATCAGGCCCTGCCGCGGCGATCCAAGACACCAACGCCGCGGCGAGTCGAGATCCCAACGCCGCGGCGAGTCACGGTGCCGACGGGTCGGGCCGCAGCCTTGCGAGCATCTACCTCGGCGGCGGCACGCCTGCGCTGCTGACCCCCGCGTCGCTCGCGAAGATCGTCGACGCGATCCGGGCGGCGTTTCCCAGCGATGGCCCGGTCGAGATCACGCTCGAAGTGAACCCCAGCACGATCGAGCGCGCCCGACTGTCGGAGTTCCGGGCGCTCGGCGTGAATCGGGTATCGGTGGGGGTCCAGAGCTTTGACGACGAGGTCTTGAAGCGCCTGGGTCGCGCGCATCGGGCCGAAGAGGCCCATCAAACCCTGGCCGCGTGCCGCGCCGCGGGCTTCCAGGCGATCTCGCTGGACCTGATCTTCGCAGCGCCGGGACAGCGCCTGGTGGGCGTCGAGACCGACCTCGACCGCGCGCTGGAGTTCGGCCCGGATCACGTCTCGACCTACGAGCTGACCATCGAATCGGGCACGCCTTTTGCGCTCGCAGCGAGCCGCGGGCAGCTTCAGCTGCCCGACGAGGGCGAAGCCATCGCGATGATGCAGACCCTCGAGGACCGTCTGCGGTTGGGCGGCTTCGTGCGCTACGAGATCTCCAACTACGCGCGTCCGGGATTTCAGGCGGTCCACAACCGGCGCTATTGGGAGCGGCAGCCGGTGCTGGGCCTCGGGCTCGGCGCCTTTTCGACCGAGCCGCGGAGCCCCACGGCGCCGTATGGAGCCCGCCGCTCGAACGTGCGGGATCTTCGCACCTACCTCGACCGGATCGCCCAGCAGCTTCCGACCGCGGCGGGCCCCACCGAAGTCTTCGATGCGGATACCGCGCGCGGTGAGGCCGCCTTTCTCGCGCTGCGCGGGTCGCGGGGCCTGCTGGCCGCGGAATTCGAGAGCGAGTTTGGGCAGCTGCCGCGGGTGTGCTTCGGACCTGCGATCGATCGGCTGATCGAGGCCGGGTTGCTCGACGAGGCGGAGAGCGGGGATCTGCGACTCAGCGTGCGAGGCCGGCTGCTCGCGGACTCGGTTTTCACCGAATTCGTCTGAACGCGGAGCCGGCTCTTGCCAAATTCGCCCGACTGCGGAGTCGGCTCTTGCGAATTCGCACCACCGCGGAGTCTTCCGCTGGGATCTGAAAGCTCAGACCAGAGGCCCCATCGGCCGATGACCGGGCTAGACTATTTTTTCTTCGATGCGCAGACGGCGCGTCGGTGAACTCTCCAACCAGCTCGCGGGAGGGCTCTGTTGAGCCTTTGCGGGGCTCACGGGGATATGGGAGCAGCCGTGCCTGCGAGACAACCCGAGGCGGGGTGCGATTCGATCGACCTCTCCGCGCGTCAGGCAACCGTCCTGAGGGCGATTGTCCACGCGTACGTCGGCGAGGCCGCCCCGATCGGTTCCCAGACGCTCACCCATTTGTTGCCGATGAATATTTCGCCCGCGAGTGTGCGCGCGACGCTCGCGGAACTGGCGGGGATGGGCCTGGTCGAACAGCCGCACACGTCGTCCGGCCGGATTCCCACCGAGCAGGGTCTGCGTTTGTTCGTCGATCGGTTACTCGACCCGAAGCAGCTCGACGCGAGCAATGTCGCGTCGTACGAGATGCGCAACATCAGCTACAGCGTCGACGAAGCGGAGCCCGACTCCGTGGTCAACGTCGCGTCGCAATTGCTCTCCGAGTGCACCCGCCAACTGGGCTTCGTGGTCGCGCCGCGATTCGAGCGGATCGTTCTCAGCCGGATCAGTCTGGTCCGACTCTCGTCGGAACGCGTGATGGTGGTGCTCGTTTCGAAAAGTGGTAGCGCGCATCGGCGCGTAATCGCGGGTGACGGCGAATGGGATCAGCGCGAACTCGACCGCATTGCCGTGTTGCTCTCCGAGCGCGCAGAGGGGCGCACGCTGGTCGAATTGCGCACGGCGCTGATCGAAGAAGCCGAGCGCCTGCGAGACCGGGCCGGCGAGCTTTTGGTCCGCGCGATCGATCTCGGCCGTCGCGCCGTGGCGGCGGGCGATGACGAGGTGGACCTCGTGATCGAGACCCGCCTCGCGCTGCTCGACCAGCCCGAGTTTCACGATCCCCTGCGCATTCGCAACCTCTTTGCAGCACTCGAAACCAAGCAGCGGTTGCTCGAGGTGCTCGATCGCATGCTCGACTCCAGCGGTGTCTGCGTGGCCTTTGGGGACGAGGTGGACGAGCCCGGCCTGCACCATTGCGCGCTCGTGGCGAGTCACTATGGCGGCTCGGATGCGCCGCTCGGAGTGCTCGGCGTGATCGGCCCCGTCCGGATGGACTACGAGCGCGTCATTCCGGTCGTCGACTATCTATCCCAGGTCATCACCGGGAGACTCGTGGCGTGAGCGGCGGACCCAAGGACGAAAATGGCAAACCGGATCCCAACGAGGCCGAGGGCTGGGAGTCCATGTCCGAGGAATCGGAGAGCACCCTGACCGTGAATCCGGAACTCGAGGCGGCCCTGCGCGAGGCCTCCGAAGCGATCGACGAAGACGGCCACGTGAAGGACGCCGAAGAGACCACGTCGTCCGGAGACTTCAGCAGCGAAGAAATCGAGCGGATGGCCGGCCAATTGGTCGAAAACCGGGATAAATACGTCCGTCTTCTCGCGGATTTCGACAATTTCCGGCGTCGGGCCCACAAGGACCGACAGGACGTGATCCAATTCGGCCACGAGAATCTCGTCAAGGATCTCCTTTCGACGGTCGATAATCTGGATCGCGCCATCGAGCACGCGCATCAGAATGATGGCGGGGACTTGGCGAGCCTCCTGCAGGGTGTCGAACTCGTGCAGCGGGAGCTTTACGCGGTCCTTGCCCAGCATGAGGTGCAGGTGATCGACGCGGAGGGCAGCGAGTTCGATCCGTCGCTGCACGAAGCCATGGCGCAGGTGCAAGACGATTCAGTAGCTCCGAACACCGTGATCGAGGTGCTGCAAACGGGTTATCGGCTGCGGGATCGGCTGCTGAGACCCGCGCGGGTGGTGGTTGCGAAGCCGCCTGCGAACGCGGATGACGGAGAAACGGCCGAGTAGCCCGGGAGTGTCCTCCCGGCTGTCGGGAGGGGGGCGGAAACCTTGGGCAAGGTCATTGGCATCGACCTCGGAACGACCAATTCCTGCGTCGCGCTGCTCGAGGGCGGCGAGCCGCAGGTTCTCTCCAACGCTGAGGGTGCGCGTACCACGCCTTCCATCGTCGGGTTTTCGGCCGCGGGCGAGAAGCTCGTCGGACAGATCGCCAAGCGCCAATCCGTGACCAATCCGGAGAACACGGTATTCGCCTCCAAGCGCTTGATCGGTCGCCGCTTCGACAGCGACGAAGCCACCAGTTTCAGCTCGATGGTGCCGTTTGGCGTCGAGGCCTCCGAGAACGGAGACGCGTGGGTCCGGGTGGGCGACCGCGCCTACTCGCCCCAGGAAATTTCGGCGATGGTCCTCGCCAAGATGAGGGAGACGGCAGTCGATTACCTCGGCGAGGATGTCGAGGACGCGGTGATCACGGTCCCCGCCTACTTCGACGACTCGCAGCGACAGGCCACCCAGGACGCCGGCAAGATCGCCGGACTCAACGTCCTGCGCATCATCAACGAGCCCACGGCCGCGGCGCTCTCCTACGGGCTCTCGAATTCCGAAAACCAGACGATCGCGGTGTTCGACCTCGGCGGTGGCACTTTCGATATTTCGATTCTCGAGATCTCCAACGGGGTCTTCGAGGTCAAGAGCACCACCGGCGACACCTTCCTCGGCGGTGAGGACTTCGATCGCGCGCTCTGCGAAAAACTGATCGACGATTTCAAGGGTGAGACCGGCGTTGACCTGCGCGATGACACCATGGCCCTTCAGCGCATTCGAGAGGCTGCGGAACGCGCCAAACACGAACTCTCCTCGGTGCAATCGACGGACATCAATCTTCCCTTCATCGCCGCCGCGAGCGACGGCCCGTCCCACCTGACGACGACCATCACACGCGAAGAGCTCGAAGAGCTCGTCTCGGACCTGGTCGCTCGGCTCGTCGGGCCCTGCAAGCAGGCCATCGAGGATGCCGGAATCGGGCGGGACAAGATCGACGACGTGATTCTGGTTGGCGGCATGACGCGCATGCCGCTGATTCAGCGAAAGGTCGAAGAGATCTTCGGCAAGCCGCCCAACAAGAGTGTGAATCCCGACGAGGTGGTCGCGAGTGGTGCGGCGATCCAGGGCGGCGTGATCAGGGGCGAGGTCGACGAGGTTCTGTTGCTCGACGTGACGCCTCTTTCGCTCGGCGTCGAGACGCAGGGTGGTGTCGCGACCCCGATCATCGAGCGCAATACGACGATTCCGACCTCGAACAGCCAGATCTTTTCCACCACCGAAGACGCCCAGAGCGTGGTTCGGATCCACGTCGTTCAGGGCGAGCGCGAGATGGCCAAGGACAACAAGACCCTCGGTCGATTCGAGCTGGTTGGGGTTCCGCCGGCCCCGCGCGGTGTGCCTCAGATTCAGGTCACCTTCGACATCGACGCCGACGGCGTCGTCAATGTGTCGGCGCTGGACCTCGGCACAGGCAAGAGCCAGGAGATCGAGGTTTCAGCCTCGGGCGGGCTCGCGGAAGCGGACGTCGAACGGCTCGTGGCGGAGGCCGAGGGCGCGAAAGAGGACGACCAGGTCCGGCGGGAATTCGTCGAACTCTCCAACAAGGCCGACGGTCTCGTCTACTCCACGGCGCGGACTCTCGAAGAATTCGAGGATCAGGTCAGCGGCGAAGAGCGCGCACCGATCCAGGTGGCGCTCGAGGACGCCCAGGCGGCGATGCAATCCGATGACGTCGAGGCGCTCCGCAGCGCCGTTGACGAACTCTCGTCTCTCACCTACAAGATGACCGAGAATCTCTACGCCGCGCTCGGAGAGGATGAGTCCGAGGATTCCGACTAGACTCTCTCGGCCGGCCCTCCCATCCGTCAACCCTCCGAGGCCTTTCCATTGGCAAGGCGCGATTACTACGAAGTCTTGGGCGTCTCGCGGGACGTCGGTGAGGCCGAACTCAAAACGGCGTACCGCGCGAAGGCGTTGGCGGATCACCCCGATCGCAACCCCGACGACCCCGCGGCCGAGGAACGCTTCAAGGAGGCCTCCGAGGCCTACGCGGTCTTGTCGGACTTCGAGAAACGCCAGGCCTACGACCGCTTCGGTTTTGCGGGAGTGGGTGGCGGAGCCGGGGGCGGGTTTCAGGATTTCGGCGATTTCGGGAATTTTTCCGATCTCTTCAGCGATCTCTTCGGCGATATCTTCGGTGGTGGCGGTCATGGCGGGCGCGGGCGTGGGCGCGGCCAACGAGGCGCGGACCTCCGCTACAACCTCGAAATTGAACTCGGCGATGTAGTCGAGGGCGCCCAGTCCCAGATCAAGATCCCCAAGATGCGTCCGTGTGCGACCTGCGCGGGCAGCGGTGCCGAAGCTGGTACCCAACCCGAGACCTGCTCCCGCTGCCACGGAAGTGGCCAGATGATTCTCCAACAGGGCTTCTTTCGGATCAGTCGGCCGTGTGACGAATGTGGGGGCGCGGGCGAAGTGATCCGACACCGCTGTGCGGACTGTCGCGGGGCCGGGCGGGTCGAGACGGAACAGACCATTTCGGTAACCGTCCCGCCGGGTATCGACGAAGGGACGCGCTTGCGGCTCAACGGCGAGGGCCAGGCCGGAATCTCGGGCGGCCCGCCTGGGGACCTCTACGTCGTGATCTCCGTGAAAGCCGACGAGCGTTTCGAGCGCGAAGGGCCCAACCTCCACCACGCCGCTCCGATTTCCTTTCCCCAGGCGGCGCTGGGTGCCGAGATCGAGGTGGAGACCCTCGAAGGGAAGGCCAAACTGACGATTCCGGCGGGCACGCAGTCGGGCAAGGTCCTGCGCATGCGCGGCAAGGGCGTGCCGACTTTGCGATCCTCCGGCCGCGGCGATTTGATGGTGCACGTCTACGTGGAGGTTCCGACGCGACTCAATGCGAGCCAGCGCGAGTTGCTCGAGCAATTGGCCGAAGAATCGGGCGGCCTCGCCGCGCCGGCGTCGCGGGGGTTTCTGGACAAATTGCGGGACATCTTCGAGTAGCTTCTTGAAGCAAACGTTTCCCATTCTCGTGTTTGCGCTCGGCTGGCTCGCGTGTAGCAGCTTCGGTCTGCACACGACCGCGAAGGTCAGCGAGTCGGAGCGGGACGACTACGCGGCTGCGCTCTCGGTGCTCGCCGACGATCCGGCCGCGGCCGCTCCGCGCCTGGTCGCCTTCATCCAGAAATGGCCCCGGAGTCCGCTTTCCGGTGACGCGAGCATTCGTCTCGCCGGGATCGCGTTGGCGCACGGCGATCAAGACGCGGCGCTGCTCCACTACGACTACGTGATTCAGAATTTCCCCAACGGCAACCGGGTCGACTCCGCGCGGGTGGGAGCCGCTTCGATCGAGTTCGATCGGGGCAACGCGGACGCGGCGATTCGGGCGCTCGATCGCGTCCAGTTGAGCCGGCTCTCGGACGCGGAACGGCAGCTGGCAAATCGCCTGCTCGCGGAGACCGCGCGGGATCCCGTCGTGAGAGTCCGCTGGCTCGCCACACTGCGCGCCGACGAGCCAGATGAACAGGCCCGAGTCCAGATCGATACCCAGATCGACGATCTGCTCGCGCAGTTCGATCGCGCCCAACTCGCACTGGTTGCGAAGCGGATCGAGCCCGAAATTCCGGCTGCCCGCGCGTTGTTGGTTGGTGCCGAGCGCGCGCTGGACGTCGGCGAATACGATGAGGCTCGAAGCGGAATCGAGAGTGCGTCGCGCATGCAGATGGCGCCCGCCTACGCGGCAAGACTCACCCTCGCGGCCGATCGGTTGCGGATGCTCGAATCCGGCCGGTCCGGCATCGAGTTCTTTCCCACCTTCGAGGACGCGGCCAGCGTTGGCTTGCCGTCGACGGATAGTGCGCAGGGTGTGATCGGCGTCGTGCTGCCGCTGAGTGGCAACTTTGCGGCTTTCGGCCAGGAGGCCCTGCGCGGCATTCTGCTCGCCGCGGGGACCTTCGACGCGCGGCTTCCGATCGAAGAACGCCCTCGCATACGCATCGAAATCCGAGACTCCGGCGGTTTACCCGGACTCGCCGCCGCAGCCGTGCGCGAACTCGCACAGGAGGCGGGTGTTACGGCGATCATTGGCCCGCTGCTCTCCAAAGAGTGTGAGGCGGCGGCCGTCGCTGCCGAACTCCAGCGCGTACCGCTCATCGCGCTGACAGCCCGGAAGGAAATCGCGAGCGGTCGATCCTACGTCTTTCGCGTGCGCACGATGCCGAGCGACGAGGTGCAGACGCTCGCCGATTACGCGATGCGCGAACTCGAAGCGGTGCGCTTTGCGATCCTCTACCCGCGCGACGCCTACGGCAGCGGGGTTTCCGGCCTGTTCTGGGATGCCGTCGAGGAGCGCGGTGGACAGGTCGTTGCTCTGGCCTCCTACGATCCGGAGGCGGTCGACTTCGGCGATTCGATCCGCCGGTTGGTGGGATACGAGTTGCTGACCGCCGAGGAGGAGGTGTTGATCAAGGAGCGCGAAAAGTTGATTCGAAGTGCGCGTCGACTTCCCACGGAAGAGGCCGCACTGGTGCGCGAAGAGGCCCGCGGCATGCTCGGCCCCGAGGACGATCCGTTGCCACCGATCGTCGACTTCGACGCGATCTTCATCCCCGAGTCTCATGAAAAAGTGGCACTGATCGCGCCGCAACTCGCATTTCACGAGGCGACGGGCGCCACCCTGCTCGGAACCGAAGCCTGGAACCATCCGGATCTCGTATCGATCGCGCGCAAACACGTGGAAGGCGCGTATTTCACCGCGAGTTTCTACGGGGATAGCGCGGTCGGTTACGTGCGCGAGTTCGCCGATCAATACGTGGAAACATTTGGCGCGCCCGCAGACGATTTTTCTGCGAGCGCCTACGACGCCGCGAAGCTGTTGTTGGTGCAATTCGTACGCGGTGCGAATTCGCGCCAAGACGTGCGCGACCGGATTCTCGAGGTCAGGGGGTTTCCCGGCGTGTCGGGTGTACTTTCGATGCGCGCAGATGGAAATGCGCGCAAACGACCCTTCTTATTGAGTGTTCGTCGCGGCCAGATCGTCGAGGCCCACTGAAGCGGGCAGATCGCGTCGAGTCCCACTGACCGTTCCTCAGCTGCTTCCCACACCGCACCAATCGTTTCGCAATCGGCGCCTTCATCTCTCAAGTTGTTTTCCGGCGGCGTCGAAGGTGTGGACATGGATGATTCATCGACCTCGTTCGCCATACCCGACGAACTGCCGGTGTTGCCGCTTCGCGACATGGTGGTCTTCCCCTACATGGTGCTGCCGCTTTTTGTCGCTCGCGAGCGTTCGATCGCGGCGGTCGAGGATGCGCTGGCCGGAGATCGGTTGCTGATGGTGGTCGCCCAGCGCGACGGCAGCATCGAAGCTCCCGAGCCGGACGATTTGTACAGCGTGGGAACCGTGGTGATGGTCATGCGCATCCTGCGGATGGCAGATGGTCGGGTCAAGGTCCTGGTTCAGGGTGTTGCGAAGGCGACCATTGATTCTTTCGTCGAGCGTGAGACCTCGGATTGGGTTCGCCTGACGCCCAAGCCCGAAGACGATGACTCGGACTGGTGTGTAGAGGCAGAGGCGCTCGTGCGCGCGGTTCGCGGCCACGTGGAAGAGCTGCTTCCACTGAAGAATCTGCCGCCCGAAGTACTTTCGATTACCGCGAATGTCAACGAGCCCGGTCGTCTCGCAGATCTCGTGGCGTCCAACCTCAAGCTGCAGTTGAACGAAGCCCAGGAGATCCTGGAGATCACCGATCCCCTCGTGCGTTTGCGTCGGGTGGACGTGGTGCTGCGGCGCGAACTGGAAGTCACCAGCGTTCAGGCGGAGATTCAATCGCAAGCGCACGACGAAATGAGCCGAAGCCAGCGCGAACACTTTCTGCGCGAACAACTTCGCGCGATTCAAGAAGAATTGGGAGACGCGGATCCGCGTACCGAGGAGGTCGAAGACTACCGGGCCAAGATCGAAGAAGCCGGCATGGTTGATGAGGCGCTGGAGGAATCGATGCGCCAGCTCCGCCGACTCGAGCGGATGCACCCGGAAGGCCCCGAATCCCAGGTGGTTCGCAGCTACCTCGACTGGATGGTCGAGTTGCCGTGGTCGAACTCGTCCCCCGATGAGCTGGATCTCGCGAACGCGCACGCGATTCTCGATGAGGACCACGCACATCTGACGGAAATCAAGGATCGCATCCTCGAGTTACTCGGTGTGCGCAAGCTTCGCGGCGACTCGCGCGGCCCGATTCTCTGCTTTGTGGGTCCGCCGGGTGTCGGCAAGACGTCGCTGGGTCGGTCGATCGCGCGAGCGATGGGGCGTGAGTTCCACCGCATGTCCCTCGGCGGCATGCGGGACGAGGCCGAGATTCGAGGCCATCGCCGGACCTATGTGGGCGCGCTACCCGGTCGGATCATTCAGGGCCTGAAGCAGGCGGGCACCAACAATCCCGTGATGATGCTCGACGAGATCGACAAGCTCGGAGCCGATTACCGCGGCGATCCGTCTGCGGCGTTGCTCGAGGTGCTCGACTCGGCCCAGAATGAGAAATTCAGCGACCACTACCTGAACGTTCCCTTTGACCTTTCGCGGGTGCTGTTCATCGCGACCGCGAACCAGCTCGATCCGATCCCCAAACCACTACTCGATCGGCTCGAGGTGATCCGCATCGCGGGCTACACGCCCGAGGAAAAAGTCGAGATCGCGCGTTCGTATCTGATCCCACAACAGATCACCGAGAACGGGCTCGACAAGTCGAACATCAACTGGTCACCCAACGCGGTTCTCGACATGGTGACCGATTACACCCGCGAGGCGGGTGTGCGAAATCTCGAGCGACGGATTGCGACGATCTGCCGCAAGAGCGCACGGCGCGCTGCGGAAGGCGACGATTCTTCGGTTTGCGTCAATCGGCGCTCGCTCGACAAGCTACTCGGGCCGCCGCCATTTCTCGGCGAGAAGCCTTCGGAGGTCGGTGAGATCGGTCTCGTCAACGGGCTCGCCTGGACGGAGAGCGGGGGTGAGATCCTGACCATCGAGGCGACGCTCACGCCCGGCAAGGACCTGGTTCTCACCGGTCAGCTCGGTGACGTGATGAAAGAGTCCGCCCAGGCGGCGCTGACCTACGGGCGCGGATGCGGTCTGCGACTCGGCTTCGACGAGTCCGTCTTCTCGCGCCACCAGGTGCACATCCACGTTCCCGCCGGCGCGATCCCCAAGGACGGGCCGTCGGCGGGCATCGCGATCGCGACTGCGGTGCTCTCGTTGGCGACCCATACGCCGGTGCGCGCAGACGTTGCGATGACCGGCGAGATCACGCTGCGGGGCCGTGTGCTGCCCGTTGGCGGGGTGCGCGACAAGGCGCTCGCGGCGATGCGTTCCGGCATCACCTCGATGATCCTGCCGCGCAAGAATCTCGATGATCTCCGCAACATCCCGAAGGAGTTGAAGCGGCGCGTGAAGTTCATCCCCGTCGACACGATGGAGGAGGTGATCGAAACCGCGCTCGAGATGGCACCCGGCAGCCGCGCGGTTCGGCGGGCGCGATCTTCTGCCAAACAAGCGCAGTCACCGCCGGCCAGCGCGAAATCGCGCGACTGATCTTCCGCATTTCGCGTCACTGATCTTCCGTATTTCGCGTCACTGATCTTCTCCATTTGCCAGCTACGCTGGAGCCCGTGAAGCTTCGGGACCTCGGCGAGTTCGGCTTGATCGAGCGCATCGAGCGCGCCGCGAGTCGCTCGCGTGCGGCCGGTCGAACCCGCGCGGCCGGTCGAACGCGTGGACTGGTCGTCGGAATTGGCGACGATGGGGCGGTTCTGCGGCCTCCGGCCGGTGAGGACTGGGTGGTCACCACCGACGCGTTCGTCGAGGGCGTCCACTTTCGCTGGAGCAGCCAGAGCGCGCGCTGTGTCGGGCGCCGCGCGTTGGTCGCAAACCTTTCGGACCTCGCCGCGATGGGCGCGCGGCCGCTGGGTTTCGTGTTTGCCCTCGCCGCCCCTCCGGGCCTGGAAATCCGAGCCTTCGACGGTCTACTTGCGGGCTTGCTCGAGGAGGCCGAGGCCCACGGCTGCCCGCTGATCGGGGGCAATCTGAGCCGCGCGCGGCAGACCTCGGTCACGATTACCGCCCAGGGTTCGGTGAAGCGCGGTCGCGCGCTGTCGCGCGGCGCCGCGCGCCCCGGCGACCGGATCTTCGTCACGGGCACGCTCGGCGGAGCCGCGCTGGAAGTCGCGCGCGCCGCCGCGGGGCGCGGGAGGGTGCGCGGAGTGCCGACCCCGCGCCTCCAGGCCGGTCGCGCGCTCGCCCGGATGTCGGGTGTGGGGGCCTGCATCGACATCTCGGATGGACTGCTGGCGGACCTCGACCACGTGTTGGACCGGTCGGGCTGCTCGGCGGAACTCGATCTGGCCAGCGTGCCGCGGCCCCCGCGCTTCGAGGCGGCCTGCCGGCGGTTGGGCGTGGATCCGATCCGGCTGGCCACGCGCGGGGGCGAGGACTACGAGTTGCTCTTCACGCTGCGGGGCGGGGCGCAA
>PVMK01157106.1_pt1 | contig 11822 bp, 16 predicted proteins | sample 1853481 | NCBI WGS metagenome assembly PVMK01 (sample SAMN08533507, study PRJNA380276) | Marine sediment metagenome, whole genome shotgun sequencing project. | reverse complement strand
GGCCACCTATAGCGTAACCCGTACTCAGTGAAGCCCATATCCCTGGCTTAAAGTCGTAAACCACATGTGTTTGCAAGGCATACACCGGTTCCTGCTTCAGAACGGCATTGTCGATAAAACTGTCGTTGTCGGTAAACACAAACGCAGAACCTGTGAGTTCGAACGACCAGGGCCGCGCGTGTGACAACCCCATCTGCGGCCGCACAGACCAGCGATTGTTACCAATATTGATCAGGCAATCATCACAGTATTTTCCCAGGGGCACGGTCGCGGCAACTGATGCCCCAACCACGGTGTTAGTGGTATGTTCCGCACGATATTGTGCGAATGCCGGTCCCTTCAAGGGCGGGGCGCCGTATAGATTCATCGACAGCCGCAGTCTTGGGTCACCACCTCCGTGCCGGTGTATGATCTGGAATTCACCGTCCACATCACCGTCCCAGCGCCCGGACAAGTAAGGCAGCAACAGGCTGATACGGGCTGATTTACCTGCCAGGTCAAAAGTATGGATTGCAGAAAAGCCCAGGCCGTTGATTCGAGATGTTCCGTCGGTAATCTTCAAAACCGGACTGAAGAATATATTTGCTTCGGTATAGACGTAACCCGCGCCCACTATGGTTTGGCCAATGGGCAAATGACTCCAGCGACGCGGTTCCAGGTCTTGCGCACAGGCTCGTTCCGGCAGTCCAAGATTGATCAACATCAAAATAACGAGCAGGTTTCTACTCTGACCCCAATTATTCAGCTTGCAAAATTTCACGGTATGAGTGCGCGTAACGATTGCCGCTCTAGTCTGAACCTTCACCTACGGGGATCAGGAGAATAACCGGCCCCACCAGGTAACCTTCTTCGATCTCATAAAGCTTGTTGTAACTCATGATGGAATTGAGCGTGTCTACGTAGTGTTGACCGCGTTCAGAATAATTAAGCAGGGTCGAAGCAAGGGCTTTGCCGGTCGGCTCCTGTCCTTTCGCCCGCATTGCAGCGCGTTTGTCTCGCAGCGGGGCATAAGCGCGATGAGAGTTGATATTCAACATGTAGCCATTTACCGAGCCTTGCGGACTGTCAAAGGCAGCGATGCCGTAATTGCCTTTTCCGGCACGCTGCTGTTCAGGCTTGATGGCGTTCTCACCCCAGGCCCATTGACCAAACATGGCGTTGCCCTGGTCGGCGAAGCGCGAAGTACCCCAACCGCTTTCCTCGGCAGTCTGCGCCATGGCCAGGGAGGGTGGGACGATGTCGACGCGTTTGATCAGTTCCTTGATCTGATCCGGACCGACCGGGTCATCAGCGGATTCCAGCACACGGTAACGCTTGCCCAGGTCAGAGAGCCAGGCTGAATCCACTTCACTACCCTCGGAGATGGACTGCAAACGCACGCGGTCCTGCATGATCAGTTCGTTGGACCTGAGAATGAGGGGCGCAAGGACACGGAAAAAAACCTCTTTTTTCATCCTGACCTCCGCTTCACTGGCGTGCTTGCCGCGCCAGCGCGAAGGCATGTTCGCAAGATACACGCGGTGGACTTCCTTGTTGCCGGACTCCCAGGATTCCTCGGTATAGCCCAATTCCTGAAAATAGATCATCAAATCCTTGTAGGAGTTAAACTCAAAGACCTCTTCAGCCAGTACCACATTTGTAAATGGCAGCAGTGCAAGAGCAAAAATAAGCATCTGTATTCGAATTCCTGCAGTCATTTGGATTCTCCTGTGTGCCAGTTACCTGGCAAATGTGTAAGACGCTGAGATTCGGACAATGTCACTGGCGGCAGCGCCCGGCCAATCCTTGTACACCACATTGGTGCGGTATTCACCGTACATATTCCAAATCCCTCCCTTCTTGTCTTTCATCGTTTTGCCAAGGCGAAAACCCAGGGGGACGAGGAACTCATTTTCCTGCCAGTGATAGGAGATGGGCGATTCGCCATTGCTGATGTACCAGCCGTCGTTAAGTTGATAAACCGCAATAGGCTGCACAGCCAGGGCCGAGGCGATTACCTTGTTGCTGTTTGCGTCTGTTTTACCCCAGACCTGGCGCAACAGGACTCCCCACATCAGACGGCCCTCAAAACTGTTCTCCAGGAAAACACCTGAAAAGCCATAGCGCCAGACATTTGCTCCAAATTGCTTATCGTCGGCGGGGAGGTTAATAGCAGGTCCAATACCGACCTTGCCCGTGGCCCAGGTCCAGGGAATAAACAGGGATATGAACTCCGCATTGCCTGATCCACTGGTCCCGCCGGGGCTTCCACATTGGCAAAACTGAAGCGGTTGATGATCGGCCATGGCGATCCCAGCGTGCCCTTGGCCATTGGAATCACCACTCGTGAGTTGAAGTTATTGTTATTACCCGTCGGTCGCGTTTCCCCCGGGGCTATTTCATCTTCATGCCAATTAAAGAACTCCCAGCCGAAGGACACTGATATCGCTGCGGCCGTTGGGTCGTTGGTGTTGACTTCTTCCTCCAGCGCCGCCGCCGCGGGGATATCATCGGCGGCTTCCTGCCCGGTTTCGTCAGCCTGTTGATCAGTATCTGCCGTGTCCGCGCTCACGTTTACAGAAAAAGACATAAGCGCCAGCAATAAGCAGACCAGCAAAAGCCTGCCCGGCATGCTAGCGAATTTAGTTATCCTTGCTGAAATAAATTTATTGCTCATGGGAATCCTCTATTCGTGCAACATGAATTTGTTATTTTTTAAGTATTACTGATAAACATGCCTGAGTAATTGACATATATGTCCCTTTCTATGCTATTTGTGTTCTCCGGCTATTTCCCCACCTGGGTGACACGGTTCGTGTGTATTTTGGCGGTACCTACTTCCGTCGGCAACCCGGCAAGCTGCACAGCATCTCAAACACCAGGTTGGCCGCCAGCAAAGCGGTGTTGCCTGTCGTGTCGTAAGGCGGGAACCTCCACCAGGTCACAGCCCACCAGGTTCAGTCCAAAACAACCACGGATGATTTCCAGGCCCTGTGATGCCATCAGCCCAGCCGGTTCGGGTGTGCCGGTGCCCGGCGCGACCGAAGGGTCAAGGCCGTCTATATCGAAGCTGAGGTAGGTGGGCGTATCGGGTCCAATCACGGACCTGACCTCGTCCATCAGCGGTGAAAGTGAGCGATACCAGCATTCTTCAGCAGGAACTACCCGCACCCCCTTTTTCCGGGACCAGTCAAAGTCTTCTGCTGAGTAGCCGGTAGCCCTGAGGCCGATTTGCGTCATCTTGCCTGGTTCGATCAGGCCTTCTTCAATGGCGCGACGGAAGATCGTGCCGTGCGCGATGCTTTCACCAAACATCAGGTCGTTGATATCCGCATGGGCATCCACGTGCACCATGGCGACGGGGCCGTGCTTGCGGGCAATGGCGCGCAGTATCGGTAAGGTAATCGTATGGTCGCCGCCCAGGGAAACCGGGGTCACATCATTTTGCAAAGCCCGGTCATAAAAAGACTCGATAAGATCAATGGATTTCAGCAGGTGATAGGGATTGATCGCTACATCACCCATGTCGGCAACCTGGAAAGAATCAAAAGGCGCGGCCCCGGTGGCCATGCCATAAGGCCGCACGAGCACAGACTCATTCCGGATGGCCCGGGGACCATAGCGTGTCCCGGTCCGGTTACTGGTGCCAATATCCAGCGGAACACCAATTAGGGCTACATCAAGCCCATCGCTGCTGTCCTGTGCGGGCAGCCTGAACATGCTCGCAATGCCGCCAAAACGGGGCATTTCGTTTCCGCTCAGCGGTTGGTTGAATGAGTCGGTCATGTTCAGGTTCGTAAAATCCCTCAAGGTTATGCACAGAAAATCATCTATTTGATGATTTTCTATCATCTATACCCATTATTCCATAGCATTTACGGGACATTGCTTCACTGTTCTGACAAAATCCAAGCTACATGCAAAACAGCAAATACTTTTCCTGGAAATAGCACATGTTTCTCCGGCTCAATCGCTGGTACAAGCAGATACAATAGATGAGCAGGAGGGCACTCATCAATGAAGTACAACTTTACAAGCGTGACGCGCGTAACCGCAACCCGAAGTTCAGGCCTTTCATTAGTTGCCGCAATTTTGCTGGCAGCCTGTGCCGGCCCGGCACTCAAGGATGACATTATCCGTTCCGAGCCTACCTTCGCGTCACCGCCGGCGACTACCGGCGTGCTGGCTGAAACGGCTAATGAAATTTTCACTGCACATGGCCCGGAGTATTCCGGGTTCAAACTACTGGACAGTAGTTATGATGGCGTGGCCTGGCGCCTGGCGCTGATCGACTCCGCCATCTCTTCGCTGGATATCCAGACCTACCTTTGGTACCCCGATAACTCGGGCCGGCTTATTTTGCAGCGGGCTGTCGATGCCGCCGATCGCGGGGTCCGGGTGAGGTTGATCGTGGACGACCTTCTGACCAGCGGCCAGGAGCAGTTGATGGTTGAACTGGAAAGACCATCCGAATATCGAGTTGAGGCTGTTCAACCCCTGGAAGAAACGGAGCATGCTATCCAGGGGGGGTGAAATGATCGCCGAAATGGAGCGTCTCAATACGCGCATGCATGACAAGCTGATGATTGCGGACGGGAACGCCGCGGTGGTGGGGGGGCGCAATATCGGTGACCATTATTTTGGCCTGAGCCATGAGTACAATTTTCATGACCTCGACCTGCTGGGATTTGGACACATCGCCCGCCAGTCAAATGAAATGTTTGATCATTTCTGGAACAGTGAATGGGTGGTTTCCGTGGTAAACCTCGACACGGAACCTGACGCGGAATTTGCACAGCAAAAGTGGCAGGAAATACAAAACAAGAACCGGGCGGCAGAAGAACTGAAAGTATTTGGGGTGGAAACCGCGGATTGGAGTGAACGTATTGCTGAACTTTCCGGCGAATTGCATCCGGGCAGGAGCTACCTCATATACGATAAGGCATCCGGCGATGAGGTGACTCAGGATGTTGCGGCAAAAATGTTTGGTTTCATGGACTTGGCGCAGACGGAGCTGATGATTACCAATGCCTATGTCATTCCCGGACAAGAGGCGATTGATTTCATCCAGGGTCTGAGCGACCGGGGTGTGCGTGTGCGTATGCTGACCAATTCCCTGGCTTCCCACGATGTGCCCGCGGTCAACAGCCATTATGAACCCTGGCGGGACGATTTCATCAATGCAGGCGTCGAACTGTATGAGTTGCGGGCAGATGCGGCGATCCAGTCCATTGTCGATGTACCGCCAGTCGAGGGAGAATTTGTCGGTCTTCATACCAAGGCGATCGTGGTTGACCGGAATAAGGTTTTTATTGGCTCGATGAATTTTGACCCGCGCTCTTTCAACATCAACACCGAAGCCGGTGCTTTTGTCGAAAGCCCGGGGCTGGCCAGGGCACTGGCTGAAGTTATGGAGCGCGATATGGCGCCTGAAAATGCCTGGCAGGTATTGCTCAACGACAAGGGAAAACCTTACTGGGTTAACAGTGATGAAACGCTTGACAGCCAGCCTGCAAGGAGTGGCAGTCAACGGGTGATGAACCAAATTTTCAAGATTTTTCCGAAGGAACAGTACTAATTAAAACAATATTTCTGATGACAAATCCAGCAAGGCTGAGGCCAGCCGGGAGATTGCTTCCGGCTTCGTTGCTCATCGCGGTCTTGACCGTATGCTCTGTTCAGCCCGTAGTCCCTTATACGGTCGATGACACCGCGCTGGACCTGTTACCGGCGGCGCGCGCGGGTATTGAAGACGGCAGGGGGCGGTTCCGGGAAATTTTCTGCACTTTGCTGGAGGATCACGGCCGCGAATTACCCGACTACAAGACGTGTGAGGAAGCATTAACACTCGTGGGCAGTGAGCCGCCCGCCACGGGGGTACAAGTCAACCTGGGACCGTCTGGCCAGGATTTCCTTGTCGGCCTGGTTCCCGGACTGGGATGGCAATGTGTCAGGAAGTGGCTTAATGAAGACAATTCTGCACCCGAACACGTAGCCCGCTACGGTTTTGATGTGCGTTTGTTTGAAGTCGACGGCACATCCAGTTCCGGCAATAATGCACGTCAAATAAGGGATCATATCGTCGCCCTGTCCGCGGAAGAAAAGACCCGTCCTCTCATCTTGATGGGGCACTCCAAGGGCACCGTGGATATTCTGCAGGCTGTTGTCACCTATCCCGAAGTCAGAGACAGGGTTGTGGCAGTCGTCAGTGTTGCAGGCGCCGTCGGGTGGCTCACCGCTGGCTGACAATGCGAAGCAGTCAAGTGTGGACAAGCTGGCCCATGTGCCGAGATCAGGATGCAAAACGGGGGATCATGGCGCCATCGCCAGCCGGAAAACGGAAGAACGCAAAAACTGGCTGGCGAACAACACATTACCGGATAATATTCGTTATTACTCTGTGATTGCATTACCTGACCCTGACCACGTGTCGTCGGGACTGAAATCCGCTTACCGGAAAATCGGAAAAGTGGATACGCGAAATGACGGCCAGCTGATCTTTTATGATCAATTCATTCCTGCTTCCACCCTGTTGGCATTTACCAATGCCGATCATTGGGCCATGTCTACACCTGTAGCCCAGCAAATCCGGATCGCACGATCGACTTTCGCCAACAAAAACGACTACCCGCAAGAGGTGCTGCTGGAAGCCATTCTCAGGTATGTCGAAGAAGATCTTGCAAGGACGCTTCCAGCCGCACCATGAGAGAACACTGCTACCGCAGCCAGCATGCCCGGTCCCGGCAGACCCGCCACGTCATCCCTCACCAGATTCTGCAAACCTCCTCTTCACGCTTGACCAGCGCCGCATCTTCATCGCATGCAAAAGCTTCCCCGAACTCCGGCATGTTTACAGCCACGCCATTGATCCGGTATTTGGGTGGTGAGTGCGGGTCGGTGGCGGCATGCAGGCGCAGGGATTCTGGGCGCTCGGCCGCGCAGGCCCACTGGGCGAAACCGACGAAGAACCGCTGCTCAGGAGTGAGGCCGTCCATGGTTTGCAACTCATGGTCCGCTGTCTCCTTTTTCCAGGCGTGCCAGGCCAGGACAAGACCGCCAAGGTCAGCAATATCCTCACCGGCGGTCAGCTCTGAATTGATAAAGATGTCATCAATGACCCGGTAGCCGGCGTACTGATCGCGGATGCACTGGGCGCCCTCTTCGAAAGCGATTGCGTCTTTTTCTGTCCACCAGTCACGCAGATTCCCATCGCCGTCGTACTTGCGCCCCTGGTCATCAAATCCATGAATCAGTTCGTGACCGATTGTCCCCCCCGGTATTGCCGTAGTTGGGAGCGTCATCCATTTTTGGGTCATACAGGGGCGGCATCAATACACCCGCCGGGAAATTGATGTCGTTCATCGAAGGGATTGTAATAGGCATTCACGGTGGCCGGCGTCATAAACCACTCGTCGAGGTCAACGGGTTTTGCCAATCTGCTCCAATTGCCGGTGTAGTTCAAAACCGGTTGCCCGGGTGACGTTGGCGAAATAATTGTCACGGACGATCCGGATTGAAGAGTAGTCCCGCCACTGGTCCGGGTAACCGATCTTGTCGCGCATTTTGGAGAGTTTCTCTTGTGCATGCACGCGGGTTTCAGGGCTCATCCAGCCAAGCTGGTCAATGCGCTCAGCCATGACCTGCTGGATCTGAAGACTCATCATGCGCGCCTGGTCACGGACTTCAGGGGGGGAAGTTTCGCTCCACGAATTCCCGGCCAAGCGCTTCGCCCAGTTGCTTGTCGACCATGGAAACGCAGGTTCTCCATCGCGGTTTCTGTTCGGTGATGCCTTCGAGGTAGGTGGAATAAAATGCGAAGTCCTGGTCGCGGAAGGGCGCAGACAGTAGCTGTGCACGAGAATTAACCAGGCCCCATTTCAGATAGGTCTTGATGTTGTCCAGGGACTCGCGCTCGATCACGGCCTGCATTTCCTGCATGAATTCAGGTTGCATGATGTTGAGCCAGGGTTCCGGGACCAGGTCTGTTTTCCCGAACAGGGCAGTCCAGTCGATGGCCGGAACCGACGCTTCAAGTTCCTTTAAGGATTTTCGGTGATAGGTTTTGTGTGGGTCGCGGCGCTCGACCCGGGTCAGGGAGGCGCCGGCCAGGGCAGTTTCTATTCGCATCACGGTAGCTGCGCTTGTGGCGGCTTCGGATTCGGTTTGTCCCAGCAATTGGAACATCGCCGCGACATGCTCGATGTATTTTTCCCGGTTCTCCTTTTTCTTCCCTTCCTGGTCAAGATAGTAATCACGGTCCGGCAGGCCCAGTCCGGCCCGCATGCACCACGCCGATCATGGTTTCGGACTGTTTCGCATCCTGCTGGGAACCGAGGCCAAAGAAAAAAGAAGAGGAATCGGTTTGCGAGATCAGTAAGCCAATGGTTTTGCCCAGGTCCGCGGTGGACTCCATCGCTTCAATGGACTGGAGTTCCGCTTGCATTGGCGTCGCGCCCTTTTGGTCGATGAGTTCCAGGTTCATGCAGGCTGCAAAATAATCGCCAATCATTTTCTGGGTATCGTTGCGCCCCCTTTTTTTCCCGGGCCAGTTCCTCGAGAATGCCCCACAGGTAGCGCTGGTTGTCCACGTAGAGCTTGCCGTAGGTGCTGATGCGGGACTGGTCCGCCGGTATCGGGTTGTTTTTGATCCAGCCGCCACAGGCGTACTGGTAAAGGTTCTCGCACGGATTGGCGGTCCTGTCCATGGATGTCAGGTCCAGGCTGGGTGAGTAAGGAAGGTTCGGGCTCGGCTGTCTGTTTCTGCGACTGTGGCAAAGCAGGAAAACAGGCTGCAGGCAAATATGAGCCAGCGGGTTTTATTCACGTCAGGGTTTCCTCAAAAAGGGGTGGGAGAGATTTTACCCTGTTTTCAGTCGAACACGCCTTCCAGTATGTCGGATATGACCAGGCTGCCGCTCACCACCAGCACCAGGTCGCTGCCCGCTTGTCGCCATTCATAGCCATTGTGCACGGGCAACTGGCTTATAAACGAATCCGGCATTCGCGTTTTCTGGATTCCCGGAGGCATGGGTTTGCCACGTGCGAGGTTTTTGCGAATCCCCGGTGGCAAGGGCTTGCTGCCGGTCAGGTCGTAACGGGTCGCCAGCCTGCGCGCATCTCCGATACTGATGCCTGCGGTCACCGTGGCGGAAAGTCCGAAATCGACATTAAAGTCGTCCTTATCCGCCCTCAACTCGTTTATTTGCCTTGCCGGGCTTGCCCTTGTTTTCCGGTGGATCCGCCTGGAGCGCGGTAAACACGGATAAGGCCGTTACCAGTGTAATAATGGTGCGGATTAGATGGCTCTTTGACATGATGCTAACCTCCTGTCGGCAATCAAAATGTTGAAGCTGTGCTGCAAATTGTAATACGAACCGAGCTAACCGCCGCAAAGATCCCTGCAAGACGTTCCCGGGTTTCTTTTTCAGCAGCGTCTATACTTTTGGTCATAGGTGCATGCGGGCGGTACACTGCGGCAGGCTGAATGAACGGGATTCTGGAGATAAAAACAATGAAACTGAAACTCCATTGGCAGATCATCATTGGCCTTGTGACCGGTACGCTTTTCGGTATTTTCGCCGCCTGGAATCAATGGGGTGGTTTTACCCAGGACTGGGTTGCGCCGTCAAAGTAATCGCCTGCATTGAAGACCAGGCGGTGATGCGGTTTAGCAAAAGTCTGAATTAGTTCGTTGGTGAAAAAAGTAACCCAGGGTCAGTATCACCAACCCTGGGCCACTTGTTCCTAACCAAATTCGACGGTCAGCTAGTAGGTGATTCTTACACCGACTGACCAGAACGCACCATTAAATCCGAACGGCGCAGATCGACGTGAATACTTGAACACGGTCGGGCTGCCCATATCCTCCAGTCCCGGTGCTGATTCAAACAGTCCGCCTCGAGAACCTGAGTTGGTAACTTCGTCGGGTGTCACATCAAATATATTGTTACCTGCAAGGTAGAATTCGATTCTGTCGTTAAATAAATAACCGATCCGAAGGTCAGTCAGAACTTCCGCGCCATAGGTCTGGCTGCCGCTATCGACCGTCGTGTATTTACCGTAGCGGTCAAATGACAGGTTGGCGTTCCAGTTCCCGTTCACGTATCTGCCGGACAAACTGACTCTGTCTTTCGGTTGCCAGGTTTCAACCACAGACGGCTGGAAACCGCCGAAAATCACATCGGGGTCAATAGAAAGTAATGTGTCTGCATTGGTGAATATCCGGGTGATCTCCGTATCCGTGAAATTCGCTGCAAACATAAGCAACAAGTCGCCACCGAAAAGGTCAATGCCGGCATATGTTGAAATAATATCAACACCCTTCGTCTTCGTGTCGATCGCGTTCAGGAAAAACTGACCACCGCCTGAATCAGCTGCACGAAGCGCGGCATCCAGAGCGGGTGAAAGGCCCATTCCCAGGTTATCGCTAAGAACAACGCGATCATCGATTTTGATGGAGTAAAAATCGACAGTAACAATCCAGGAAATCGTTAATATCCCATATGGCGCCGATACTGAAAGTTTGTTGACTCTTCTTCTTTCAACTCGGGAATGCCGATCGCCTGCGCAACGAGACTGTCATTGGGGAAGGTCCCGGTTTCGATCTGGACACCATTGAGGAATTGCGTGCTGACGTTGCTGAAATAGATTTGCTGCATCGACGGAGCACGGAAGCCGGTACTCGCGGCAGCGCGCAACCTGAAGTTGTCAGTGATGCCAAGATTGCCGGCCAGCTTGAAATTCACAGTGTCGCCGAATCCCATCGTAATTATCGTATCGTATTGCGCCACTAAGCAGCAGATTGTCAGTGGCCTGGTACTCAACATCTCCATAGAAGGAAAAAACGTTACGATCCTCATCCACCGCACTCGCAGGACCGATGCCGCCGAAGCCCTGTGTGCCACCAGATGCGTTCTGTGGAAACAAGGCTTCACCATCCACGGTGTCAAAATCCGTATACGAATACTGATCGCCGGGTGTCACTTTGTAGGAATCTTTCCTGATCTCCGTACCCAGTGCGAAAAAGATGTTGTCACCAAATTGAGTGGTGAAATCAAGATTTATGGTTTCCAGGCTGAGTTCGAGCCCGTAAGCGGATGCCTCGCGAGGAATTTGCGAACGTATCTCGGAATCACTCAGACCCACGCCAAAGTTCAGGAAGTTGACAAAGGAATAGTTAACTGTGTTGCCGGTAACATAATCGATAGAGTTTCTGCCATTGGTATAAGAGACATCAAGAGTTGACCAATCACCTAAATCAATCCGGTAGCCAATGTTAAATGAGAGATCCTCAATCTCGGTATTTATCGTGGGAAGAAAACCATCGATTATAACGTTCTCTCCGTCATCCAGCGCAGCACCACTACCGAAGGGGTTGCGATTAAATGCACCGGACTGGTTGTCCCGGCTTGAGTAAGTCATGAAGCCGTACAACTCTCCGTCACCGATTCCATAAGCCCCGTTTAACACAATGGCGAGTTGCTCTGAATCGGAGTCACCAATCCGGAAGGGATCACGGCTTGGACTCGAAACTTCGCGAACTTCGTTGCCTGGCGCGGGTTCGAGATATCCGTTTCCGTCGGTATCGACGCAACCACCATACAAACACACACCTTGTGGATTCTTTCTGGTGGTGTTTTCACGATCCCGGTAGGCAAGGGTGAATGAGAAGTAACCATCATCGCCGAGACTGAAACCGTGGTATAAATCAGCGGTGTAGGTTCGACCGTCACCCTCTGTGTATTCTCCAGCAGATGCGGAGAACACGCCGCCATCCGCGTAATCATTCAGGATAATATTGATCACACCTGCGATCGCATCCGATCCGTATTGTGCCGCAGCGC
>PVMK01184767.1_pt1 | contig 11825 bp, 12 predicted proteins | sample 1853481 | NCBI WGS metagenome assembly PVMK01 (sample SAMN08533507, study PRJNA380276) | Marine sediment metagenome, whole genome shotgun sequencing project. | reverse complement strand
ACCGTTGCATTACTTTTAGTCTGTTCAGTTCGGTTTTGCTCATTGTTAGTAGTCCATCCATACTGTCCTTGTCCTCTCTTGGGGACCTTCCCCAAATAGGACATTTTAACTTGGACAAATAGGACTCTACTACTTTGCGCTAGCACTTTGTTAAACAAAGGTTGACAATTATTAGAAATTCGTGATAAACTAGCCACTGTTCGTTTGCCAGTAGTTCTAAAAAGAAAGAAGTATCTTTTGATTTGGGACCATCTGCAACAAGTTTTATTTTTTTAGGAATAAGGAGTTCCAAATCATGTCTGAAAAAGAACAAGGTACCGTGAAGTGGTTTAACGGCTCAAAAGGCTTCGGCTTTATCGAGCGCGATTCTGGTGGAGACGTTTTTGTCCATTTCAGCGCCATTCTTTCTGATGGCTTCCGCACCCTCGACGAAGGTCAGCGCGTGGAATTTGTCGTCACACAAGGCGAAAAAGGTCCACAAGCCCAAGAAGTTATGACCGTATAGTTTTAACAACTTGAAAAAGACCGAAACAGGGCAGCGCAATTACGAGCTGCCCTGTTTTTTTTATATTAGAGCAATCAATGGGTTCCTATCAAATTATTGTTATTGGTGGCGGTGGAGCCGGCTTACTGGCTGCTGGGCAAGCAGCCAGTTCAGGTGCAAAAACCCTGCTGCTTGAAAAAATGCCTTCCCTAGGCCGTAAGATATTTATCTCCGGCAAGGGGCGCTGCAATATCACCAATAGCTCGCCGATATCAGAGTTCATTACACATTTTGGATCAAGCGGACGCTTCGTTCGCTCCGCCTTTCATCGCTATTTTTCACCCGAAATATTAGAGTTTTTCGAAAGTCGAGGAGTCCCAACCGTCACAGAGCGAGGAGGGCGTGTTTTCCCTGTCAGTAATCTCTCGCAGGATGTCGTCGATGCATTAACAGATTGGGTTGAAGAACAGGGTGTTTCTATTAAAACTCACACGCCTGTTACTCGATTGATTTACACAGCTGGACGTGTGACAGGCGTCAGCACGCCAGATAGAGATATTCATGCCCAAACAGTTATTATCGCCACAGGTGGCGCTTCCTATCCAGGAACAGGATCAACAGGGGATGGCTATACGCTTGCACAATCTGTGGGACATACTATTATTCCCATCCGTCCCGCCCTCGTCCCGCTAACCATTGGAGGCAAGATTCCATCCCAATTGCAAGGTCTCAGTTTACGCAATGTTACTCTCACAGTTTGGGTTAATGAAAAAAAGGTCGCCAGTAAATTTGGCGAAATGCTATTCACGCACTTCGGGGTTTCTGGTCCAATCGTCCTGACATTAAGCAAAATTGTTGTCGACTCGCTTCTAAAAAACCACGAAGTCTCGATTACCATTGACCTCAAACCAGCCCTGGATTTATCCAAGTTAGATTCCCGTTTGCTGCGCGATTTGAACAGGTTCGGTAAACGGCAGTTCCAAACCATCATCAAAGACTTACTGCCTAGTAAGTTAATCCCTGTATGCATTGCCCAAACCAAAATCCCAGCCGAAAAACAGGGCCACCAAATTACATCGGTCGAACGCAAGCGGTTGCGGGAATGGCTAAAAAATTTTCGACTGCCCATATCCGGGCACCGTTCATTTAGACAGGCGATTGTGACAGCCGGTGGCGTTGATACACGTGAAGTGGATCCACGCACAATGGCGTCTCGCATTATGGATGGGTTATATTTCGCTGGCGAAGTATTAGACATTGATGCCGATACCGGAGGTTACAATTTGCAGGCGGCTTTCTCAACTGGCTGGCTGGCCGGAAACGCCGCGGCTGAAAACCTATCTATTCATGGTTCCTAGATACGCCTAAATTGGGTGATCCACCATCCAAATTAGGGTACCTTGTTGCGGTTTAACCAGTTGGGATGGCAGCACTGCTGGCTGATAAGGTCCTTGAAGAATCTGTCTCAGCTTTTACATTTTACTCTCCCCGGAGACAATAAACTCGATATGGCGGGTAACATTGATCGCTGGCACGGTCAATGTTACCCGCCAGGTATTCCTCTGCTTGAGATAGTTTGGTGTCACCCATCGTGTGGTTTCTTGCAAAGAATCTATGAGTGGAATTAGTGAGGCTGTGTGTCCATATGCCCTCATGCCTAGGAAGATCAAAATCAAAGCGCGGAAATTCGCTATTACAATATAAACGCAAGGTACGCTCATAGCTTGTTGCCGCGTCATGAGCACCTAATTCAGAAAAATACAGTGAATATTTTTATAGGGTATCGGAACATGCAATAAAAGCGCTTCTCGAGTCATGCGGTAATTGCTTTCTGGGTCAAAAGGGTTACATCACGCTCGTCACCCCAGAAGATGTGTGTACTCTCCCAGTCAATCTGCTCGATCCAGGGAATGCATCCCATAATTTGATACATTGCTTTAGGGGGACTACTGTGGTGGTCCCATGGAACTGGACACAATTTAAGGGGTTCTTAGGGGGGAGCTGCTGCATTCGCTTGCTTGGCAGCGTCAGCATATACTTGAACCTTGCCATCGCTTTATTCGTCCAGTGATATTACTCTTAGTTGATGGCAAATTGTAAAAACTCGGTCAGTAAGCAATTTTTTCACAATTACTTAATCAAGCTAAGGAACTAGGATTTACCACAGTGAATATGCCAGATATCATCTCCTGAACCCAGCAATCTATCGGCTTCCACAGGTCCCCAACTATCATGTGGATAGCTTGCCAATGGACCGTGAGCGGGAGATGCCCACTCGCGAATCACCGGGTCAATTAAACGCCAAGCCATCTCAATGCCGTCGCTACGAGCAAATAGTGAAGCATCGCCATCTAAGGCTTCAAGTAAAAGACGCTCGTAGGCATCTAGTATGACCATATCTTTGAAAACCGTTTTGTAGTGAAACTCCATATCCACCGAACGTGTCATCTGATCAGATTCAGGCACCTTGATTTCAAATTTTAGGTGCATACCCTCATCAGGCTGAATGCACAGGGAGAGAATATTAGATGTATGTTGATAATCCTCATGCAGGTCAAACATCATATGAGGTGGTTTTTTAAACTCAATTGAGATTTCGCTGGTCTTTTTCGGCATGGCCTTCCCCGAACGCAAATAAAAAGGCACGCCTTGCCAGCGCCAGTTATCAACAAATAATTTAATCGCGGCATAAGTTGGCGTCCGAGAATTGGCATCTACGCCCGGAGTATCGAGATATCCGTCATATTGCGCCAAGACCGTATCCGACAATTCTATCGGGCGGACAGCATTCAGCACTTTAACCTTTTCGTTTCTCATCAAGGTGGCATCAAACGAAGACGGTGGCTCCATAGCAACCAGCGAAAATAATTGCATCATGTGGTTTTGAAACATATCACGCAGCACGCCGGCTGACTCATAGTAACCGCCGCGATGGCCAACATCAACTTCTTCGGCAAAGGTAATTTGCACGTTGTCAATATAGCGTCGATTCCAAATTGGTTCAAAGATCGAGTTGGCGAAACGAAAAAAGAGAATATTCTGTGCCGTTTCTTTGCCCAAATAGTGATCAATACGATAAACCTGGATCTCGTCAAAGACAGCGTGGATATCACGATTCAAGTCTTGTGCCGAACTCAGGTCGTGGCCAAAGGGTTTTTCAACAACAATATTGCGCCAACCAGTATCATTTATATGCAATCCGTTGGCCCCCAATTGAGAGACAATCGTCGAGTAAAATAAAGGAGCGGTAGCGAAATAATATATGCGATTAACCGGTCCACTTTCAATTTTAGCTAAATAAGAGCTTAATGACTGATAATCATTTGGCTGATCGAGATCACCTTGGAAATAGTGTACAGTAGTGGCAAAACGCTGCCAGGCCTCTTGATAAAAGGTAGTAGGGCTAAATTCTTTTACGCCTTCTTTTAGGCGAGCGCGGAAAGTATCGTTCGTATAAGGTCGGCGCGCGTACCCGATAATTTGAACATTGGGCAATGTGTCTTTTATATAGGCATTGTACAGAGCCGGGATGAGTTTACGGCGAGTTAGATCTCCGGACGCGCCAAAGATAATAATGGATGAATTTTGCTCAGGTTTCATACGGATACCGCCTTACAACATGGGTAAAATAGGGTAATCTCTAACTTAATTATAACAATTCTTGTCAATTATATTGCAGAATTAACGACTTGTCCCTTCGAAAATATCATTTGCAGACAGAACATGTGAGACTATCCTAATTGCTCAACGTCCCAACAACTTGGTACAATTAAGTCAATAGTAAAAGCCACCGATGGGAATCGAACCCATAACCTATCGCTTACGAAGCGATTGCTCTACCATTGAGCTACGGTGGCGCGGCCAAGATTATACTTACAATCACCGAGGTGTGCAAGCATTTTTGATTTGAGGTAACCATGCGTATTGCAATGTTGTCTTACCACACTTGCCCGCTGGCAGTTCTGGGCGGAAAAGATACCGGCGGGATGAATGTCTATGTCCGGGAATTAACTCGCGAATTAGGGCGCCTGGGTATTCAAGTAGATGTTTATACTCGATCGCAAGATGAACACGCGCCACATATCTCTCACGATTTGGGCTACGGAAACCGCGTCATCCACATAGCGGCTGGCCCTGAAGTCCCTTTACCCAAACCTGAGTTGGCAGCTTACATCCCAATATTCGTAGATGAAGTCTTAACCTTTGCTACACAAAAAATGTTTACTTATGATCTAATTCACAGCCATTACTGGATGTCGGGTTTAGCTGCCAAGGAATTACAGCAAGCATGGGACGTGCCCGTTGTGCATATGTTTCATACTTTGGGTTTGATGAAACAACGCATCGCACGCAGCGCTCAGGAAGCTGATGGCGATTATCGTATTCAAGGTGAACGGGATGTGATCGCCATGGCCAACAGCCTGGTGGCCGCGACCCAGGCCGAACTTGCACAGCTGCAATGGCTTTATGGCGTTGAGGATCACAAAATCTCGGTGATTCCCCCTGGTGTGGATACCAGTCGTTTTTATCCGATTCCACCCGATGAGGCAAAGGATTTTATCGGAGTGCCCGTCAAAGACCGAATGTTGCTTTTCGTGGGCCGCATTGAACCTCTCAAAGGTATTGACACCTTGATTCGTGCAATCGCGATCATGCGTCAGGATGGTCTGCTCGATTACAAGCAATTATGCATGTCGATAATCGGTGGCGAACCTCAAGCTGATCCTGAAACTATAACCGAGGAAATGGCACGCCTGCAAGCTTTGCGCGAAGAACACAGTTTGGGGGATTTTGTTGCCTTTCTAGGTCGTCGCGAGCAAGATACGTTACCTTATTATTACTCGGCCGCAGAGGCTGTAATTATGCCCTCGCATTACGAATCTTTTGGTATGGTGGCTCTAGAAGCAATGTCTTGTGGTACACCAGTAGTTGCATCGTTAGTGGGGGGATTAGCATTCTTAGTTCAAGATGGGGTAACTGGTTTTCACTTCCAGGTTGGCGATGCGAAATCTCTCAGCAATCATTTAGCAACACTAATTAATGATCGTGCAGCTCACAAGCGCATGTCGCGAAATGCCGCTGCATTAGCAAGCGACTACGCGTGGGAAAAAATTGCCGCCCGCATCGCCAAACTCTATAGGAAAGTATTGCAATCTAAATGATAAAAAGAATTGGGTGCCAGGATACTGCTACCCAATTCTTTTTCTTGAATTTCAAACCCCTATATCTGGAATTGACCATCTTTATAAAGTAAATCGCCATCGACGCGGATTTCGCTATCATGTTGAATGTCGCAGATAAAATCCCAGTGAATGGCAGATTTATTGACGCTTCCTGTTTCGGGATAGCCGGCACCGACAGCCAAGTGGAAAGAGCCGCCGATTTTCTCGTCGTAAAGAATACTCTTAGTGAATTTTCTAATACCATAGTTGGTGCCAATAGCAAATTCGCCCAGATAGCGAGCACCTTCGTCACTATCTAGCATTGTAATCAGATATTCTTGATTCTTTTTTGCTGTCGCGTTGACCACTTTACCGTCTTTGAACTCAAGTCGCACACCTTCAACTTCACGCCCACCTCGAATAGCAGGATATGTGAAGTTAACCCAACCGTTAGCAGATTTTTCTACAGGACCAGTGAAAACTTCTCCGCTGGGCATGTTGTGAGTGCCATCCGAATTGATGAAGGTACGCCCTTCAACGGAAAGAGTCAAATCAGCATTAGGGCTTTTAACAATTACTTTTTTCTTTCCTACCAACCAATCAATAATATGCTGCTGTTCATCATGAATACGCTGCCACTCGGCAATAGGATTATCTTGGTCAGCATACGTTGCCGCATAGACAAAATCTTGATACTCGCTCAAGCTCATATCAGCCTCTTGTGCATAGGCTGCACAAGGGAATTGTGTTGTTGTCCAGCGCAACTCTCCATCCGCGGCACGTCGCATATAGGTTTCGGTTAATTCGCTGTAGGCAATACCCCTAGTACGTTGTTTTGTGGATCAATATTGGTCAATGAGCGAGTATTGGATACGCCGCGTAAGGCAATTAATACATCGGCTTCGTTAAAAAGCAATTTCGATACCGGTGAAACCCATTTTAGCTGTTCTTCATTTGCACCGCGCAGGTAAGCTTCGGTGATATCGTCACTTGAAAGGTTGATATCAGGTAAACCACCAGCTTCCATTACCGCGCGAACAACTTCAACAACCAAGGGTTCAGATACAACATCACCACGGATCAATACCCAATCTCCGGGTTTGACTTCTACAGAATAATTAACGAGGGTATCGGCTAATCGAACCAAACGAGGGTCGGCCATGCAATTCTCCTTTTATTTGATACCATGTTTTTCAAGGGCTTTGTGCCCTATAGATTTTTAAGACGAGGGATTATAGCCCAAATACGCTTAATCACACCAAAATTCAGCGAACTTCAGAAATATTACTGAAAAGATTGGGTATTATGCGCAGTTCCTGGATTGAAATGAGAAAATCAAATTCAGAATAAATTCCTATTCTTTCTTAACTGTAAAGCGGACGATGGATACCCTCGTCCGCTTTAGAGATTTGCAATATTTTCAATTTCTTAAATTTGGAATTGCCCATCTTTATAGAGCAGCTCGCCATCAACACGGATTTCGCTATCTTGTTGGATATCGCAAATGAAATCCCAGTGAATGCTGGACGTGTTGGTGCCGCCCACTTCGGGGAATCCGGCGCCGACTGCCATATGGAAAGAACCGCCAATTTTTTCATCGTATAGAATGCTCTTGGTAAATTTGGTAATACCATAATTGGTGCCGATGGCAAATTCTCCTAAATAGCGAGCGCCTTCATCACTGTCAAGTTGAGAGAGCAAATACGCTTCATTTTTCTTGGCACTTGCGGCCACCACCTTGCCATCCTTAAATTCTAGGCGCACACCTTCAACCTCACGCCCCGCGCGAATAGCTGGATAGGTAAAATTGACCCAACCGTTAGCAGAATCCTCAATCGGGCTGGTGTAAACCTCTCCGCTGGGCATATTCCTCCTACCATCCGAATTGATAAAATCGCGCCCTTCAACAGAAAGTGTGATATCGGCATCGGGGCTTTTTACCGTGACGGTTTTCTTACCTTTAAGCCAGTCCACAATCACTTGCTGCTCATCGTGAATCCGCTTCCACTCGGCAATTGGGTCATCCTTATCAGCAAAAGTTGTGCTAAAAACAAAGTCTTCGTACTCAGTTAAACTCATATCGGCTTCCTGTGCAAAAGCCGGACAAGGATATTGTGTACCTACCCAACGCAGCTCTTTTTCTGCCATACGTCGCATAAAGGTTTTCATCAGCTCGCTATAGGCCACGCCGCGTATTTGATCTTTAGTGGGATCAATATTGGTCAGAGAACGGGTATTGTTGGTTCCCCCAATAGACATTAAAGCATTGACCTTGTTATAGACAAGTTCTGCGACAGGAGAAACCCATTTAAGTTGATCTTCGCTGGCTTCACGCATAAAGAATTCAGTGACTGCGTCGCTACCCATGATCAATGTAACATGACCGCCAGCTATAGTAATGGCTCGCATAACTTCAGCCATCAGCGGTTCAGCTACCATATCCCCAGTAACACCTACCCATTCGCCAGGCTGGATTTTTAGCGAGTAATTAACAAGGACATCAGCCAGTTTTACTAATCGGGGGTCTGTCATGATTGTTTCCTTTCATTAGAAAAGTGTACAATATGTACTCATAATTCATAAAATCTTGGTGATTATATCATTATTCACCCAGGGGATACGGTATACTTGGAACCTGGTCACAGAACATGTGTAGGAGCTCGATTCCTTTGATAATCAGCTCCAATAATAAAAAAAATAGGACAACAATCTTTTCTCATCAAATATCTAGGAAATTAATATGACTAAACGTAATGATTATCTTACGCAGCGGTTGGAAAAAGGAGCTAAAAAAACACAGGCTTTTTTTGAAGCGTTAGAGACAGAACAGTGGTTTATTCAGGTTTATTCTGAAGGCACATCCTGGACGGTACAAAAAATTTTAGCCCACTTTGTATCCACCGAGAAAAGTATCGCCCGCCTGGTAACAAATATTATCAATGACAGTGGTACGTTGCCCAAAGATTTTGATATTGACAAATTTAACAAAGGTGCCGTAAATAAGCTTGAGAGCTTTTCTCCCATTGCATTAATGGATGCTTTTATCGAAGCTCGACAGCAAATGATCGCAATGGTAGCTCAAATTAGTGACGCAAATCTAGATAAAATCGGCCGGCACCCATGGTTCAAATCAGCACCCATTGAAGAGATGATTAAATTAGTCTATCGTCACAATCAAATTCATCAACGCGATATCCGTAAGACCCTCAACGCGCAGGCCTCCGAATAATATTTACACTATGAGTAATAACCTTGCTCCTCGTTTTTTATCCTACTTGCGCCCGCTGTGGCTTCTTAACGTTGCGTTAACCTATGCTTTAGGCGCATCAATTGCTCGTTATTTAGGCATCTCCCTAGATTTGAATCGCTTTCTCCTAGGTAGTGCTTGGTTGCTGTCTTTACAGCTTGGCGGTCACAGCCTTGACCTGTATTTTGCACAGCCAGCTTCATTAAGGGCAAATAGTTCAGACAACAATCAAAGCTTATGGGCTGGAGTGGCTGCGCTTAGTACAACTGCTCTATTAACCATCCCCTTTGTACGCGCGGATATCGCAAATAACAGCGCACTCTTTATCATGATCTTGCTCGTTGGCGGCATGATTGCCGCCGCCATATCGCCCCTACGTTTAGTTGATAGTGTTTACCGTGAGTTGACGCTCTCAATCCTTGGTGTTGTATTGGTGCCAGCATTTGCCTTTTTGCTCCAGGCAGGTTCATTGCATCGTTTTGTCGCTATGAGCGTATTTCCCTTAATGCTTTTGCACACCTCCGCGCTAATTATTTTCAAATTTCCCACTTTCTATCATGATAGCCAGCACGAAAAACAATCGCTTTTAGTGCGCGCCGGATGGCAGCGCGGCATGCATATCGTCAATATTCTAATCTTATCGGCCTTTTTACTTTTAGGGTTTGCTATGTTGATGGGGTTATCACCTGCAATTGTATGGCCCACTTTTTTCGTTCTTCCTCTGGCGTTTTTCCAAATTTGGTATCTTAGTCGCATCGCTGCCGGCGCCAAACCACATTGGAAAGTCTTATCCGGAAGCGCGATTTCGGTATACGCGCTCACTAGCTATTTATTGTTATTCGGATTTCTCACTCATTAGATTGGTAATATTATGCCCGAATTCCTGACCTTAATACCACCAGAGCAGGCCTTGGAAAGGCTGCTCGAACACCTTCAAGTTATCCCCTCTTCGGAAATTGTAGCAACCTCCGATGCCCTGCAGCGCGTCACAGCAGCGGAAGTTCGCGCACCGCATCCCTTGCCTGAGTTTGCCCGCAGCACCGTCGATGGCTTTGCCCTACGCGCGGTTGACACTTACGGTGCTGCCGAAAGTTTACCCGCTTATTTACCGCTGGTTGGCGAAGTGCCCATGGGCGCTGCCCCAGATTTTTCTATCAGCGCGGTGCAATGCGCCTTGATCCACACAGGCGGCATGCTGCCTGCAGGCGCAAATGCTGTCATTATGGTGGAATACACACAAACCTCCCGCAACGATGAAGTGGAAATCTTGCGCTCAGTGGCCGTAGGCGAGAATGTGCTGCAAATCGGCGAAGATGTCAGCGCCAATCAAGTTGTTATTCCTAGTGGCACGCTTCTGCGCCCGGCAGAAATTGGTGGGTTGATGGCTCTGGGTTTTGTCCAAATCGCTGTCGCCAAACGCCCGCGTGTCGCGATCATCTCCAGTGGCGATGAAGTAATACCTCCCGAGCAATCGCCCTCTCCCGGTCAAGTCCGAGATATCAACTCATACACCATAAGCGCCGTGGTAAAGCGGGCAGGTGCCATACCTGTACCTTATGGCATCATTTCGGATCAACTTACCGCTATGGACACGGCAGTAGCACGCGCTCATCGGGAATGCGATATCGTCGTGGTTACAGCCGGCTCCTCAGCTAGCGCACGAGATCTGACCGCGAATGTTTTTGACCGCTTAGGCAAGCCTGGCGTTTTGGTGCATGGCATTAACACGCGCCCCGGCAAGCCAACGATTTTGGGTGTTTGCGAGGGCAAAGCTGTCATTGGGCTGCCCGGCAACCCTGTCAGCGCGCTTGTCAATGCCAGCATATTTATCACGCCTGTCATCAATATCCTTACTGGCCTACGTCAAACAGGCCCACAACCTTTTCTACCCGCGCGCTTGACACTCAATTTAGCCTCACAAGCCGGTCGCGAAGATTGGATCCCCATAAAGCTGATTCCGTCTGAAGATGGCTATCAAGCTGAACCTATCTTCGGTAAAAGCAATTTAATTTTCACCTTGGCAGCTGCCGATGGCCTACTGCGCATCCCCCCAGACGCCAACGGGGTCAGTGCAGGCGAACAAGTAGATATTATATTGTTATGAACTTGACTTTGCTGCTGCTCCCCGATCGTTTGGCTGTTTGCCAATTAGACCCTGACAGTCCTTTTCCAGATTGGGCACAAGGCCACCATTTACTGACCTTAACGCGCACTACCGACGAGCTTTCTATTGTCTGTGAAAACGCCTCGGTTCCAGAAAATATAACCGCAGAACGCGGCTGGCGCGCATTGAAAGTTCAAGGTCAACTCAATTTTTCACTGGTTGGAATCATAGCCGCACTGGCAACAACACTGGCCGAGGCTGAAATCAGTATTTTTACACTCTCAACCTTTAACACCGATTATATATTGCTCAAAGATCATAACTTGTCCCAGGGTTTGAAGGCTTTGCGCAAATCCGGATGCACTATATCTGAGACCTAATACCTGACCATGTCAATATACTTGCAAGATATTCCTTTAAATAAAGCCCAATCTCGTCTTGAGGCTGCATTGAAAGATGCTAACCTGTGGAGACTTTTGGACGTTGAAGAAATTCTGCTTAATGAGCACGCTCTAGGTCGCATTTTGGCCAAACCGATTTGGGCAAAAATTTCATCACCTCATTACCATTCCTCAGCCATGGATGGCTTTGCATTGCATGCATCAATAACCGAAGGTGCTCTGCAAACTGCGCCTCTCTCGCTGGCTTATGGCTCACAAACTGTCTATGTGGATACTGGCGATCCGCTGCCAGATTGGGCTAATGCCGTCATTCCGATTGAAAATGTAGAACCTGTAGACCAATCCGAACAACCTGATTCAGATGCGCGCAATCCCTACGCCATACGCATCCGAGCAGCAGTACCCCCCTGGAGTCACGTGCGCTCAA
>PVMK01162580.1_pt1 | contig 11827 bp, 11 predicted proteins | sample 1853481 | NCBI WGS metagenome assembly PVMK01 (sample SAMN08533507, study PRJNA380276) | Marine sediment metagenome, whole genome shotgun sequencing project. | reverse complement strand
TGACGGAGAAGGCAGGTGTGGTTCACATTTCTCCCATACCTCCATACTTCAATACCGTTCTTCCCCCCGTTTCTCCGATTTACCGTTTCCCTGTTTCGTTTCGTAGGAATATAACTTCCCGTCTCCCTCCTGCCCTGCCTGCCTTGAGCCTGTCGAAAGGAGCAAGCCAAGCGCGTCGAAGGGCGGCTCTGCGTTAAATGCTTTTCCCTGGATTCCGGGTCTTCGCTGTGCTTCGCCCGGAATGACGACGTGGTCGCTCTTCCCAAGCACCAGGTCCAGGTCTAGATCCAGGTCTAGGTCCAGGTCTTCCTATTACTATTACCATTACTATTACTTGTTTTCCCTGAGCCGCCGGACCTTCTCCCTCAACTCTTTCAATTTCTCCCCTATCTCCTTCTCTTTTCCATGCGGCGAAGGGAAATAATAGTTTTTTTCCCCAAGTTCCTCAGGGAAAAAACTATGGACCGACACCCCTTCCGGCATTTCGTGGGAATATTCGTAGCCCTTGCCGTAGTCGAGATCCTTCATAAGGCGCGTGGGGGCGTTCCTGATGTGAAGAGGCACCTGGCTAGCAGGTTTGTCCTTTACATCTCTCTGTACGCCCTTGTAGGCCTTATAAAGGGCATTACTCTTGGGGGCCATGGCGAGATAAACGGTTAATTGAGCCAGGATGAGGTCACCCTCCGGTTCACCCATGAAATCGAAAGCCTGCCGGGCTGCCGCGGCCTGGACGAGAGCATCCGGGTCCGCAAGCCCGACGTCCTCAACCGCCACACGTGCCAGGCGTCGGAGCAGATAACGCCGATCCTCCCCCGCAACCATCATCCTTGCAAGCCAGTAAAGGGAAGCATCAGGGTCTGATCCCCTGATGCTCTTGTGAAGAGCACTTATTATATTATAGTGTTCCTCTCCATCCTTGTCGTAGGCGAGGGTTTTTCCCTGGATCGCCTTCCGGACGCTCTCCTGGCTTACGGCCCGGCAACCCTTTTCATCCGGCTCGACCAGGAGGGCCGCCATTTCTAAAGCGTTGAGAGCCCTGCGTGCATCTCCGTCCGCCATCGAGGCGATGAACTCCAGCGTTCCCTCTTCAACTAACAAATTCATCCCATTGAGCTCTTTATCTTCGGCAATAGCCCTCTGGACAATGGTTCTGATCTCCTTGTTGTCCAGAGGGTTGAATACGAACACCTTGCTTCTCGAAAGGAGGGCGGCGTTAACCTCAAAGGAAGGATTTTCCGTGGTTGCCCCGATAAGTATCACATCGCCCGTTTCCACATAGGGCAGGAAGGCATCCTGCTGAGCCTTGTTGAACCTATGGACTTCGTCAACGAACAGGATGGTCTTACGGCCCGATCGGCGTCTCAGTTCACGCGCCGTGGCCATGACCTCCTTCATCTCCCTGGATCCTGAAGTCACGGCACTATAAGACAGGAACATTGATCCTGTTTTATCGGCAATAAGACGAGCGAGAGTAGTTTTCCCGGTCCCCGGCGGTCCCCAGAAGATCACCGAGGTCAGCTTGTCCTCCTCGATCATTCGTCTCAGGATACCCCCTGTCCCCATGAGGTCCTCCTGCCCAACGAATTCCTCCAGGAGAGCCGGCCTCATCCTGTCCGCCAGCGGTCCGGGGCCAGCGGCACCCCGCCCGGAACGCTCTTCAGGGAAGAGATCTCCAGTGGTCATAGAACCGGTACTCCAGTAATTTCCTTGATTTTAGGAAGCATATTTCATAAATTACCAGAAACTCACCTGAGAGGAAAGGGTGCCCCAGATGTCAGCAACCAAAGTTTTAATCGTAGACGACGAATCGTTCATCATCAATCTTCTTAAAAACGGCCTTAGCGAGAACGGTTTTGATGTAATAACAGCCGACAACGGCTTTGACGCCATACTTGCCGTCGAGGAGCAGGAACCCGATGTCGTCATCACCGACATAATGATGCCACGCCTGACCGGCCTCGAATTTCTCAAAGCCCTGAAAAACAATCCGGCCACAGCCAAGGTCCCTGTATTCCTGATTTCCGCCATGGACCAGGCTGATATTGTGCAGCAGGGGCTGGACATGGGGGCTGTCGATTATATAACCAAACCGTTCAAGATCAACGAGATCATTGGGAAACTCAGGCATCATCTTCGCTGAAAAGAGAATTTGAATGAGTCGTGAATCGCAGATCCTCATAGTTGAAGACAACCCCGGCCTGAACGAGATCCTACGCAAGATCGTAGAGTCGGAGGGGTACACTGTAAGCAGTGTCTTTACAGGTGCTACTGCCCTGGAGGCCCTCGAAAATGAGGGGCCTTTCGATCTGGTCCTCCTCGATGTCATGCTTCCTGATCCGGAATCACCCACCGGACGGGGCATGGATGGCCTTGAAGTCTGTCACCGCATCAAATCCAACTCGGCTCAGGCAGACACGATGATCTTTCTGGTCACGGTCAAGGACCAACCCGAAGACATAATGAAAGGGATCGATGCCGGGGCCGACGATTACATAACCAAACCATTCAATACAACGCTTCTCCTTGCCAAGATCAAGGCTATGCTCCGGATAAAAAACCTGACCGAGGAACTCAAAAAAGAAGAACAAGTTGCTTGAAGAGATGGCCATTACCGACGGATTGACCAACATCCCCAACTATCGTTATTTTATCGACAAACTGGAGGAGGAGGTTAAAAGGGGCCGCAGGTATTCCACACCATTTACGCTACTGATCCTGGACCTGGACAACTTCAAGGAGGTAAACGACACCCACGGCCACCGGCATGGCGACTATGTCCTCAAGGAGGTTGCCCAGCGCCTTCAGTACGGCCTCAGGGAAACTGACATACTGGCGCGGTACGGTGGGGACGAATTCGCCCTCCTTCTGACCCAGACTGATTCCGAGGGTGGCAAAAATGTCGCCGATCAGGTCCTCGAGCGTCTGGCGCTGCCTATCGTAGCTAACGAAACAGAACACTTCATTGAGGCCAGTATAGGTGTGGTGGCCAGCGACAGCATGCTATCGGCCACAGCTGATGAACTCATCGTAGCGGCGGATAAAGCTCTTTACATGGCCAAGGAGAAGGGCGGGGACCAGGTGTTTGTGGCCCTGCCGGAGACGAGTTAGACCCTGTCTTCAACCAGAACCCCGAGCAGGGTTTCCCTGATCCGATCCAACTCATTCACGTCCGTGATTTTCCTGCCTTCCAGATCCTTTACGTAGAACACATCTACAGCCTGATCCACCTTCGTGGAGACCTTGGCTGTATGGATGGAGAGTCCGAGAGAAGCAAGCGTCGAAGTTATCCTGTAAAGGAGACCTATCCTGTCGGTCGCATAGACGTCGATAACCGTATGTTCCTCAGATACCTCGTTCTCGATCTCAACTTTTGGAGGAACTACCAGGGTGCGATCCCTCCTGTCCAGCGGCAGGGACAGGTTTCTGCTCGTAAAAAGTTCCTCGACATCAAGTTCCCCGGTGATGGCCTTTTTCAGTTCCCGGTTCACGATCCTGAATTTAACCTTGTCCTGGATCGGTTTCATCACGCTGTCTGTCACATGGAGCACGTCGAAAACGACACCATCCTTCCTGGTGAGTATCTGCGCGCCCAGGATATTGACATTATTGGCAGCCAACACACCGGCTATCTTGGCGAAAAGTCCCGGGTGGTCGTGGGAAACGACAAACAGGTTCGTAAATCCGCCTCTTTTAACCTGCCGCCATGACAGGCGGACAGGGTCATCGCCCATCTTCAGTTTCAGATCGATAAGACGCGAGAGCACCTTTGGCCGGTAGACCATGTATGCTCTTTCCGTCAAAATATCGAGTTCGTCCTTCACTTTTTCCGGGGGATGATCGGCGGTCAGCCTTTCTTCAACAAAAGTGCGGCCCAGGAGGATCTTCTCCATGAGTTCTTCACGGTTTATCCCGCCCTGCTCGATAGCTTTCAGAGTCTCCATAAAAAGCTCGGTGATGAGGGTTGCCTTCCACTCGTTCCAGACACCGGGACCGACCGCCTTCAGGTCGGCCATGGTTATAAGGAAAAGGAGTTTGAGGCGCTCGGTAGTCCCCAACAACTCAGCCGTTTCCAGTATTGTCCTTTCCTCATGCAGGTCTCTCCTCTGGGCCACGTGGGACAGGACCAGATGCTGCCGGATAAGGAACTCCATCATCTCTATCTGGTCCTCATTAAGCCCCAGCCTGTTCCCTGCCTTGACCGCCATGACAGCACCGGTCTCTGAGTGATTGGAACCCTTTCCCTTACCAACGTCGTGGAGAAGAAGGGTGAGAAACAGGAGGTCCCGTTCAGTATTCATCTCCTCCCACACCTGCTGGTAAACGTGCATAACAGGGTCTTTGGATGCAGGCAGTTCGACGATCTCCTTGATAGCCCTGATACTGTGTTCGTCCACCGTGTAGGTGTGGTAGTAATCGTGCTGCATCTTGCAATGTATCTTGGCGAATTCGGGTATGTACTTTCCAAGGAAATCCAGTTCGTTCATAAGAAGAAGGGTGTCGTAAAGCCTCCTGTCGTCCCACAGAATGGAGAAGAATATGTCCGCAGCGGGTTTGGATCGGCGAAAATCCCGGTCGACAAGATCATGAGATCTTCGTACTGCCTGCGACAGTTCCGGCGACAAGTCCAGGTTGGTGCTCTGGTATTTTCTGAAGATCTCGAGGATCCTGATCGGATCTTCCCGGAGTAACTCCATCGCGTCCTTCCGTGTATATATGTTGCCGTTGCTGGCGTAATAACCGTCACCCAGATCCCTTTCCCTTAGTCGCTGGAGGATCCTCGGGGCACCTCTCTTACGCTCCATGGATCTTTTGATGACTCCCATGGTGATATGGTGGACGCGACCGGCGTGTTCGTAATATTCCTGCATGAATTTCTCAACTGCGGGGATGCCCTTTCTATCACTGATCCCGAACTTCCGGGCTATAACGGGCTGTCTTTCCATGGTCAGGAGATCCCTGGCTGTGTTCGAGGTAAAATGAAGTTCGCAGCGAACCTTCAGGAGAAAGTTAAGGGATTCCTCCAGAGCGAGGTAGTCATCCTGGTCCAGGACCTCGAGGTCTTTGGTCTTCGCCAGTTCTTCAAGGCTGTCTACGTCAAACAGGACCTTTGCTACCCACAGAGCGGTATGGATATCCCGCAGTCCGCCCATTCCCTCCTTGAGATTGGGCTCAAGGACATAAACCGTCCCGCCGTGTTTTTCCAGCCGCTCCTCCATGATCTGCAGCTTGGCCCTGACGAAATCTGAACCGACCTTTTCAAGGACCCGCTTCTTAAAATCCCATTTGAAGGTATTTAGAAATATGGAATCTCCCTTGAGATACCGACCGTCGATTATTGATGTGAGGACCTCGTAATTGTCCCTTGCAAGGGTATAGCAATCCTTGGCCGTTCGCGTGCTGTAGCCCACATCGAGGCCGATGTCCCAGAGCATGTAGAGCATCCTTTCAGTGAACACCTGTGTCCACTGCGAGATCTCGTCAGGAACCAGAAAAAGGAGATCAATATCTGAGTGCGGGGAAAGTTCCTTCCTGCCATAACTGCCCAGTGCGAGAAGGACAAGACGCTCATCTGCCGTCATACCCTCTTTTAAAAGATCCTGAGTTGTTCTTTCGTAAACGAACATAACGATCTCATCCATGAGCCTGGTCAGCTGGGCGGTAACCTCGAGGCTGTCCAAACCCGCCTCGTGCTCCATTTTGAGGGTATTCCATGCGTTCTTGTAAGTGCGTTGCAGCTCATTACCCAGCTGCCTGGCATGAGCAGCCTCGTTGAGCTTCTCCACACTGAGGAGACTCACGAGGTACCACCTTCCGGCTTTGCGACCTTTTTCGTGTAGTTGATGATGCCCCGGGTAATGGAATCGGACAGGGTATCCCTGAAATCGCTTCTCTGCAGAAGCTTCTCCTCGCTGGAATTGCTTATGAATGAGGTTTCGACGAGGATGGCGGGCATGGCGGTCTTGGAAAGGACGTAGAAGGGTGCCTGCTTTACCCCCAGATTCCTGATCGCACCGTATTTGCCGTTGAGCTCACCGAACATACTGTCCTGGACCGTTTCAGCGAGAATGCTGGAATGCCACATATTGTTCTGATTCATGAGACTGTGGAGTATCTGCTCGAGGTCGGAAAGGGCGTTCAACTCGGATACGGCGTTTTCCAGCATGGCTGTTTCGCTGGACTGGCGATCCCGCGCCACTCCTAAAAAGTAGGTCTCGATCCCCCCGAACCTTTCTGTTCTTGCTCGCGTTGGTGTGGATGGATACAAAAAGGTCGGCCTTCCTGTCGTTGGCGAACCTCGCCCTGTCCTTCAATTCTACAAAAACATCCCTGTCTCTCGTCATCAGCACTTCATATCCCAGAGCTTCCAGGCGCGGTTTGATGCGTTTTGCAAGTGCCAGCACAACGTCCTTTTCCCTGAGCCCTTTGATACCGACAGCTCCGGGGTCTTTACCACCGTGGCCAGGATCGAGAACGATCCTTTTTACCTTGAGACCAAGCTGCTGGGAAAGGGGCAGAATATTGGACCCGGTTGACAGCGAAAGTTCTTTACCCGCCGGGCTCACTCCCTGTCCTTCCCCATAAATATCAACAACCAGCCTGGAGGGGTTTAGAAGCGCGCTTGCAGTGCTGTCCTTGACGCTCTCCATGTCCAGGACCAGGCGTACTGTATTACTATCGTATTGGGCGATACGGGCCTGATTAAGCAGACCGTCCCTGATGGCCAGAGAGTTGTCGATCCCCTTGGGAAGGACGGCGCCCTTCATGTCGATATAGATCCTGGGTGGTTTACCGGTAACCGGATCTCTTTTGAGACTGTGCTTCTTGAAGTTCAGTTGCCCGCTACCGTAAACCACAACCCTCGTATAGTTGGGGTTGGACCAGTATTTGACATCTGAAACGTGGAACTTGCCTGATTTCGCGGGGGTTGACCTTGCCGGGTCGGGCCTGGGAGCGTAAGCCGCCAACTCGGAGAGCTTCTTTTTGGCCTTTGCGGACATATCCCCAGTGGGATAGGCGCTCCGGACCAGGGTATAGACTCTATACGCTTCCTTCTTTTTGCCGATCTCCTCGAGTATCTCTGCCGAGTTCAGGAGAGCATCATCCGCCAGCTTGCTTTTGGGATAGCTTTTTGCGAGGAGTTCGAAACTCTTACGGGCCTTTTCCAGGTCCCTCTTCAGCCACGACTTGCGGTACAATTTCCGGTACAGGACACCCATGTTGAAAAGGGAGTCCGGCGCCTTGGAACATTGAGGGTATTTATCGACGATCCCGTCGAACTTTTTGATGACCCGATCCCAACTGTCGTGAAACCGCTGTTTCCTCTCGCTGTCAAGGAGGGAATAGTAATCGCGCCGGGCCGATTCGTAAAGCCTCTCACAATAACTTTTTCCATGTACGGGATCGACATGAAAAAAGTTATATGAAAGGGCAACAGCAAGGAAGAGTATAAGCCAGGGTTTTGAAAATCCTGCCATGTCCGTCAATGCTGTCAGTCTGTATTTATTCTCAGCTTTTCCCACTGTTTTTCCTCATATACAAGATTCTGGGGACCATATGCGGTTAATCGTGTGTCTCCGGAATCTTGTATTCCCAGATGCAAAATCCTCGAGACTGCAAAGCTCTATTCCTCAGTCGAGTGGATTTTGTATTTTTTCATCCTTGCAAGCAAGTTTAACGCCTCGATGGGTGACAGATTGTCTATATCAGCATTCCGCACCATTTCCAGCACTTCCCGTGTGTTTTCCTGGAAAAGGCCCAGCTGGGCAATAGTCTGTTTATCTTCCTGGATCTTCTCAGGCGCGATAAGAATGGGGATCCCCTCACTGTCAAGCGCGTGGGTTTCAAGGTTTGCCAGGATCTCCCTGGCCCTTTCAACCACACCGTCCGGCAGGCCTGCCAGCCTCCCGACGGAGATCCCATAACTCTTGTCCGCCGGACCCTCCTGTACCCGGTGCAGGAACACCAGCTTCTCACCCCATTCCCTGATGGCCACATTGAAGTTCCTCACCCCGGAGTTGGTAATAGCCAGTTCCGTCAGTTCATGATAGTGGGTGGCAAAAAGCGTCCGGCATCCCGCGCAGCGGCCATCCAGGAGGTTCTCAACAACCGCCCAGGCTATACTGATCCCGTCGAAAGTGCTCGTCCCTCGCCCGATCTCGTCTAAAATCACAAGGCTCTTTCCGGTGGCGGTATTCAGGATATCGGCTGTCTCCACCATCTCTACCATGAAGGTGGAAAGGCCCTTAGTCAGGAGATCCGCGGCTCCGACCCTGGTAAAGATCCTGTCAGCCGGGCTTATCAGCGCCTCCCTGGCAGGCACGAAGGAGCCCATTTGGGCCATAATAACGATGAGGGCTACCTGCCTCATGAAGGTGGATTTACCCGCCATGTTGGGGCCGGTGAGGATGATCATCCGGCAGGAATCGGAATCCAGGTACACATCGTTGGGGACGAAGGTCTCACCGGGGCTCAGTTTTTCGAGGACCGGATGCCGGCCCTGGGTAATGGAGATCCGGCCCTCCCTGTCATCATCCAGGAGTCTGGGTCTGACGTAGGACGACGAGTGGGCCAGTTCCGCCAGGCTGCTGAATACATCGGCCATCGCCAATCCCCGGGCCGTTTCCTGGAGCGTGGACCGTAGCAATCAGTACACGCGCCCTGAGATCTTCGAAAAGTTCCCTTTCAAGAGCAACCATCCTCTCCTGAGCGGAAAGTATCTTTTCTTCCAGATCTTTTAATTCTTCGGTTATATACCTCTCGGCATTGACCAGGGTCTGTTTCCTTATCCACTCCCCCGGCACCAGCTCCCTGTGCACGTGGGTCACCTCAAGGTAATAACCAAATATTCTATTAAAACCGATCTTGAGGCTGGGTATCGACGTCCTCTCCTTTTCCTGCGCCTCCAGCTCGGACAAAAATTTTCGGCCGTCCGATGCCATTGAGCGCAGTTCATTCAGTTCAACGCTGTGTCCAGCCTTGAAGACACCTCCATCCTTGAGCGTGGCAGGAGCGTCGGGTGAAAGAGCACTGTCAAGGAACTTCGCGAGATCATCGGTATCCTGGATCATGTGGCACACCGATTCGCCCAGATCGGAGTTGAGTTCGCTCAGGAGTTCCATGATATCAGGGATCTCTTCCAGAGTTTGGGAAAGTGCAACGGCATCCCCTGGTCCGGCAGTGCCGGTGCTGAACCTTGAAAGGATACGCTCGATATCGCGGACCTGCCTGAGGTTTGTTCTGATCTTTCCCCTTAACAGGGATTCCTCGATAAGCTCCTGAACAAGGTCCAATCGCTTCTCTATTTCGGGTGGATTTTGAAGAGGCCTGGTGAGCATCTTCCTGAGAAGCCGGGCTCCCGGCCCTGTAACGGTCTGATCCATGACCCCCAGGAGGCTCCCGCCCCGCCTTCCGTCATGGGATGTTCGAACGATCTCCAGGTTCTTCAGAGCATTTTCGTCCAGAACGAGGATATCCTCGTCGCTGATCACCCTGGCCGGCCGAAGGTGGCCAAGGACGCCCTGATGAACAGCACCAAGATACCAGAGTGCGGCCCCGGCAGCTCCCAGTGCAAGACCATCGAGCTGATCACCGAATCCAGCAATGGTTTTGACGTTGAAAAAATCTTTCAGTGAATCTTCGGCGGCATCCTGGTTGAATCTGTAGGCCTCCACGCTTGTGGCATGACCGGGAAGATCCTCCGCCTGCCAACCCTCCGGGACAAGGATCTCCCTTGGTGTATATTGAGCCAGAGTCGATAACAACCTGGATCTTCCCTGCTCGCCCTCAAAACCAGCGACCAGGAACTCCCCGGTAGAGACCTCCACCAGGGAAAGTCCGTATTCCGAGCCCGAACCGTTGACAGCAGCCAGATAGGATGGTTCCTGGGCGTCAAGAAGAGTTTCCTCAACAACAGTGCCCGGTGTCACGATCCTTGTGACTTCCCTTTTTACAAGCCCTTTTGCCTGGGAAGGATCTTCGACCTGGTCGCAGATGGCAACCTTGTGCCCCGCCTGGACGAGTCTCGTCAGGTATGCCGGGGCAGCGTGATAAGGAATACCGCACATGGGTACGGAATTCTCCTTGCCTTTGTCGCGCGTCGTCAGAGCGATCTTCAGGACGTCCGCCGCCAGAACGGCATCGTCCATGAACATTTCGTAAAAATCTCCCATCCGGAAGAAAAGGATCGCGTCCGGATGTTCCCGTTTGATGGCAAGATACTGCTTCATCATAGGGGTGCCGGTGCCGCCGGCTGCTTTGCGGGACTGTTTCACTTTGTAACGATCTCCACCGGTACCGAGAAACGGCTCCGGATCTTCTCGGACAGGATCATGGCCTCTACCGAATCAGTCAAAGGCCCGAACTCCAGATACGACCGATTGTTCAGCCTTGTTTCCTTCACTAATACATTTGGTCCAACGACCTCATCCACCCTGAAGTCCCCTTCCACCGGACCTGCCTTTATGTAGATCCTCGTAACGGTCTGCTGGGGAGGGTCTATACCTACCATGACCATGGAGTAATAGAACTCCTCCTCCCTGCCCACCCATCCTGAAAGAACAGGGATCTTTGTCAGGGCGGCACGCAGGCGGTCCAGGGCTTCCGACTCCCTTCCCAGGGAGTGTTCACACAGGGCTATTTTAAGGCCTATGATAGCCCCTTCCTTACCGTTACCGGCCTCTCCCTGGGCGATCCTGTAACGCCTTATAGCCTCCTCGAAACGGCCGCTTGCGTAGAGTGTGTCACCGATACCGGCTAGCGCCATCCACCTTCCGGCAGCTCTGACTCCTTCGATATCCGCGGACCTTTCAAAATACTCCTTTGCCTGCCGGAAATCACCTGTGAGCAGACTGATACGGCCTAAAAGGTAGAGTGCACGTTGGGCATGGACGGGCGTTTTCGATTCAGCGGCATTTGACAGCCTCTGAGCCGCTTCGACCAGGTTCCCCGCCATATAGAAAGCCTCACCCATAGTAAGGTCATCAGCGGGGCCTGCCAAAGCAACACAATATAATACGGGGATTATCAGTAAGCAGCCAAGAAAACAGGATAGACCCTGAAAATGTCCAAATCCAGTCTTTGTGTCCAGGGGGCCTGATAGCTTTTGATAGGGTCGCAAAAAGTCCATTCGTGGCTTTTTACTCCACGGAAAGCGAAAAGCGTGGTTTTCGCTTTCCTTCCGGGGCGCGTTGATGACTTCTTGCGAAGTCATCAACTTCTTACTTCTCCTCCCCTTCTTCGGGACCGGTTATGGCCGTATCCGCATCGGGTTCCGATTCATCCCCGCCACTGGTTTTTTCATCAAACGCAGAAGAAGGCTCCTGAGAATTCGCCTGAAACTCTGCCTGAAATTCCGACCGTACAGCTTTGACCTCATCCGTTTTCAGCTGCTCGAGCTCAGACTTCAGCTGCCGCACCTCCTTCTCGGCACCGGAAGCGCGAAACCTGAACCTGATGCCTGAAGTAAAGCCCACCAGTACCGCCAGGGCATATCCCGCCGCAAAGGAAAGTATCATGTATAGGGACAAAGGCAGGAGCGGGGTCGACCAGTGGAAATATTTCAGTTGGATCCCCATCCCGTTCTGCTGGATGAAAGCCGCCAGGAAAAGAGCGAGTAGGAGTACTAGTACTGAATAGACATATTTCATAGGGTCACCTGTGGTTAGGGTTTCGGGTTTCGAGTTTCGAGTTTCGGGTTCGATCCCCTATTCACTGTTTACCTTCACATTTCACGATTGCTATAATTTATAATCCACAATTTTCAATTCTAGGCGCCAAGGCACTTCGAGAATCGGGTCCCGGGTTAAGTGTTTTTACTTCAAATTTCATA
>PVMK01126687.1_pt1 | contig 11828 bp, 12 predicted proteins | sample 1853481 | NCBI WGS metagenome assembly PVMK01 (sample SAMN08533507, study PRJNA380276) | Marine sediment metagenome, whole genome shotgun sequencing project. | reverse complement strand
CTCGAAAGCGAACGTGGAACTGAGGTGACGTGAAAACGCGTCAGCGTTTTCACGTCACCTCAAGTGATTTGTTGGGCATTTTCATTTACAGTTATTTGTTATCAACTTTGGGGAATGTGACTTCCGGGACGCCCCTGACTTCCGGGACGCCCCTTAAATTATAAGTTTCTTCTTCTAACTGCCACTCGGGAAAGACCGGCACGGTCGTACAATTTAACTATTCTCTATTCTTTTGCTCTTTGCCGTAAAACCATTTTGCCGTTTTTGGAATAAAATCGTAACACGATTTTATTGCCTGACCATAAACGAAAAAATCAATAAAATAAATGCTTAGTATGACGTAGCGCCTGTGGCTCTGGTGGAGGAGCGCCCATCAAGGGAGGGCTTGAGGAGCGTCCAAAGATGGACTTGAGGAGCGCCCCGCGCAAGCATCCGGCCGCCTACGCTGAAGCTTCGTCGTGCCAAGCCGTCTACGCAGAGCTTCGCCGTGCCAAGGGGGCTTGAGGAGCGGCTCGAGGAGTCTTGATGCGGTACTGGATGCTTGTTGGAGCGTAGCGGAAATCCCGATTTGTCGGGGATACTGGATACTGGATGCTGAGAGAGTTGGGGATAGTCATGTTTTTATGCGTTTCTAATAATATATAATTATACCGGAAATACGGTCCAGTTGGTGAGCCTTAAACCTTCAACCCTGTCGAAATGCTTTATGTTGTTTGTAACCAGAATCAGATTATGAGACAGGGCGCAGGAAGCGATAATCAGATCAAAATCATCCAGTGGAGTTCCGGATTTTTCCAGTGACGCTTTAAGCATGCCAAATATCTCTGCGGATTCCCTACCTGTTGAAATAATTTCGAAAGCGTTCTCTATTGTTCTTATTTTCGCAAGATTTCCAGTAACCTTTTCAGATTTATAAGCGCCAAAATAAAGTTCCATCAATGTAATAACACAGATCTTCATTGGCTCTTCAAAATGTTTTTGAAGGTTTTTCTTTATCGCCTCATGTCCTTTTAGGCTAAAGATAATCGTGTCAGTATCAAGCAAATACATTAAAAACCCTTTGCAAGCTTTTTGGATTTTTTACGGGCCTTTTTCAATTCCCTTACGATCTGTTCCGAAGATCTGGAATCTTGCCATGATCCTGACAAATCCAACAACACCTGAGCCGGTGTTTTTGCTTCTTGTATTCGAGGTTTTTTCGCAAGATAGTTTTTTAGCAAAAAAAGAACCTGTTGGCTGACAGACCTGTTTTCAGATGCCGCAAGAGATTTTAATTGAGCATAAAGACCGTCATCGATTCCTTTTATTTGCAGATTTGCCATATAAAATACCTCCCCATGACATTTTCATGAAAATATATGATATTTTCATGAAAATGTCAATTCGATATTTCATGGGGTTTTGGGTATCCTGGGTACTTCGCGGGTGACTTCCGAGCCCCTTAAATTATAAGTTTCTTCTTCTAACTGCCACGCGGGAAATACCGGCACGGTCATACAATTTAACTGTTCTCTATTTTTTTTACTCTTTGCCGTAAAATCATTTTGCCGTTTTTGGAATAAAATCGTAACACGATTTTATTGCCTGACCATAAACGAAAAAATCAATGCTTAGTATGACGTAGCGCCTGTGGCGCTGGTGGAGAAGCGCCCATCAAGGGAGGGCTTGAGGAGCGTCCAAAGATGGACTTGAGGAGCGTCCCGAAAGCATTCGGCCGCCTACGCTGAAGCTACGTCGCGCCAAGGGGCTTGAGGAGCGACTCGAGGAGCCTTGATGCGGGATACTGCCGTCTTCGCAGTGCTTCGCCGACCAAGGGATGCTTGATGCTTGTTGGAGCGTAACCGCAGGATATAGCCCGTCCATCTTCATACCTGTGTTCGATTTTACGCTTTTAACCTGCTTCAGAGATCGCTTCATCAATTGTCGTTTCATCCACTCCATGCTTACGAAGACTATTGATGAATTTTTCGACATTCAACTGTCCTTCCAATCTTGCCAAATCTTGTCGTAATCCCTGCCCAATATACGCTCGAATCAATGGTTGATAACCCGAAAAACCAAGTTGAGGGGCAATACGTTTAAGATCTTCAATTACATCTTTGGGGATTCTAATAGTAACCGAAATCATCGGGCGATCCCGGTTTAAACGCTTTTTAAGATCAATACTCTTCATATTTTTTCCTTTCACTTTTAGTGATTGGTCTTGCCGAAACAATGCGAAACTTCTCTTCGTTTCGAACAATATAAACAACATATAAAAGCTTCCAAGCAAGCGTCATTCCTATAATTGCCTCGCGAAATTCTTCATCATCAACTTCCTCGACGTCTGCATTTTGTACAAAAGGATCAAAGAAAGCCTCGCATGCAGTATCGAAGGAAATTCCGTGCTTTTGGAAATTGGTATCAGCTTTACGACTATCCCACTCGAATTTGATTCCCTGGAACTCATATTCGGTTAGCATAAAATAATATACAAAAGCGTATTTACAATGTCAATACGCTTTTGGGGTGGACGGGAAACAAGAAATGATAAATGGTGAATGATACATCCAGACAAATCGAACCCACAGGTGAACAGCGGTAGCTTAAAGAGTGACTTCCGCCCCTTAAATTACAAGTTTCTTCTTCTAACTGCCACGGAAAAGTCCGGGACGGTCATACAATTTAGCTATTCTCTATTTTTTTATTTACAGCTTTTACTGCTGGCGTGATTGTTTTTTGTCTCTACGGATCCCAATCAGCATTTTTTCAATTTCGGCCCTTTTTTCAGGATCATCCATCGTTTCCAAAGCCTTTTTCAAGTGGAAAGCGGCGTTCTTAAAGTTTGAACCCAGTTTGTAATAGATACCCAGGTAATAATGAGCATAATCGAGCTTGCCCAGCTTACCATTGGTTTCACCAAGGAAATAATATGCCTGAGAATATCCAGGATGTATGGAGATCAACTGCTCAAATGTTACGGTTGCTTCCTCAAGCCGTCCCGTCTCTATTTGAGTGCGTCCCAGATAGAAGAGTCTTTGGGGATTGTTTGGGGCGAGACTTTCGGCAGAACGCAGAAGATTCAATGCTTCCTGATAACGACCATCCAGAAAATAGACGCGTCCGAGATCTCTTATAATATAAATATCAAAGGCATTTTTTTCCAAAGCTGCTCTCAGGTGGTCAATGGCGCTCTCGCGGTTGCCGGTCTTTGCCAGAATTAAGCCGTAACCGTAATGCGCCATGGGATTTTCAGGATGTTTTTTTACATCTGACTCAAACTGTTTCAAGGCCGCATTTTCATCCCCGTAAGCAGCAACCAGCCAAGTATGAGCTCTTTCAAATGGGTAGGGATTGATGTTGGCATGAACTTTTTCGTGTTTTGCAAACCACATGTCAATATATACCATCCGAGCTTCTGAAGCCGGGTGGGTTTGCAAATACGTTGGGATTTGTTCTGAACCGAACCACTGCCGGCTTCGCATTTTTTTCAAAACTGCGAGCAACCCTTGGGAGCTATACCCGGCGCGGTTTAAATACTTAAGCCCGATCTGGTCCGCCTCAGATTCATCATCTCGGCTGTAAGCAAGCGCAATTGATTGACCGGCCGCAAGAGTCCCCACGGTTACTGCACTGGCCGCCTCCGCGGCTCCACCGCTGCCCAGCAGCACACCGGCGATAACACCGGCAAGTGTTACCATACCAATTTTTTTGGACCGCCCGATTTTTTTGGAGATATGACGTAAAGACACATGCGCAATTTCATGGGCAATTACGCCCGCCAGCTCTTCCTCGTTCTCCATGACCTCAATCAATCCGCTGTTGATAAAAATATGTCCCGCCGGAGTGGCAAAAGCATTATAACTATCTTCTTTGATTACATAGAAATGATAAGTGAACGGCTGCGGGGGAAGAACCGAAACAACTTTTTGACCGACATCGTTCACATAGTCCACAATGATCGGGTCTTTAATTAATTGAAATCGACTGAAAATTACCTTTAAAAACTCCCGGGACAGTTCTTCTTCCTCTTTGACGCTTATACCCTCGGCCCCGGGAGGGAAAAGTATGGCGGTAATAAATATCAAAATGGTACAAATCGCAAATAAACGCCTGTAAAATTTCATTTAAACCTCTAAACGCCTATATAAAATTAATGTTTCGCTGCCTATCATATCTTATATCCTTTTCAAACATCAAGTTTTATGCTAAAAATACCGACCATGACAAATACTATATGCATAGCCAACCAGAAAGGCGGAGTCGGCAAAACTACCACAGCCGTAAATCTGTCTGCAGCGCTGGCTGTCTCAGAAAAAAGAACTCTGCTGGTTGACTGCGATCCCCAGGGCAATGCAACTACCGGGCTTGGCGTCGACAAATCCAATATTCATAACACCTTATATCATGGTATGATTGGGGAAGTTGCTGCCAAAAACCTCGTTGTGAACAGCGACATTGAAACCTTAAAGATCATTCCTTCACGCGTGGAACTGATCGGCTTTGATGTCGAAATGATGTCACAGCCAAAACGAGAAATGATTTTAAAGAATCTGCTTGCCGAGCTAAAAGATTCATTTGAATATATTATTATTGACTGCCCGCCCTCCTTGAGCCTTCTAACGGTAAACGCCCTTACGGCTGCCGATTATATGCTGATACCTCTGCAGTGCGAATTTTACGCCCTGGAAGGACTTGGGCAGCTATTAAGAACCATGAAACGCATCAAACACAATCTGAATCCGAAATTAAAAATTGCCGGGATTCTACTAACCATGTATGACAAAAGGACCAACCTGTCCCGGCAGGTCGCCGAAGATGCCGAAAAATATTTCAAAAACCTGGTATTTAAAACTATTATTCCCAGAAACATCCGCCTGGGAGAAGCGCCCAGCTTCGGAAAACCAATACTTTTTTATGACGCTACTTCGGTCGGGGCGATAAGCTACTTTGAGCTGGCAAAGGAAATCATGATGAATTCACCCTAACGTTACATTAATCTGTATAGCTAATTATGAGGATAGGCGTAAGACAGTCGCTTTTACAAGATCGATGCTGGATGCTAGATGCTGGATATTCAGGAATGCTCTAATAGTGAAGTCCAAAAACATCTAGTCCTCCTGAGGCGGATAAATATCCAGGATCCAGTATCCAGAATCAGCCAATACTAGCGATGATTTTCGTTGTAACGGCCTAGATCGAATACATAAATTTATGCAACGATAGGGTTCATTAGACAACCGAAAGCAAATTCATGCAAAAAGGTAAAAGAAAAAAAGGGAGCGGATCGGGTTCAAAACAAACCAAAAAAAGGGCTTTGGGTAGAGGCCTGGACGCCCTCATTCCCGAAATCGAAGGAATTGAATACCTTCCAAAAGAATATTTCCAGTGCAACATTGAGTTGATCCGTCCAAACCGCTACCAGCCCCGCCTCAGGTTCCCTGAAGATGAAATGGAAGAACTGTCGCGTTCCATCAAAGAACAGGGTATTATACAACCCCTTCTGGTCAGAAAAGACCATAATGGTTATGAATTGGTCAGCGGTGAAAGACGCCTGCGGGCTGCCAAAAAGGCCGGGCTGAGCCAGGTACCTGTGCTCGTAAAGTCGGTCACGGATACTGAGCTGCTGGTGATGTCCATCGTCGAAAACGTACAGCGGCAGGACTTAAATCCCCTGGAAGAGGCCGAAGCCTACTACCAGTTGATTAACGAATTCGATTTTACCCAGGAACAGGCCGCCGAACGCATCGGTAAAAGCAGGTCTGCTATTGCCAATTTCTTGAGACTCCGGCAGTTGCCCAAACCTATCAAGGCAGGCATAACGGATGGAACATTAAGTATGGGGCACGCAAGGGCTTTGCTGGGTGCCGAGACACCTGCTCAGCAGAATACTGCCTTCAGGTCCATTGTTGCCAGAGGACTTTCGGTCAGGGAAACCGAACGCCTGATCAAACGTTTAAAATTACAGAAGAAAAAAACGAAAAGGGCTCCGACCGATTCCGAACAAAGATACTTTTTAAGTTTGGCGGAAGATCTTTCCCGCCGCTTCGGCACCCGGGTACAGATCAAAAAGCAAGGGCAAAAGGGTACGCTTGAAATTAAATTCTACAGTGATGACGACCTTGACCGGGTATTGAGCCTGCTCAAAAAAATCTAACCCTGCGGAAAGCCGATGATGCCCCATCTCCCCGCTGACGCGGGATCTTCGATCGGCGTTGTCAAGGGTTCGCAGTAGTGCACTACGGCTTCACCCTTGACGCCTTTCGTAGATCCCGTCGTCGGGTGAATCTGAGGCATCCTCGACTTTCGCATAATTAGGGTTTAAAATCGCGGAGCGATTTTATATGTCGATCCACATTATCATCGATGGCTATAATTTGATCCGCCAATCCAATTTTTTCAGCCCCATCGACCGCCGGGACATGCAACTCGGCCGGGAAACCTTCATTGAAACTCTGGCAGCATACAAAAGAATAAAAGGCCATAAGATCACCGTCGTCTTTGACGGAGCCCGATCACCGTCTTTTTCCCAATCCAGAGACCAGATTAAAGGCATCAAGGTTAAGTTTTCCCGCAACGGCGAATCGGCCGACACCGTCATTAAGAGGATGGCCGCCAGGGAAAAGGAAAAAGCCCTGGTTGTAAGTTCAGATCTTGATGTTATGAATTTTGCTGCATCCGCAGGTTGTACCACCATAACCTCTTTGAGGTTTGAAGAAAAAATTACAATGGCAACCTATATGGATACCAAAGGAATTGAACCAGAAGACGAAGGTGGCTGGGTGCCTACGACCAAAAAAAAAGGGCCGCGTAGACGGCTTTCCAAAAAAAAGCGCAAGAGTAGAGTCAAAATCCAAAAACTATAAAGTTTCATTGACGTCAGGGTTATTATCTGCTACTCACACAGCGACTCGGACATTGTACTGAATCCGGGTTGTAAGAGGAAAAGGAGCCCGAATCAACGTAATGAGACCAGAGGCTGAAGCTGAATGCGTGATTTCTTGAATTGGTAACTTGTATTTGTTTCTCGATTTGTACTTCTTGGCGCCATAATGCCTAAGGATTAGACCTGCATCTGAACAGATTATAACGAACGGTTGACTACCGGCTCCTTTTTCCTCTCTTTCTGCATTTATGAAGGCCAACCCGACTCGCAAAATATCCGATTTCGAGGGTCTCAAATTCCACTGCACTATGATATGAAACGTATTTGCGTCATCGACGGACAGGGCGGCGGTATCGGCAGCGCCGTCATCAAAAAGCTTAGAGACTTTTTTGGAGAAAACGTCGCAATTATCGCCCTGGGCACCAATGCAATAGCAACGGCTCAAATGCTGAAGGCCAAAGCCAATCGCGGGGCCTCCGGAGAAAATGCTATTGTGCAAACCGTCGGAAAAGTAGATGTTATCATTGGAACCATCGCCGTCATAATGGCGCATTCTATGATGGGAGAGGTGACTCCCAAGATGGCTGAAGCTGTGGCAAACAGCCCGGCAAAAAAGCTTTTGATACCTCTTTCGCAGGAAAATATTGAAGTCGTTGGAATATCCTCTGTCCCACTCCCCCATCTGATTGAAAACCTTATAGAAGAAAATTTGAAAGACTTTTATCATGATCAAACAAAAGGGCAAAACGAGCATGTGTGAAGCGAACGCATATCTGATTCAGGGTGATGAGAAAACATTGGTTATGGAAGCCGTTGATACGATTGAACCCGAAAATGACGGTGTTAGATTGATTAGTATCTTCGGTGATCAGAAATTCCTAAAGGCCGGCATCCATGCAGTTGCACTGGTAGATCACAATATATTTCTAAAAGAACAGGAATAACCGGCTCTTAACGTATAAAACCGGAACCAGAGGAATAATTGCCACAAAGGCACAAATATCAGTGATCAGTTATCGGTTGTCAGTAATCAGTTTCCCTTTACTGATCACTTCTCACTGATAACTGTTCACCACCAACTGTTTGGGTGTTTTAGTGGCAATGAGAGATGTTTTGCCATAAAATACAATAAATCCTTTTCTGAGAAACTAAGACCTGCACGGCTGAGATGAAAATATTTATTGCCAAAACTGCAGGCTTCTGCATGGGCGTCCGCAGAGCCGTTGAAATGGTTCTGGACGCACCAAATAAACATGAAGGCCCAATCTTTACCTGTGGACCTCTGATCCATAACCCCCAAATTCTGAATCTTTTAGAGGAAAAAGGAATATCCATCCTTCCTGAAATTCCGGATCACGGTTCCGGTACGGTGCTTATCAGAGCCCATGGTGTTCCGCCTCAAGCCAAAGAAGATCTCAAAGCGGCGGGGTTTAAAATCATCGACGCGACCTGCCCGCGGGTCATAAAAGTCCAGACCATCATCCGCAAACACTCCAAACAGGGTTATGCTTCGATCATTATCGGAGACAAAAATCACCCGGAAGTTGTTGGTCTGCTCGGTTTTGCAGGGGAAAAAGGATATGTAGTCGACAACCTCGATGACCTGAAGTCCCTCCCGCCTTTTGACAGGGCGATTATTGTAGCCCAGACCACCCAGAACACGCAATTTTTTGAAAAAGTAAAAAACTGGGCCGATCAGAAATCCCCCCGATATAAAATCTTTGATACCATTTGCGATTCAACTGCAAAACGCCAGACCGAGGTAAGGCAACTGGCCGATGCAGTGGATGCGGTCATTGTCGTCGGAGGCCTCAGCAGCGGCAACACCAGGCGGCTGAAGGAGATTGCGCAACAGACCGGAAAACCGACATATCATATCGAGTCAGAGTCGGAACTCGATTCAAAGGCCCTTGCTGCGGTACAAAATATCGGAATAACCGCCGGCGCCTCCACCCCCAACTGGGTCATTAACAGAATATATAGAACCCTCGAAATACTGCCGTATACCAAGAAGCAAAGCTGGCGCAGGATGCTTGTTACCATCCAGCGTACTCTCCTTCTCACAAACATTTATGTATCCATCGGGGCCGGATGCCTCTGCTATGCCTGTACTAAACTTCTGGGAATTACCAACTTCTTTCCCTATGTGCTCATATCCATACTTTATGTTCAGTCCATGCACATCTTGAACAATCTGACAGGTACCAAAGCGGACCGTTACAATGACCCCGAAAGGGCATCATTTTATAATAATAATATGGTCCTGCTTTCACTGCTTGCTGTCATTGCCGGCGGAGCCGGCTTGATGACCGCCTATACTCTGGGGATGATTCCGTTTTTAATTCTTCTGGCCATGAGCATCATGGGTCTTTCCTATAATCGGAGATTTATCCCGGGCTGGTTTAGCGGCAATAAGTACCGGAGGGTAAGAGATGTGCCCGGCTCAAAAACCGTACTGATTGCAATAGCATGGGGGACCGTCACCGCGCTGCTGCCCTCCCTGTCCATGCCAAGCAGCATCAGTGGTGGTACGGCGGCCGTCTTTTTGTGGTCGATCTGCCTGGTCTTTGTGAGAACAGCCTTTTTCGACCTTCTTGACACGCAGGGCGACCGCATTGTGGGGAAGGAAACGATCCCTTTACTGCTGGGAGAAAAGCGCACGATAAGTTTGTTGAAAGCGATGCTCGTTTTTGTTTTGGCTGCTTTAATAGTATCGGGTGCACTGCACCTGACGTCAAACCTCGGGTTTGCCCTTGCAATCTGCCCCATCTTTGTATTTATAGTGCTTTCAGCCCACCAAAGAGGCCATATGCTGCCCGGGACCCGGCTGGAATTCCTGGTGGAAACCAACTTTGTTATTGCGGGTATTGTTGCTTTTATCTGGTCGGCGCTCATTGGTTAGCTGTAGTCTGTATTTGGAAAAATTTAAACCGCTCAGCTTGGGTGTAAATTACTGAGAGCCAAGAAGTATCGGATGCTGGATTCTGGTCTCTGGATACTGGATAAAATGATGAATTTCTCATTTTCCTATCCAGCATCGAGCATCCAGTATCCAGAATTGCGGAGCCTCGTCGGTTTGCTCCCATCTGCAGCGGAATAAGGATCGTGGAAACAAAACACCAAACACGTGATGAATTCGGCTTTTTACGAATTCATCAACAAGGAAATATCAATTATGAACCCAAAAAGGCTACTTATCGTTGGTGGGGTTGCCGGCGGTGCATCATGTGCTGCCAGAGCGCGCAGGCTATCTGAAAATGTTGAAATTATTGTTTTTGAACGCGGGCCCTATGTCTCTTTTGCAAATTGCGGCCTTCCTTATTATGTAGGGAACGTCATCACTAAAGAAAGATCTCTCTTTATGGCCTCTCCGCAGCTTTTCAAAAAACGGTTCAATATCGATGTGCGCACAGAAAATTGCGTGCGCCGCATTGACCGCGAAAAAAAAGAGCTTGAGGTTGAAAATTTGAAAACCGGCGAGTTGTACCATGAACGTTATGATGCCCTGGTGCTTTCGCCCGGAGCGGCATCGTTAAGACCGAATCTGGAAGGCATCGATCTTTCTGGTATTTTTACTTTAAAAACCATTCCGGATACACGCAAAATCATCGACTGGATCACAACTGAAGATGTGAAACGGGCCGCGGTTGTCGGCGGCGGATTTATCGGGCTTGAGATGGCCGAAAACCTCAAAATCCGCGGAATCGACGTCACCATAATTGAAATGCTCCCGCAGGTTATGCCTTCGCTGGACCCTGAGATGGCAATTCTGATTCATGATCATTTAGCAGCTAAAGGTGTTGTACTATGTTTGGGGAGTCCTGTTAAAGGCTTCAAACAGAACAACGCTGAAACGATAGACATCATGCTTGAATCCGGCCACAAAGTCTCGGCCGACATGGTTATCCTTGCCATGGGTGTTCGTCCCGAGATCGAGCTCGCCCAAAAGGCCGATCTTGCCATCGGTGATCTTGGCGGAATTATGGTGGATGATCAGTTGCGTACCAGTGATGAGAGTATCTGGGCCGTCGGTGATGCCGTTGAGGTCAATAATTTCGTCACCGGCGCCCAGAGCCTGGCGCTGCTTGCAGGTCCGGCCAACCGCCAGGGCCGCATAGCGGCTGATGCAATCATGGCAAACGGCACGCCCTACCCTCATCGGTTTCGAGGAACCCAGGCAACCTCTGTTTGCGGCGTCCTGGGGCTGACAATCGCCTCCACCGGTACATCCGAAAAAATATTAAAACAACTCAACCATGATGGCAAGCTTCAGCCTTACGAAAAAGTATATCTCCATCCGGACCACCATTCCGGATATTATCCCGGTGCAAAGACTATTACTATCAAATTACTATTTTCACCGCAAAATGGGAAAATCCTTGGTGCTCAGGCGGTGGGCGTAGAAGGAGTTGAAAAAAGAATCGATGTCATCGCCATGGCGATTCAACAGCATGGAACCGTTTTCGATCTTGAGGAAGCCGAATTATGCTACGCACCCCAATACGGTGCAGCCAAGGACCCTGTCAACCTGGCAGGCATGATCGCATCAAATATACTGCGAGGTTATGCGCGTATTGCCCATTGGGAAAACCTGGCCGAATCGGATGCTTTACTTCTCGATGTTCGCGAACCTAAAGAAGTTGCCAAAGGATGCGTTGAAAACGCCGTCAACATACCACTGGGCCAGCTGCGCGAGCGTATCACGGAACTTCCCCGCGACCGCGAAATATGGACTTACTGCTTTGTGGGGCAGCGATCATATTTTGCACAGCGCATGCTTTCTCTGCACGGCTATACGGCCAGAAATGTTTCCGGTGGTTTTTTGATGTACAAGGCCGTTAAAAAGTTGCTAGAGACGGGCTAGTTCAAAATGAAAATAATTGCAGTTAGGGTTTGGCTATGATACTTTAGCGTTAATCTAACGCCAACGAGTTTTTTAATTAGCAATAGCCATTAACGGAAT
>PVMK01120112.1_pt1 | contig 11828 bp, 15 predicted proteins | sample 1853481 | NCBI WGS metagenome assembly PVMK01 (sample SAMN08533507, study PRJNA380276) | Marine sediment metagenome, whole genome shotgun sequencing project. | reverse complement strand
GCTGGCGCCGTGTGGGAAGCGGTGTTTGCGGCCGTGCGCAAAAAGCGCCTGGACGAGGGTTTGCTGGCCATTGCGTGGTTTTTTGCCCTGTTGATGCCTGCCACTGTTCCGATCTACCAGGTTGTGTTGGGCATGACGTTTGGTATCGTGGTGGGCAAGCTGATTTATGGCGGCTCAGGCCGTTACCTGGTGAATCCGGCCCTGTTGGGTGTGGCTTTCCTGGTGTTTTCCTACCCAGCCCTTTTGTACAGTGAAGGGGCCTGGGTGCCCGTAGCCGGTTACGACCAGCCAACGGTGCTGGAACTGGTTACAGATGAAGGCGGCCTGAAGGTTATAGCTGCCGTCGACTACAATTACTGGCAGTTGTTCCTTGGTGACCGGCCTGGTGCGATAGGCGCGGTCTCCCCGCTGGCGCGTTGCTCGGCGCGCTGTTCCTGGTATGGACGGCGTGGCCTCCCGGCGGTCATGCTCGGCGCCCTGCTTGGCCTGGTGGGAATGGCGCTGGTAGCCAATGCGCTTGTCCCCGGCAATGATATGTTCGCGATACCCTGGTATTGGCAATTCGTGCTGGGCGCTTTTGTTTTCGGCACTGTTTTTATCGCGACCGATCCGGTCGCAGGCCGATGACCCGGGCGGGCCGCTGGGGTTTCGGTTTGCTGGTGGGTGTGCTGACCATGCTGATTCGCCTGGTCAATCCATCGCATTACGAAGGCGTGATGTTTGCGATCCTGCTGGCGAGCATGTTCTCGCCACTGATCGATTATGCGGTGACCGAAATGAACATCCGCCGGCGCAGGCTTCGCTTGCAGGGTGCGGATCGTGATTAAGGACTCCCCTAAAAATGCCATTCTGGCAGTGTTGGTGACGGCCCTGGTTTGTTCCTCCCTGGTGTCGGCAGCGGTGGTGTTGTTACGCCCGATACAACTCAATAACCAGTTGCTGGAACAGAGCCGGAACATCATGCAGATGACCGGACTGCTGGTTGAAGGGGATGATCTGGATGATGATGAGATGCTCGACCTCTACAAAAGCGTGGATAGACGCATCATCAACATCAGCGATGCCGTGTTTGACGAGGCGATCGACCCCAATACCTTCAACAAGCGCAAGGCGGTCAATGATTCGGAACTTGGCGTGCAGATTCCCGCCGGAATGGACCTGGCAAGCCTGGGCCGTCGCAGCCGTTTCGCCCCGGTGTACATGGTCTGGAAAGAAAGTGTACTGGAACGGGTGATCCTGCCGGTTCGGGGAGCGGGAATGTGGTCGATGCTGTATGGCTATATTGCGCTTGAATCGGATCTGAACACGATCGCGGGTATGACGTTCTACGAGCAGAACGAAACGCCCGGCCTGGGCGACCAGATCACGCATGCGCACTGGCTGGAGCAATGGCAGGGCCGGCGGATTTACGATGAACAGGTGAGATCCGCTTCCGGTCAGCGAAGGGGCGGTTGCGCCCGGGTCGGCAACATCGAGCTTTGAGGTGGATGCCATGAGCGGCGCGACGGTGACGGGAAATGCTGTCACCAGCATGATGCACTACTGGTTCGGTCCGCACGGCTACCAGGAGTTTCTCGCAGAGCAGCGTGAGCGGCCGCCCGAAAGGCCGGTGGAGGGTTCCGGATGAGCGCCAAACAGACATTCATTACACCGTTGCTGAAAGAAAACCCGGTCACCCTGCATGTGCTTGGGGTCTGCTCGGCGCTGGCCATCACCAATTCATTGACGTCTTCATTGATTATGAGCGTTGCCCTGACCACGGTGCTGATTTTATCCAACATGGCCATCAGCCTGGTCCGCAACTACCTTCCCTCCAGCGTCAGGTTGATGGTGCAGATTACGATCATTGCCTCCGCCGTGACCGTCATCGACCAGTTCCTGATGGCCTACATGCCTGAAGCTGCCCGGACGCTGAGCGTTTACATCGCCCTGATCGTGACCAACTGCATCGTTTTGGGGCGGGCCGAGGCCTGTGCGATGAAGCACGGTGTCGGAACCAGTATCCTGGATGCGCTGGGCAACGGCCTGGGTTACAGCCTGGTGCTGATCATCGTTGCGACGATCCGCGAACTGTTCGGCAACGGTACCTTGATGGGGTACAGGATATTTGAGCTGGCGCACGAAGGCGGCTGGTTTCAGGAGAATGCACTGTTTCTATTGGCGCCGAGTGCTTTTTTCATCATTGGTTTCCTGGTCTGGGGAATCCGCAGCTGGAAACCGGAGCAGAAAGAAAAACCGGACTTTGAGCCCATTCCATTGCCGCACAGGGAGGAGCGATGATGAGTGGTTTCATCGAAATCTTCTTCCGCTCGGTATTTCTCGAGAACCTGGCGCTGGCCTATTTCCTGGGTATGTGTACCTTCCTGGCGGTGTCCAAGCAGGTCAAGACCACGCTGGGGCTGGGGGTGGCTATTATTGTCGTGGAAGGCATCAGCGTACCGCTCAATAACCTGATCTATAACCTGGTGCTGCGCCAGGGAGCGCTGGACTGGGCCGGTCTTGGCCAGATGGATTTCAGTTACCTCGGCCTGCTCACCCAGATCGCGGTCATCGCGGCGATGATCCAGATTCTGGAAATTGTTCTGAACCGCTTCTTTCCTGCGCTATACAACACGTTGGGTGTCTTTCTGCCTCTGCTGACCGTGAACTGCGCCATCCTGGGCGCTTCGCTGTTCATGGTGCAGCGTGATTACACGTTTGTTGAAAGCGTCGCCTACGGTCTCGGCGCCGGATTCGGCTGGGCACTGGCAATCGTGGCGCTGGCGGGGCTACGGGAAAAAATGAAATACAGCGATATTCCGGAAGGGCTGCAGGGACTGGGGATCACCTTCATAACCACCGGGTTGCTTTCACTGGCATTTATGGGCATCGCGGGAATTAGTTTCTAGAGAACACCATGCAGGAGATCTTTTACAGCATCATCGTCTTCACCAGCATATTCTTGCTGCTGACGGTGTTGATCATGTGGGTCAGGGCAAAGCTGGTGCCGCAGGGCGACGTAAACATCAGGGTGAATGAAGAACTGACCCTCACCGCACCCACCGGAGGGAAGTTGCACGGTACCCTGGCGGACGCGGGAATCTTTTTGCCTTCAGCCTGCGGCGGTGGTGGAACCTGCGGTCAGTGCCGGGTCAAGGTGCTAAACGGTGGTGGGTCGCTGCTGCCTACCGAGGCTTCCCTGATCAACAAACGTGAAGCATCCGAGGGCGAGCGACTCGCCTGCCAGGTGACCGTTTTCCAAAATCTCGAAATACTCGTACCCGAAGATGTGTTCGGTGTTAAAAAGTGGCAATGCGCAGTCCGTTCCAACGACAACGTCGCGACCTTCATCAAGGAACTGGTGTTGGAACTGCCGGCAGGAGAGACCCTGGATTTCAAGGCTGGTGGCTATATACAGATCGAGTGTCCGCCGCATCAACTGAGCTATTCGACCTTCGATATCGCCGAGGAATATCTCGAAGACTGGAATCGCTTTGGCCTGCTCAAACTGAAATCAATTGTCACTGAGCCGACGTTGCGCGCCTATTCCATGGCCAGTTACCCGGAAGAGAACGATATCATCATGCTCAATGTCCGGATCGCCACACCACCGCCAAATGCTGGCGACAATGCCCCGACCGGCATAATGTCCTCTTATATCTTCAATCTGAAACCGGGCGACGAGGTTACTGTTTCCGGACCTTACGGCGAGTTCCTGGCGAAAGACACGGACGCCGAAATGGTATTCATTGGCGGTGGTGCGGGGATGGCCCCGATGCGCTCACATATTTTCGACCAGCTCAAACGCCTTGACAGCAAGCGGAAAATCACTTTTTGGTATGGTGCGCGCAGCCTGCGCGAGGCATTTTACGTGGAAGAGTTCGATCAACTGCAGGCTCAGCATGAAAATTTCAGTTGGCACCTGGCGCTGTCTGACCCGATGCCCGAGGATAACTGGTCGGGGCTGGTCGGCTTCATCCACCAGGTGTTGTACGAGAACTACCTGAAGGATCATCCGGCCCCGGAAGACTGCGAGTATTACATGTGCGGCCCGCCGATGATGAACGCCGCAGTCATCCGGCTGCTCGATGATCTGGGTGTTGAGAAAGAGAACGTGCTGCTGGATGATTTTGGGGAATGATGCGATGACTATTTTTTTGGGAACCCTGATCATTTTTGGCCTTTGTTGCCTGGGCATGAGCCTGGGTTTGCTTGTTGCGGGCAGGCCGCTTGCAGGTGGCTGCGGAAGCAAGCCGGCAGGTGCACCAAAATGCGCGGGCTGCCCAAAACGTAAACAGGCTCGGGCGGCGGCCAGAAAATCAGAAGGAGAATCCGGATGTTGAGGTCAGTATTCGTGAAGGATCATATGTCAAAAAACGTGGTGACACTGGCTCCGGAAGCAGAAATTCTGCAGGCCGTGCACAAGTTGATCGAGAAAGATATATCAGGCGCTCCGGTGTTGGACAGGCATGGGCGCCTGGTTGGCGTGTTATCCGAGCGCGACTGTATGCAGGTGGCCATGCAGGGAGATTACCATGGGACGCCGGCGGGGCTTGTTAAGGACTTTATGAGCGGCAATCCGCAGTGGGTCAGCCCTGAGCAAAGCATCCTGACGCTGGCCGACCTGTTTATCAATGGCCGCTTCCATCGCTATCCGGTGCTGGACAATGGCCGCCTGGTTGGCGTGATCTCCCGCCGTGATGTGATGAAGGCGATGGGAAAGCACTACCCCTTGTGATTTTGAAGACCCGAACACTCCTTCGCTGGGCGGGCTGGTTTGCGCTGGCTAATTCAGTGGTTTTTGGTCTGGTCAGCCTGCGCTATTTCGGGGGCAATCTGCCCGCACAAAGCGCGCTGTCCATAACCTACCTGGTGTCGGTGTATATCGGCCATCACGTCATGCTGACCACGGTGCCCTTGTTCATCCTGGTAACACCTCTCATTGTCCTGCTCCCAAGGCGCCGTGCGGTAACAATTCTGGCGGTGACGCTGTTTGCTTTCATGATTGCCCTGATGATGCTGGACAGCCTGCTTTGGGACCAGAGCCATTTTCACATCAACGCCCTGACAATGAAAATCCTTGGCTGGCAGAGCTGGGTATTCGCCGGGGTGATTTTTGTGATCGGGCTGTTTTTCGAAGCGGTGCTGGCCAGGGCTGTCTGGAACTGGGTGGCGGCGCCGAAACGGCGTCACGGCCTCGCCCTGGGAATGGTTTGTGGATTGATGATCATCACCTCGCAATGTATTCACGCCTGGGCTGATGCTGCTTATTACGTTCCCGTTACCAGCCTCGGCCAGCAGTTGCCGGTGTACAAGGGCGTTACCGCCAAGTCCTTGATGACAAGAACCGGCCTGGTCGACGTGAAAGAAAGCCGTGAGCGTGAACTCGCCCGGCGGATGTCGCAGAGCCTGGATGCATCGGCCGACCGGTTGTTGAATTACCCGATGAGCCCCCTGCAGTGTGAAAAGGAACAGCCCTTGAACCTGTTGTTGATTGTCGCCGATTCGATGCGCGGCAGCGTTTTGACCCCCGAACTGGCGCCCAATATCAGCCGCTTTGCCCGCGAAGATGGCATTAATTTCCGCAATCATTTTAGTGGTGGCAATTCCTCACGGATGGGGATGTTCAGCCTGTTTTACGGATTGCCGCCAGGTTACTGGAGCAGCTTTTCTGCTTTACAGAAACCCACGGTATTACTCGACCAACTGCAGGAACGAAATTACCAGCTTGGCTTGTTCGCCAGCGCGACCATGTACCGGCCGGTGGTGCTCGACCGGACCGCTTTCGCCAACGTGCCGGATCTTCGAATCAGGACCGAACCGACATCGGATCCGGCCTGGAAACGCGACCGCAAGTTGACCCGGGAATGGTTCGATTGGCTGGACGAACGTGATTCGGACCAGCCATTCTTCGGCTTCCTGTTCTACGACGCCACCATGGGCCGTAACTTTCCGGCGGACTACCCCGTTCAGTTCAAACCGCAAAGCGATACTGAGCAGGCCAGGGAGTTTGCCAGCTACCAGAGTGCGGTACATTTTGTCGATGACCTGATCGGCGCCGTGTTGAAGGATCTTGAGCAACGCGGTTTAATGGACAAGGCAGTTGTCCTGATCACCTCTGACCACGGCGAAGAATTCGGCGAGAGTGGGGCCAAGCTGAGGAAACACGGGTCGGGCTACACCCGCTATCAACTGGTCACGCCGATGGTGCTGCACTGGCCCGGCCGGGAGAGCGGTGCGGTATACGAACACAGAACCTCACATTACGACATCATTCCGACACTGATGCAGGACCTGTTCGGATGTAAAAACCCGCCAGGCGACTACAGCGTTGGCAACAACCTGTTCGACCTGCAGCAATGGGATTGGCTGGTCGCCGGCAGTTACTACAACTACGCCGTGCTGGAACCGGACCAGATCACCATCACCTTCCCGAACGGCCTGTACGAGGTGCGTGACTGGGATTACCGGCTGGCTGACACGCCGCAATTTCGTGGCGATGTCCTGGAAGCAGTGTCAGAGCAGAACGCGCGATTCTTCCGTGAATAAAACACACAGCACCAGAGCGTAATTTCTGTGAGATGAAAAATTGACGCTCATTCGGCGAATGTCTGGAAAACCTTTACCTCACTGTTGTTATGGATATCTCCCACAATCTCCATTTGATCCTGCTCAATGTTGTAGCGTAAACAACCAATTTTGCCGTTGCGGCGGGTGAATGTAAGCAAGCAGACATTGTCCGGAACTTTTTCGATGTCGATCAACGTTTTAAAGTTGCGGTTAACCGATGTACCCAACCCGTAGCGCGTAACATGGATGCCCTTTTCCCAACCATAGTGCTCCCCTTTCCTGGGCGGAGCCGCTGATATGAAGTGGGCCTGGCTGTTTACGTTATATTGATCCGATCCAATACCCGCGTCGTCATCTCCGTGCGCGGTAAACAGCACCGTGTCGATGCCAATCTTGGGAGCGTAGTTCTCACTGTTGCGTGAATTAACCTGACTCTCGGTTGCAACCATGGTTGTTACTGCATCCCCTTCAGGTGTGTTTACCGTCTGAATTGCAGCGCCAAACAATTGATGCACTCCTGACCGAACCAGGGACCACCCGTTAATTTGTGCGGCAACGGTGCCGTTATTATGGTCCTCCTCAAGCTCAGTGATCATATTGGTGGCGAAGCCGTAGTTAAAAAATTCGCCGGTATCCGGGTTGTAAAAGGATGTATCTTCAATACGATTGACGTAATTGAACACATAGTGGCCGCAGTTCGTATTCCAGAGATTGTAGTTGCCCGGAACCAGCCACTCCTGCGGTACGACAGAATGGATATCAGTCGTAAGGGGTATGCAGCCTTTTTCACCAGCGCTGCTGATCAAGGGCGTGGAAATTGCGGTAAAGACAAGAATAATGGCAAGCAGATGTTTCATGATTAATTCCAATGTATTCCTGATGAACTGGCTTTAGAATGGCATCACTCTAGCAGTGATTGACTGAATATTGCCTGAATTTATACAAAATGATGATCGTGCGTGATGAAGCTATGAAGTACCTCATATTATTTGTTTCAATATGGCTAATTGCAGGCCCTGTTTCCGCGAAAATTTATAAATGGACCGACGAGAAGGGGTATATCCATTACAGTGATAAAAAGCCGGAAAATCAGGAGGTAACGGAGCTCAAATTTAAAATCGCCAGCTACGATACCGTGAGCTATGGAACCGTTAGCCACGATACTGAAAGAGCAAATATCAATAAAGCTGATACCAAAAAAAATGTAGTGATCTATTCCGCCAGTTGGTGTGGTGTCTGCAAAAAGGCCAAAACATATTTCAGAAGGAACGGTATTCCTTTCACAGAATATGATATTGAGAAAGGCACAAGAGCGAAAAGGATGTACAAAAAACTGGGGATCAATGCTCGGAATCTTCGTAACTGGCGTTTCTCAGCTTGTTCAACTCAATCAGCAACTGGGTGTGAGGCTTGTCCAGATCACCCGCCTCGAGCATCTCGCAATCAAGGTCAATCATTTGATCAATATCGATGGGGTAATCCCGGCAGACTTCAGGCCGGACATCATGAATCTGGCACTCGTATTTTTCCTGGCTCGGCAGCTTGTCCAGCCATGGACAGCGTTGCATTTCCTTCCCCGTTTCAGGGTTGACCCAGAGGTCACAACGGTTGCCACCTACATAGTCCAGTACTTCAGGCGCCCGAATCAGCCAGAGCAGCATATCGGCTTCGGTTGCTGATCCCAGCCAATTATCACCTTCGTATTTTAAGCAGCACTTTCCACAATGAGTACAGGCACGCATGTCTGAAGTATACGCAAGTGCTTAAAACCTGGCCTGCGGTAAGGATTGGGTATCCCATCAGTTCCGAAATGAGTCGTGAGCGGAGATCAGCAGCCGACATTGGCATGCTCCCCAATTATCTGGTTTGAAACCAGGTCGAACTACGCGGCGATGGCTCCGGGCTGTCGCAAGTGCTTCCTGAAAAATGAATCGAGCGCGTGGGATCGAACGAGCTGCTCGAATGAAAATGGAACGAAGTGATTGCTGTAGCCCGGCCACTCAGCGGCTACTCTTCGGAAGTAATAGTCATAGACATCCCGAGCAATTTGAGGAGCGTCCTCGCCCGGGTCCTCGGTCATGTCCGGCATTATCATATCGTCGGGTTCGGCGACACCAGTTTCAAAGTAGCGTTGGCGCGCTGCGTTGGACGCCGTGAACATTTGGTTTCTCTGCTCATCCGTCACAAACGGCCTGCTCAGGCAGTACTTCCCAAAGGGAATGGATCTGTCGAACGTTCACCAAAACAGGGTGAACGCGGTGGCCAGACGACTTAACGAGAGGCCAAGAGAAACGTTAAACTTCGAAACACCAGCTGAACGATTTAACCAATGTGTTGCGTTGACCGGTTGAAATCGCAACTCAAAGCGGGCGCATCTAATACAACAATTTCGACCAAATAGTTGCTCCTTATCTAGCTATTAGGCGTAATCTCGAGATTAATCATTTCCAACTAGAAGAGGCTATGTAGATGAATTTTCTGGAACAGTACACTGACTCAAGCTATGCGATACTTCGGATAGTAGCAGGAGCCATGTTCTCCTTTCATGGGGTTCAAAAATTGTTTGGTGTCCTCACTGAGCATCAGCCATCTATCGGTTCACAGCTTTGGTTCGGTGGTGCAATTGAGTTGATTTGTGGGCTTCTAATCGTGATTGGTTTTCAGTCACGTTGGGCGGCATTTCTAGCGAGTGGAACCATGGCGGTCGCGTATATTCAATTTCACTGGAATTTTCAGTTCGGTCCCGAGTTTTTCCCTGCCATCAATGGTGGTGATGCCGCCATTCTATATTGCTTTGTTTTTCTGTACATCGCGTGTCGTGGCAGCGGGATATGGGCATTGGACAAGTCCGCGTAGTCGGGGCCAGATATCTGCCGAAAACTTAGTTTTATGACCAGGAGGAACAAATGATGCCTAACAAGTATTATCTGTTTCTAATTGTATCCCCGTGGCACTACTATGGCACTGAAACGTTGAAGGACTAAATCATTTGTCAAAAGTAGAGGCTTTGTAATGAAAAAAGTTATTGTTATTGGTGCATCAGGAAAAATCGGTAAGGCCGCATTGAGCGGGCTAGGCCATCATGAAATTGTCACCGCCAGCGGTTCGGGAAATAACTGTGATTTTCAGATTGACATCGGTGATGAAGAATCCATTAGGAGTTTGTTTAAGCAGGTAGGCCCTTTTGATGCTTTGGTAAACACAGTTGGAGTATGTGAGTACGCGGACTTTGCCGAGATGACTGAGCAGCAGTGGATGACGACTGTGCTGAGCAAGATGATGGGGCAAATAAATTTGGTGCGTATTGGGCAGGAATATATTAATGATGGCGGCTCATTCTCGCTAATTAGTGGGATCCTCAGTTCGAAAGCCATTCCGATGGCAATAGCTGACGCGACTACCAGCGGGGCCATTGATACCTTTGTGAAGTGTGTTGCCTATGAGCTGCCAAGGGGCATTCGTATCAATGCGGTTAATCCTACAGTTATCGACGAAGCTTGGGAGGTATATGGGGAAATGATGTCTGGCTTCCAGCCAGTGCCGGGGAGTTTAGTCGGCAAGGCGTTTGCACGATCTGTTGACGGTTTCATTACGGGCGAAGTAATAATTGTAGATGCATAACCTCTTTACTGGTACTGCCAACTGAGGTACCGGGAATGGATAACCCGGTGATGAAAATCTACTACCACCGCCGGTTCCCTCCCGATATTTATTAGGCACATTCCCCCGGTAAGCTACATCCTGAAAGACATTTTCCAGGCTAGGGATTAACCTATGCCTCAAGCGGGTATTCGCCATCGACATCGAGACCTGTCCCCATTGCGGGGGCACGCTGCGGGTGATTGCCTGTATCGAGGAGCCGGCATTGATTGCCAGGATTCTGGGGCATGTGCAGCAACGCGAGGAGTTAAATGGCCCCTTGACGGGCGCTCCTCCCGGACAGCAAGAGGAGGCAATTGAGTTGGCAGAAGCAGCCCTGGAAAATTGGCAGAGCCATTCGCCCAGGTATCCTTTTAAATGGCTGGCGCTGATGCAACTCATTGATATTGAGAACAGCAATGCAAGACTGGGCGAAGCGTTTGAGCACGCCCGGATACTGCTTGATCCGGTAAACGCCAAACTGATCGGAGGAGTGGAAGAAGCATTTGAAGAAGCCGTGGCCTGCTACGCGAACGACGATACGGAAAAAGCGGCTTCCAGCCTTACAGCAGCGCTTGAGTACGCAAAAAAAGCTGGGTATCTCTAAGGCTGTTGTGTATCAACTTGCGGGAGCAAGTCATGCCTGCGCAAATCAAACTCACCCATATCGGGCAGCGCCATTCATATTTCCAGCCCTGTTCAACCGCTTCGCGTAGCGCTTCCAGCGCGGCTGTGCCATCCCCGCTCAGGGCGAGCAATGATAGATCGACAATTGTAGTCTGGTAGCCATGCATGGTGGCAGGTTGCGTTTGCCGATACCAGGCCAGGCCATAACGCCCAAGCCACAAATAGGCCTGCAAGGCGCTGACATAGCCACTCACACTGGAAGGGTCAATCTGCCGGATTTTCTCGCTGTACTGCACGTTTTTTCCCGGATTTCCAGCGTACATTTCGCGATCATAAGTGGTCGCCCACAGGTGGCCTTTCCTGTTCGCGTCGATCAGTTGCATATTGATTCTCAGCCGATTGCCGGCGCGCTGCACCTGGCCTTCGAGCACCGTTGCAACACCCAGCAGCGCCCCGATTTGGGGAATGCTGAGATTGGGATCGAGGTGTTCAACAGAGGTGCGCGAAATGACCTTGAGATCACTGGTTTCCGACAACAGAGTCAACAGCTCATCGTGCACCCCGGCGGCAAAGAACTCGGCGTTTTCCTAATCTGCGCTGCGGTTTTCAAACGGCAGGACCGCGATTGAGCGGTCGGGGGCGGCACTGGAGGCTGGCTGGACCGGGCCGTCCCCGAACCAGGGCTTGCCGACGAGATAGACAATGGCTGGCTTCTTTGTTTGAGCAGTGGCGTTAAGCCTGCCTGCTTGAACGCCAAATGCCAAAAAGGTTCTTGTATAGCGTATGATTTCCCGTCGAATGCTTAAAAAAGCATGGGACTTCCGCTCCACCTCCAAAATAATATTGGGAGAGATAATGAAAAACATGAAATGGGCGATTGCGGCCGTGGTCGCAACAGCAGTGTCGTTCGGCACAAATCAGCAGCTGATGGCGCAAGGCGATGAAGAAGACGGCGGCGTCATGCTCGAAGAAATCATCGATTTAGCCTCCCGTTTAGATCGGAAGAGCGTCGT
>PVMK01171948.1_pt1 | contig 11832 bp, 11 predicted proteins | sample 1853481 | NCBI WGS metagenome assembly PVMK01 (sample SAMN08533507, study PRJNA380276) | Marine sediment metagenome, whole genome shotgun sequencing project. | reverse complement strand
TGATTTGACAGCGGTTAGATTTTTCTGGATGCCAATGAAATTTGAAGGGTCAGCAATGGTCCTATCTTTGTATTATCCGAACTTTGAATATCTGCTATGTATCCGTCATTTTGATGTCGGTTCAGATGTTGTGATATCATACCACCAGAACCAACCTGTTCAGTTCAGTAAAGTCAAATCGAGTCAAAGTTTGGACAGAGGAATAAGAAATAAAAAAGGCAAAGCCGTCTATGCCCTGCCCATATTAGCCCGATAGACTCTTATTGTAAAAACACATCTGAGACTACCAAGCATCATATCCTTTCGGCTTCTCTAAATGCCGTTGTACGATGCAGTGTTGCATCGAGATGCACGGACATCCGAGAAGCTCTATAAATGCCATCTCAAGCCTCTCTTTGTACAGTGTAACCTTCGTGATATTGAGTCTTCACATGGTTAAAATCATGGTGTTGAAGCTGAGTGACATTTAGTATTATTTTTCTTTAAATCATTTCATAAAATTTGTCCATAGGGTTAAAGGCTTATTTTTATGGGGCAAAGTCCTGTCATATAGGCATTGCTCCCGGAACTGCCCCACACAAAGCTTTTTTGTGCCGTCTTTTACAATATTTTTTCATCCACATGATAAGGGTATTGATTTGGACATATTTATCGGAAAATGGGCATGCAGAAATATAAACTCATTGACTTCAGAGTTTATTATGATATAGTTAAGTTCACAAATAATCATGCAGAGTGGCACGAGAGATCTGGCTCGATGACTGCCCGGCAACCTTTTCCAAAAGGTGCTAATGCCAGCCCAAAGGGAACCATGAGGTCAGAATGGCATACGGAATTAATAGACCTCACCATTGTGTGAGGTTTCTTAATTTGAGACAAAGGTCACCCCCTACGACCAAATAAAATTCAGAAAAGAATAAATCAGGTGGGCAGATTTGAGGCTATTGCATCCCACCTTAAAAATAATGTTGCTAAAATGCCAGCAGATACCCTGTTGCTGAACATTGGCAATGGGGCTTTTTTGTTTGGCAGAAATGGAGAATAAATCATGGAATATACACAGGCAATGGACATATTAAATCTAATGGACTTGGAACAGAGTATACGATGGTATTTACAGCATAATCATTATCCTCCGGTGTCCATTGAGATGATTCCGGTTGCAATAAAGGCAATTATACTCTGCCGGGAAAATAAATTTGATGAGACGATAGTAACTTTTTTTGAACACCAGCTCTTTGGATGGAAGGTCCCAGCACGGGCTATAGTTGAGGCATATCCCTTAGCCGATCCATATCATTCATCCGACTACGTCTTATTTCTCGGAGCATTTTATCTTGGTTCTCAAGGATCTCCTGGTGCTGCTCTTCGTTCTCCCACTGGTCCATCTGGTATTGGTCTTGGGCCTTCTTCAGTTCTGCTGCCCTCTTAGACTCAGCCACTCTCTTGAGATGGGCATCGTGCCGGTCAAAGAGTGCCTCACAATGACCACAACCTGCACTGACCGTTGCCGGTACAATTAGACCGGCAAGTATACACCCACTGATAAATAGTTTCTTCATAGTTCTCTCCTCTTCTCACTTATACAAAGAACCTGTAAATAATTTGGCATGATAAGCACTGCAAAATCCTCGACCATTCTCTCGATGATCAAAGTCAAACAGAAGAGAACTACATGCATAATACGTTCCAAAAAACCTGGTTGAAATAATAGTGAAATATTACAATAGGTTAATATCGTCTCCTGAATTAATGCTGAGGTAAAATGACATTTTTCGTTAAATATTTGACAAATATTGTGAAGATATCAATAGGTTATAATACTAATAACCATTACTACTAAACAGATGACATTTTCTTTTATTACTTGCTAAAAGGCTAACAGTGTGATAGAGTTATAAGAAATAATCATGAAGAGAGACGGGAAGAGATCTGGCTCATAGCCCGTCCGGCAACCTGGTCGTCAAGGTGCCAAAGCCAGAATCCATGAGGTCATATGACAAACGGAATATTAGGGCCTCCTCTTGGGGGCTTTTTTTGTTTGAGGTCGAGGTCACCTCCAACGACCAAATAAAATTCAGAAACGAATGAATCAGGTGGGCAGATTTGAGGCTATTGCATCCCACCCTAAAAAATAATGTTGCTAAAATGCCAGAACAGATAACCCTGTTGCTGAATTTAGCGGCGGGGTTTTTTATTTGGCGGAAATGGAGAATAAATCATGGAAAAAAATAGATCGGACTTGAGAGACAAAATTCGAGGATGTCTGCTTGGAGTTGCCATCGGCGATGCACTGGGTGCACCTTTTGAACACATTCTTCCGGGACAAAGTAATCAGCAACTGGATAAAATCGGTGGCCGTATTGAAGATTTCCACCCTTATTGGAGATACCCTGCCGGTTCGTGGACAGATGATACAGGCATGACACTTGCGACCTGCCGTGCATTCATAGAAATGGCCAGTACCGATAAAACAATGGCAGAATGTTTCAAGGAGGAATTTGAAGCATGGTCAACTTCGCAGGAATGCAGAAGGCCCGGCAAAACCGTCCTGCATGCAGCAAAGTTCGGAGAAGCAGATGTTAACTCATGGGCAAACGGGGCTTTAATGCGGATTTCACCAGTGGCTATCTACAGTTACCTTATGGAATTAAATATACATGAAACTTCGGAGTTGGCGTATAAAGTTGCCCGCCTGACTCATGGACACCCTATGGCGACCTTTCCGGCGGTTTCCTGTGTTCGGGCACTTTCATCCATATTATACGGTGAGGAAAAAGTTCCTGGCTTTGCTGGTTCCGGATCAAAATGCGGGGAAACCGTACTGAACGATCCGGCATCAAGGATGTTATTCTATACCATTAAATATGAGCCGAAATACAGGGGACCAATCGAAGACCTGCCTGCCACTACCGGGCTGTGGATATGGCGGCACGTCGTCGAAATTGCCTTGGATTAAAACCGGAAAGGTCGAGTATAGCTTCGGGAAAGGACAATACCTTATACTGGTCCGAGCTGCCGGAATTTGAAAGCGGTATTATATACACGGTAAACAACTCATTTGACAGGGACACGGCAGGGGCTGTTGCCGGTGCTATTCTCGGAACTTACTGGGGAGAATCCGGCATTCCTGATCGTTGGAAGGAACAGGTTGAAAAGGCAGATGTTATCCGGAAACTTGCTGACAAGTTAATTGAAGTCTGTCTCCACAATAAAAGTGTACGTTCTTTAGACACGGTTAGAAATATGAACCACCATAACTGGAAGCCTGAACCCATTAATTTTTTGATCAGGGATATACCGGCAGTCGTAATTGATGGAGAGATATGCGTAAATGCTATCCCTCCCGAAACTTTAAAAGCACAGTATGAAAAAGCACTAGGAATCAGCCCGGAAGCTGGCTGGGAATTGCTGGATTGGGAAGACGCATATACATTGAAGCGTGGCGATACCGTCAGGAGCTACATTCGTCCTTATCTCGCCCGGGAAGAGATACTTCTTTGGGAACACCGCATCAGGTCAACTCCTTATATAAAGGTTCATACCTATTACCGCCACAAGGGCAGGCGAACTGAAGTGGTTGATGTCTATGACAGTGCATCCATTGGTGTAAAAGGTATTTTTGACCATGCTGAAGTCTGGATAAAGCGTTCATAAAGTGAAAATTTTATTTAGGAAAGGAGCAACAAATGTCAAATAAAATCGCTATGACACCGGATCAACTGCCACAGCAACGAATACACGCCGTGGTAGATTTGCCACCAAGGCCAAAATCTTTTGAAAGTCATTGTGGAAAATATCTCTCCATATAGGGATTTCCGTTAGGAAATTTTCTAAAAGAAAAGCACTCCCTTGGAACAGTTGAGTGGGCATGGGGGCCGATGCATTCAAGGGTCGATGCATATTATCTCTCAACTGATCGAAAAAGAAGTCATTGGTGTCTTTGGGTATGTTGTTTCGATGGTTATTCGTGTCAATGGGAATCAGAAAACACCCTTTACGCTTACTGCGAAAATAAAGGGATCCCAAAGAAAACAGCGGCCATTCATCTCTTGATTGACGCATGGAACTACGAGCGGAAATTTATGGAACTCGACCACTTCCACATTCTTAACGCTGTAGAGCTTTTATCGGTGGCAGAATTAATGGCTATTGGTCGAGTTGTCTGGCCAGAGGATGAAGAAGTATTGTCTGGTTAATGACCCTACAGTTTAGATTTTCCTATTTTAAATAACCGGTCAAATATTCAATGGTGTCACTTCGCCATGATCCAATCCCGGAAAGCGTGGGCATTTTACGATTGTTTAACTCCCCGGCGATATCTTCCACGCTCAGGCCGTGCTTAAGTTGAATCTCTATCCATCCAAAAAGAAGCGGGGTCAAATCCGTTGGAAAATATTTTTTCCCGGATAAATTTGCCCCGATCTCCTTCAATATGCGTTTTGTGATCGTGTTTTCAAGGGGCTTCCTTGGTTTTCGAGGCTTTAATATTCGATGTAATCTATCTGATTTCATTATGATTCCAATCACTTACTGGTGGAGTTGGAGCGTCTAAAAAAGCCTGTTTTATGGGTCTAAGTGGTGGAAAATATAGGATGTGCTCCATCGTCCAAAAATACGCTTATTTTATAAAAATGAAAAGAATAAACTAAAAAATTTTTAAGACTTCGTTATTATTGTATATTCTAACATTTTCCGCAGAAAGTTTACATAATGTCTCTTATCGGACGTTAATTTAGCCCTTACTGTGTAAGGGTTTGCGGCGATTTGTTAAATTTTTTTGAAAAAATCGGACGTTGAAAAACTACTCCACTTTTGTATAGGTTAGTATATTAATGCATATAATAGTTGACAAAAGCAAAATAATTGATAAAGCATGAAGACAAATTATAATTACAAAGGAGCTATTGACGATTGGAACAAAGAGCTTTTTCCCTCAAAGAGGTTGCAAGCATTTTAGGTGTTCATCCAGAGACGATCAGGCGGGCTGTCAAGGCAGGAAAATTAAAGGCCGCAAAAATTGGCAAGGACTATCGAATAGCCAAACCTGAACTTGAGCGATTTTTTCAGGCGATGGGCGGTGGCAGGTTGTTTGGGGAGAATGATTTGAAACAACCTAATAAATAGGCTTCAACCTACCTCAGGAGCTGAAGCCAAAGCCCGCCTTGATACTCAGCGCAAAAAGCGTCGGGAGCGACGCACTAAAAAGAAGAGTAAAAATCCATAGTCTTTTTCAATACCCATCTCCTCGACGTTTTCTATCGGAGTGTATTTACAATCGCTAATTCAGTGGTGTTCTGTCTCTTTGAAGGGTCTGCTGCCAATCTACTTTTACGATTTAACTTGAACATTTTACCAATGCCTTTATATAACTTTATCACGGACTCACTATCGGCATTACATAGTATGATTTTCACTCCTCTATCCTTAGCAGCCAATAACGATTCAGATAATCTGATTTGATCTTCCCAACTGAAAATATGTTCGTTGTATTTGCGAAAGTTATTGTTGTTATGTTTAACCGTGTATGGTGGGTCGATAAACAGTAAGTCGCCCTCCTTGGCCTTTGCGATAATAGGTTCAAAATCCTTGTTCATCAACCGTACTCTTTTCAGGAGGTTGGATAAGCCTTGGAAATTATCAGTGGGCAAAACGACATTAGTTTTTGTTCCGATAGGTACATTAAAAACACCATTCAAGTTTACACGGTACAACCCATTCCAACATGTACGGTTTAGGTAAATGAGTTGTGCGGCACGTGTTGCGTTTGTCCTGAGCCGCTTACCCCGCATCTCATAATAGTATGATTTACTATGATTTCTATGATGTCTTCTAAGTTCAGCTTCTACTGTTTTATAATCATCCCTAATCGCACAGTACGTTTCTATCAATTCAGAATTCAGATCAGATAAAATCGCTTTTTTTGGTTTCAAACTAAAAAATACAGCGCCACTCCCAAGGAACGGTTCGATGAATCTATTATATTCTGTTGGAAACAAGCCTGGGTATCCATATATCATCCATCTTTTGCCACCAGCCCATCTTAGGAACGGGACTATTTGTTTTTCATTATTACTCATGTCAAACCCTATGCAGTTCCTGTTGCAAGGTTATGCTGCGCTTCTTCAGGTTTCGCTTCGGCTGCTTCTTTCTTTTTGGCTAACTTAACATTTTCCTTGAACTTATCGTAAATCCAATCAAGGAAAGTAAAATCTTCCAGTTTATATTCCCTATTAAATCCATGGCCCGGAACCCGTCTAAGTTCGTTAATTCGATCCATCCAGGCTGTATTCTTGTTTAAACCCTTCTTTTCAGGTATCGGGATATCAAAAACGTCTTTAAACAAATGCCAATTTTTTTTCATTTCCACAATTTTCTTAAGTTCTATAAACTGGAAGTATGTTTCCATTCTTGGTGATCTTATTGATTTATGCTCTTTTTGTTGCTTATTCCATGCGGCGGTTCTCATATCGACATTCGGAACACCCAATTCTAAGTAGTCTTCCTCACCATGAAGTTCTCTGAATTTATTAAAAATGTATTTAGGAATGGTGGTTTGGAGATCCTTTAAAATATCGTCCGCTCTGCTAATTTTTTCTTCTGATTGGGTTTTTATAAAATCCCCATAACCTTCTGGTGAAAATTCAGAGTTTTCTTCATATATCAAATCGACGAGCTTAAAGTAATATTGAACAGGGCCACCCGATCCATATTTAACTTTAAACATTTCCTCGAACTCTGAATCATCTGCGGCTTCTAAATAAAACAAAATCGGCTTTAAATAGTCTTCGATTTCGCCTATCAAATCTACAGGATCAAGTTTTTTGGCATCAATCTTATTCTTTTCTTCAATAAAAGTGATCAATGACGCTAATAGTGTCAGATAACCCCGAATGCCCGGATTTGTGCATAGATAGCCGGCCTTTCCTTTTTCCCATCTTTCTGGATTAGCATCCTTAATTATCGAGAAATACAAATTCAATGCTATACCGGCCCTTTTTAACGTGCCTTCATCATCAGCTTCACACAAAGGGCCAGGTTCATATACTTTGTGCTTCATGATGGATCTGCCGACAAGTCCTGCTTTCTTGATTCCGTCCTTAATTTCTGGAACTGTTAAACTCATCTGATCAGTTATGCGAATTCCTTGGGCGGTTACTCTATTATGAAAAGGCTCACCGAGGTCCGCATTCAATATTTTCACTAATCTTGAGGAAATAGCGCCAATTCGTTCAGTGGGTCTTTCAGATCCCCATTTTAAATCGCCTTCAAGATCATCCAATAAACTCTTTGGAACGGGTTTCTGTTCGGCGTTAATTGATACGAATAAGTTGGCCTCCTCGGTTCTTGGCAATTTTTCAAAGGCAAGCACCATTATATTCTGCCTAAGAAATTTATCACCCAATCTAGAAAAACCATACAGGCGGTGTTGTCCGTCTATAACCCAAGCGGATTTATATTGATCGGGCAAATACAACTGTCCATAGTGAATATCGTTTGCCTTGTCCTTGAATTGCGGCTTAAAAATAACTTTCTTACTGAAATTGATTAGGAAATTCGTAGGGAAAAATCCACCATTCTCCAAATAAAGTGCAATTTTTTTACATCTGCTCTTATCAATTAACCGCTGGTATGTGGGATGTCCTTCCGGATCATCTAAGGCACGATGGTTAACAAACGCAATTTTCAATAACTGTTTAGGTGTCGTCACAAAACAAAACACATGTTTACCACCCAGCCTTCCACGAATAGCAGGTACAATTGTATCTTTTAATTCTGGAATTTTCTGGCCTTTTAGGAATTCGGCCAGGAATTGATACTTTGCACCAGGGCCAAGATGGTTAACAACTGCATTGAAATAGCGGAATTCCCTATCGGTGATTACCCGAATATTTTCAGCTTCGGCTCTTTCTTTATCAATTCGAGACCACCGAATATTCTTTGTGACAAACAACCATAGGATTTTTGGATTGAAATCTGGCCCATAATATTTTTTTACAGTATTGGCGAAATATGATTTCTTATTAGCAAAGGCGTCAAGATCATTTTGGAGATGGCGTTGCGTTAGTTTTTCCGAAGCCTTACACTCCACAAAAACTACCGTTTCATCATCTTTTGCATAAACATCAATCTGTTTTTCATCAACAATTTTGCCCCTACGGTCGTACCGTACTTTAAAGTGCCGCCCTTCATTCATTTCTGGATAGCCCATCTTATAAAAGAAACACCACACTTCATTTTCTAACTGTTCATCTATATCCTTTTCCTGTTTGATACGGATTGTTTTCTTGAGCTTCCTATCCCACTCCCAACCTTTGTCATAATATTTATCCAGATTTCTTCTGCTAACTGACTTGAAATTGTGAGTTTTGTTTCGTTTGTTAAACTCCGGTTTGAGCGGTGATATATCGTCAGGGTCTGAAGGAGCTATTAGGAGAGGATGTAACAATGGTTTGGTGTTATTATCTACCATAAAGCCTCCGAAGATGTTTTTCAGATAGGAATTCAAAAAAATAAAAACCCCACCTCTCTAAACGAGAAACGGGGTTTTGTATCAGTGATACATATGTTTTCCTCAATTAGTTTATTAAATGAATAATTCGCTGATGTATATACTGAGAATTCTGTAATGTGTAGATACTAAAAGATAAAAGCAAAGTCAAGGATAGTGATGAGGCAGAAATTTTAAGAAATGATAAAGGGGCTTAGAATGTTATATAGGCACCGATTTGCTGATTTTATCTCCATACCTCACAAATTTTCACTTTTGCATGGTGGGGATAGCGGTGGGGGCTTGATTTTATAAACTAAAAAAGGACTTAGAAGTCTATCTAAGTCCTTAATTTTGTTTGGTGATCCCACGGGGAATCGAACCCCGGTTACCGGCGTGAGAGGCCGGCGTCCTAACCGCTAGACGATGGGACCAAAAAGAACAAAAATTTAAAGGAAGAATATTAATTTGTCAAACATTATTTGCTGATTCCTCATCGCTTCCCGGCTTCTTCCCCTTTCTGAACCCGAATATCAGATAGATCAGCCACCCGACAAAGGGAATCAAGGCAATGACTCCCCAAAGCGCTTTCTTCCCGATGGTACCGAAATCCTTTCGCACAACGTCGATGATGGCCAGTATCGTGAGCAGGTAAAAAACGACACTGATTTTAATCCATACCATTACCGTTGCGATTTCCATGTTTATCCTTTCACCCTAATTGATCGTAAACAAACTGGGAGAAAAATTATAAGCATATAGTTTTTTACTTTTTACGGAACTATCAACAGGTCCGAAACTTTTAAAATGGTCTTAACATACTGACTGCTGTGGTTGTAGTGATAAATGACCTTGTAAGCCTTTTTCCGGTCTATTCCGGAATGCCATCCGTAATGTTTAAGATAACTGGCGATACTGGTTATGGCATCTGCATGGTTAAAAACATCGATACGGCCGTCACCGTCACCGTCTCTGGCAAAAATAATAACGTTGCTCGGCATAAACTGGGGAATGCCCATGGCACCTGAATAGGATCCGGAAACGGAAGTGGGATCCATGTTCACCTGAGCGGTATAGGTTAAAAAAGCCTTGAGTTCATTGTAGGCCCAGGTCGATTTTCTAGCCACCCACTTTTCCAACTGTTCCCGGGTAACCCCTTTTGATTTCGAAACGTTTTTCCAAAACATATCCCGCACATCAGGGTCTGCAAGGGCAGCTATGGTGGAGAGGGTATTCAATATGGACGGCCCGCCGAGAAAGGTCCCCAAACGAGTTTCCACCAGAAGGATGGCCGTAATAATTTCTTTGTCGACACCGTATTCCTTTTCGGTCCTTTCCAACGCCGCTTGGTGGTTTTCCATATATTTCAATGCACGCTTGATGGATTTTTTACGGGCAAACTGATCGTAGTTCAGTCGCGACTCCCGATGAACCAAAAAACGGGAAACCCCTTTGCCTTCAAAATAAACCCCGGGCCTGTCGTACAATTCGGTGATCCCGGCGGAATCGAACCCGTCGCTTATCAATCTTTTTTGGAGGGATTCAAAATAGCGGTGTTTATTTTCCACGCCAACCGCGTTTTGCGGCAAAACAATGGAATTCAGCATCAAAAAACTGAAAAAAAAGGCGATGTATTTGCCCCAATTCATCTTATTTAGAAGCATTTGAATCCGTCACTTCGTTCAAGTTATGAATGTTTTCTCTTTTCCTTATAGGGATCTCGCTACGTTTTCGTTTTGTAAATGTCGCCAGGTGCCTGTAGCCGGCGGACAGGATCATGGGCAATGCCCGTTCATAGTGTTGTCCTACATCTGCCGGTTTATGGGCATCCGAACCCAGGGTAATACTGATCCCCTTTTCATAACATCTTCTGATTATATCCAAAGACGGATACGGTTTTTGGATCGGATGGTTGTATCCGCTGGTATTGACCTCCACGGTCAGATCTTTTTCTTTTATTTTTGACAGGATTTCATCCACCGCCTGATCAAAAGATCTCGAAGGTTTTCGACCGAATTTTTTTACGAGATCGATATGACATATCACATCAAAATAGGTATAATCCAGCATCTTTTCAAGCTGTTCGAAATAGAGGCCATAGACATAATCGGTATCTTCTTCTCCGAAACACCAGGACGAACGGCGGCTCACGACGTCCATCCCCCCCGGAAAATGCAGCCCGGTTGCGATAACATCGAATGCATAGGTCCCGACAACCTCCTGAAAAAGGCCGGTATGATCCGGGTTAAAATCGATCTCAAGACCGACCTTTATATTTAGGGCATGTCGATATTTTTGCTTTAAAACCCGGACGGCCTGGAAATAATAAGGAATTTCTTTAACCGTCATGGAAAGCCCTTTTTCCGCCGCCTGAACGGTCAGGTGATCCAGAAAACAGATCTCCCCAATCCCCGAATCGGCGGCACTTCGGATATATTGCTCCATACTGCCCGAAGCATGGTTGCAAAACAAGGTATGTAAGTGGTAATCGATCATACGGTTATCGGACCGGTTAAACAGGACACGGGTTGATCCGATTTAAATGACATGGTATGAATTCTATTGTCAATCAATAGAAACCGATTCAAACAAAATAAAACCACTGGTACGATGTTATTTAATCTTGAAAAACCTGCTCCTCCCCCGCATTGCGGGAGTCAGAAACAGTTGGCTATGTTGCAAAAGCAGTAAAATTGAAAGTGACTAAAATTTGAAGTGAACTAAAGTTAAAAAAGGTTGTGCCCGTAGGCCCGTTATGCCCGTTAGCCCGTAATTTAATACTGGACAACGGACTAACCGGTTAACCGGCTAACCAGACATAGGCATTTGATATATGATATAACAATCCCCTTCCAGGGATGAAACCAAAACAGGGTCTTTTGGCCCTGCCTGCCCCGCTTAGCGGGGGATTCTTAATTAATTTAGTTCAGGATAGTGAAAAAAACGTCAAAAACAGTATTTTCATGTCAGGCATGCGGATATCAAACGCCCAAATGGATGGGCAAATGCCCGAATTGCGGGGAATGGCAGTCGTTTGTGGAAGAAATCCGGTCCGGCAAACCCGGGCAACGGGGTCGCCGGGTTTTATCTGCTTCGCAGCCAAAACCGGTCCCCATCGACGCCGTTGAGCTGGAGCCGGAAGATCGCCTTTTAACCGGAATCAGAGAATTCGACCGCGTCTTGGGCGGCGGCCTTGTTTCCGGAACCCTTATCCTCATCGGTGGAGATCCGGGAATCGGCAAATCTACCCTCATGATTCAGGCACTGCACGGTATTGCGGAAAACGGTCGTAAAGTATTGTATGTTTCCGGTGAAGAATCGGTCCGCCAGATGAGAATGCG
>PVMK01126577.1_pt1 | contig 11833 bp, 9 predicted proteins | sample 1853481 | NCBI WGS metagenome assembly PVMK01 (sample SAMN08533507, study PRJNA380276) | Marine sediment metagenome, whole genome shotgun sequencing project. | reverse complement strand
TAGCGGATAATACGTATTTCCGGCTTATTACACATGCGTACAATTCTACAGGAGGTAATCCAACCCCCGTTCCAACGCATACCGATAGGCGGGTGAAAGATGGCAAGCGATCCTCAAGGCAACAGACACGCCCTTGTCATGGGGGTTCTCGCTGTTGTCGTAAGCATCGGTTATTCCCAAAATGGCTGGACACAAGATGCCGGCGAGCAAGTGTTCAAGACAACATGTTTCGCTTGCCACACGATTGGAGGTGGCCGGTTGATCGGTCCCGATCTCGCCGGCGTGCACGAAAAACGATCCCAGGAATGGCTTGAGAAGTTCGTAAAATCATCACAATCGATGATAAAAGCCGGAGACGCTGAAGCGGTTGCCCTGTTCGAGGAATACAGCAGCTTGGTGATGCCTGATGCCATCGCATCAGAAGAGCAGATCAGGCAGGTAATCGCCTACATAAAGTTTCAAAGTTCAGGTGATGCATCGGCCTCCGATGCCGGTGCAAGTGAGGCCGTAACGATCGAAGAGCCTGCGTCCGAAGAAGATATCCTGGCTGGGCAAGAGTTGTTTCAAGGCACTCTTCGGCTCGTCAACGGCGGCCCGGCTTGTAATGCCTGTCATGAAGTCAGGAATGATGCCGTCATCGGCGGCGGCATTCTGGCAACAGAGTTAACGACCGTATTTTCTCGCATGGGCGGGGCGGGCGTCACCGCGATCCTGGGGCGGGCACCTTTTCCGGTCATGCAGGCAGCCTACGACGATAAGCCGCTCACAGAAAATGAAGTTAATGCGCTGGTGGCGTTCTTAGAGTACGCAGATTCAGAGCAGTACAACCAGTTGCCGAGAGACTACGGAATCGGACTTTTTGCGAGTGGTACGTTCGGCGCGGGTATTTTGTTCGCCTTGTTCGCCTTTGTGTGGCGCGGCCGAAAAAGAGAATCCGTGAACCAGGCAATCTACGACAGGCAAATCCGATCGATATCTGACAGCGAAGATTAACCTAAGTCTCATCAAAAAAAGCGGGCGTGCAGCATGACTTGGATAAAGGACATCATTTCACCGGAAACGCGAAACTGGGAAGAATTTTACCGCAACCGTTTTCAGCATGATCGCATTGTTCGCAGCACGCACGGCGTAAATTGCACGGGCGGCTGTTCCTGGCAGATCCACGTAAAAGACGGAATCGTTGTCTGGGAAACGCAGCAACTGGATTATCCGTTGCTGGAGGACAAGCTTCCGCCTTACGAGCCACGAGGCTGTCAGAGAGGAATATCCTTTTCCTGGTATCTATATAGCCCGTTGCGTATCAAGTATCCGCTGATCAGAAGCGCGCTGCTTGATGCCTATAGAGAGGAGAAAGAAAAGACCGGCGATCCGATGCAGGCTTGGGAATCGCTACAGGCAAACGAGGAAAAACGCAGGGCCTATCAGAAGGCACGTGGCAAAGGCGGGTTTCGCCGAGCCAGCTGGGATGAAGTTCTGGAAATAATGGCGGTTGCCAATATATACACCGCCAAGAAGTATGGGCCCGATCGGGTCATCGGATTTTCTCCGATTCCCGCCATGTCGATGTTGAGCTATGCGGGCTGGGCACGATTCCTGCAGTTGCTTGGCGGCGTTTGTTTGAGTTTCTACGACTGGTACTGCGATCTGCCGACGGCCTTTCCGGAAATCTGGGGCGAGCAGACTGACGTCTGTGAAAGCGCCGACTGGTACAACGCAAAAATGATTGCCGACATGGGCGCCTGTCTCAATATGACGCGCACGCCGGATTGCCATTTCTTTGCCGAGTCGCGGCACAACGGCACCAAGGCGGTCGTGTTTTCTCCGGACTTCTCCCAGGTTTGCAAATACGCAGACCAATGGGTACCGCTGCACGCGGGCAGCGACGGTGCGTTCTGGATGGCCGTCTCGCACGTAATACTGACCGAATTCCACCACAACAAACAAACACCCTATTTCATTAACTACGCCAAGCAATACACGGATAGTGCGTTACTGGTGAAGCTTGACAGTGTCGATGGAACGTACCGGCCGGGCCGGATGCTTCGTGCGAATGAGCTTGCAGCTAATCAGGACATTGAAAACGGTGACTGGAAATTCGTCTCTGTGGATGACGACGATGGCAGGTTTGTTGTGCCCAAGGGTTCGATGGGAGACCGCTGGGGTACGCCAGGCAAATGGAATATGAAGCTGGAAGATTCGGTAGACGACCGGCCGTATGATCCGACGCTTTCGTTCCTGGGTCAGCATGACGATGTAATCCAAACCGAATTCGTCGAGTGGGGCCTTGACAAGAAATCACTGCGCGGTGTGCCGGTTCGAAAAATTGAAACAGCCTCGGGAAAGACAGAGTACGTAACGACGGTGTATGACCTGATCATGGCCCAATACGGTGTTGGTCGTGGCCTAAGCGGCGACTATCCGAATGACTACACCGACAAGGACGCGGCCTACACGCCAGCGTGGCAGGAAATCTTTACCGGTGTTGATGCCAAGACGGTGCTGCAGTTTGCCAGGGAGTGGGCCAACACGGCCAACGTGACGGAAGGCAAATGCATGATCATTATCGGTGCTGGTATCAATCACTGGTATCACGCCAACCTGATGTATCGGGCCGGCGCGATGGCATTGATGTTAACCGGTTGTGTCGGCAAAAACGGCGGTGGACTGAATCACTACGTAGGTCAGGAGAAGCTCGCACCAATGGACTCATGGAGTTCCATAGCATTTGCCAAGGACTGGCAAAGTCCGTCGCGACTGCAACAGGCACCGCTGTGGCACTACATCAACACCAGCCAGTATCGCTATGACGGCCAGTATTCCAGATACAACACCGTTCCCGATAACGAGATGACACGTCAGCACACGGCGGATACGATTTTCAAATCGGTAAGAAATGGCTGGATGCCGTATTACCCGCAGTTCAAGCAGAACACGCTCGATCTCTGCCAGGAAGCGATCGACGCTGGCGCCCAGGATGACGATGCAATCAAGGCCGAGGTGCTGCGAAAACTGAAGTCCAGGGAGCTTGAGTATTCTATCGCCGACCCGGAGGCTCCGGAGAATCACCCGAGAGTCTGGTACATCTGGCGGGGTAACGCGATCGTCGGCAGCATGAAGGGCCATGAGTATTGCCTGAAACACTACCTCGGCACGCATTAGAATGGAATTGCGCAGGATTCGGAAGATCACACCGAGGAGGTCAATTGGCGTGAGGTAGCACCCGACGGCAAGATGGACCTGGTCGTAGATCTGAACTTCCGCATGGATTCGTCCGCTTTGTACTCCGACATCGTTTTGCCGGCGGCTTCGTGGTATGAAAAAGCGGACTTGAACAGTACCGATTTGCACTCGTTCATTCATCCGCTGTCAGCGGCCGTGGCACCGGTTTGGGAGTCGAAGAGCGACTGGAATATTTTCCGGGACCTCGCAAAAGCCACCAGCGATATTGCCCGCAAGTATTTGTCGAAGCCGCAGAAAGACATCGTCTGTTTGCCCATTGGCCCACGATACCGCTGATGAAATAACGCAACCCGAAGTCAAGGACTGGTATCTCGGCGAAACCGAAGCGATTCCCGGCAAATCCATGCACAAGCTTGCAGTGGTCGATCGTGACTACACGAAGATCTACGAAAAATTCATTACGCTCGGTGACAACATCAAAACCACCGGTCTTGGCGCTCACGGCAATCATTATGCGTGCGACGATGTGTATGACGAGATGGTCGATTCCAACCACTTTCCGGTCAGACAGATGGATGGCAAGACTTACCCGTCTATCGAAGAGGACGTCGATGCCTGCAACGCAGTTCTCCACCTGTCCACATTGACCAATGGCAAGTTAACGGTCAGAGCCTACGAGTACATGGAAAAGAAAACGGGTCTCGAGCTCGTGGACCTGGCTGCCGGGAGCAGGGACGTCAAGCTTCGTTATGAAGATCTTCAGGCGCAGCCAAGGCGATATAACACATCACCGTTGTGGTCCGGTTTGATGGCGGATGGCAGAGCCTATGCACCCTACACGTACAATTACGAAAAGCTGGTGCCCTGGAGGACGCTGACCGGGCGTCAGCATTTTTATCTCGATCATGAAATGTACATCGCGTATGGCGAGAACCTTCCCACCTACAAGCCGGCGCCAAAACCGGAATTGTACGGCGACCTGAAGGAGACCCTGAAGGAAGGGAAGGCGCTGATTCTCAACTACCTGACGCCGCATGGTAAATGGCATATCCATTCAACCTATATGGAGAACCTGCGGATGCTTACCTTGTCCCGCGGTTGTGAGCCCTGCTGGATGAGTGAAGTGGATGCCGAAAAGCTTGGCATCAAGGACAACGACTGGGTAGAGGTATACAACGATCATGGCGTGTACTGCACCCGCGCGGTCGTGAGCGCAAGAATTCCGCGGGGTGTCTGCATTGTGTATCACGTCCCGGAAAGAACGACTGGTATTCCAAAATCTCAGGTGCGCGGTAACAGGCGCGCTGGTGGACATAACAGTGTGACGCGCATTCATCTGAAGCCGAACTATTTGTGTGGCGGATACGGTCAGTTCAGTTATCACTTCAATTACTGGGGACCGATCGCGCCAAACAGGGATACGCACGTCATTGTGAAGAAGATGGACAAGGTTGTTTGGTAACCCTTTAACGTTTCTAAAGGCAGGTAGAAATAAAGATGGATATACGATCACAAATCTCGATGGTCTTTCATTTGGACAAATGTATCGGCTGTCACACTTGTTCGATCGCCTGCAAGAATATCTGGACAGATCGCAAGGGCGCCGAGTACCAGTGGTGGAACAATGTTGAAACCAAGCCAGGCACCGGCTATCCCGGTAAGTGGGAGGACCAGGATATCTACAAAGGTGGCTGGGAGAAAAAGGCTAATGGTGCCAGCGACGGTAATGGCGCGAGCAAGGGTGATGGTGAAGGCATCAAGCTGAAAGGCGCCGGCAAACGCAAGGGTCTGGGCAATATATTCCACAATCCCAACCTGCCGGTGATCGATGACTACTATGAGCCGTTCACCTACAAATATCTTGACCTGATCGAATCGCCGGCCGGTAACGACCAGCCAACCGCAAGGCCCGTATCCCTGATCACCGGCAAGCCCATCGACATCAAGATGGGCCCCAACTGGGACGATGATTTGAGTGGTACGCCTGACTATGCGCGCAACGACCCGAATCTCAAGAATCTGACACAGGCCGAGCAGGAAGCGATGTTCCAGCTCGAAAAGATGGCCTTTTTCTATCTTCCACGAATCTGTAATCATTGCCTCAACCCGGCCTGTGTGGCGTCCTGCCCGTCCGGCGCACTCTACAAACGCGGTGAAGACGGGATCGTACTGGTCAACCAGGAAGTGTGCCGCGGCTGGCGGATGTGTGTGACCGCCTGCCCATACAAAAAGACGTATTACAACTGGCACACCGGCAAATCCGAAAAATGCATTCTTTGCTTCCCGCGTCTCGAGGCAGGTCTGGCACCTGCGTGTATGCATTCCTGTGTGGGCAGAATTCGTTACCTGGGTGTCATTCTTTACGATGCCGACAAGATTGAGGACGTGGCGTCGGCTCCGCAGGACGAGCTCGTGAATCAGCATATGGACATCATGCTGGATCCGTTCGATCCCGATGTCATTGAAGCTGCCAAGAGCAACGGTATTGCCGATTCCACGATCCGCTCGGCACAGGCATCGCCCATCTATAAATTCGTCAAGAAATGGGGCATGGCTTTGCCATTGCATTCCGAGTTTCGGACCCTGCCGATGTTGTTCTATGTGCCGCCGTTGTTGCCGGTAATGGCTTCTCTGGGCAAAGCCGACAACGCCGAGCAGGCAAAAAAGCTTGGCGCGGTGACGAAATTCTGGAATGACGACTGGCTTTACGATACGAGTACCGAGGAACTCTTTGGCACTATCGAACAGGCGCGGTTTCCGTTGCAGTACATGGCCAATCTGTTCAGCGCGGGCGATACGGACATGATTAAAGAGAGGCTAATGAAATTGATGGCCGTCAGAATCCATCGACGCCATGTAACCGTTGGTGATGTATCCAAAGAGAAGGCTCAGCAGGCACTGCAGGAGGCGGGATTGACGACCGAGTTGGCCGAAGAAATCTATTACATGACGGCACTCCCCAAGTTTGACGACCGCTTTGTCATACCGCCCGCTCATCGTGAACAGGCTATCGAAATGATGGAGTTCACGGGCGATAAGAAGGGCAATGCCGGCTTCGGATTCAAGGAAGGAACCGCAGAGAGGGGGCTGTGAGGTGACGCATCGAATTCAATATCAAATGTTGGCGCCGCTGTTCGAATATCCGGACGCGGACTACCCCGGCAGAGTGAGGGGTATCAAGGAGTATCTGAGCGGGCGTTATTCTGACGCTGCTGCCGATCTAGGCCGGTTCCTCGATTTGCTTCCCGTTGATGACCTGCAGGCCATGCAGGAATTGTTCACCCGGTCATTTGACGTGCAGGCTGCGACAACACTGGACGTTGGCTACGTCTTGTTTGGCGACGACTACAAGAGAGGCATTTTGCTGGCGAACCTGAACGGGGAACACCGGACCGCGGGCATCGATACGGGGACCGAACTGGGCGACTATGTTCCCAATCTGCTGCGCCTGATGGCGGTGATCGAAGATGAGGACGTGCTACACGATTTGGCGTACGCGATTCTTGGCCCGGCACTTCTTGAAATGATCGGAGAATTTTCCACCGACCGAATTGAAAAGAGAAACAAATCTTACGAGAAACACTACAAGACTCTTATCGAAAATCCTGAGGTCGCTGCCGAAGCGGTCACTCTTTATCAATTTGCCCTGAAATCCCTGTACGCCGTTCTCAAGCAGGATTTTGCACTGATCGAAACCATGCCGTTGCAACGCAGCGATGATTTCCTGGCGTCGGTATCGCGGGAGAACGAGATCGAGGAAACTGCGGTTGCGCAGTCTTGAGAGTGAGGAACTGAAATGACAGCGCTGGACTTCTTCTTTTTTTCCGCCTTTCCGTATGTGGCAATCATCGTTTTCCTTGTAGGCACGATTTACCGTTACACCGAAAAGGGATTCAAGGTAACGAGCCTGTCCGCACAATTCCTCGAAAGCAAGAAAGGTTTCTGGGGTACGGTGCCATTCCATTGGGGCATATTGATGTTGTTCCTCGGGCACATGGTCGCGTTTCTTTTCCCCGCCAGTGTGTTGGCATGGAACAGCGACCCGGCGCGTCTGATCATACATGAAGGAATCAGCTTTACTTTCGCGGTTGCGGTTGTTGTCGGACTCGTGGGCCTGATCCTGAGGCGGATAATGGATCCCAGGCTGAGAGTCGTTACGACGCGGATGGATTATTTCGTGGAGTTTGTGCTGCTCTCGCAGGTCCTGCTCGGTTGCTGGATTGCATTAGGTTATCGCTGGGGGTCATCCTGGTTTGCCGCCGATCTGTCGCCCTATCTCTGGTCAATCATAAAACTCAATCCGCAAACTGCGGCAGTGGTTGCCATGCCGCTCGTTATCAAGGCACATATCGTCGGCGCATTTTCGATTCTTCTGATATTCCCGTTCACTCGTCTCGTGCATATCGTGGTTGCGCCATTCCACTATATCTGGCGTCCGTACCAGGTTGTGATCTGGTACTGGGACAAGAAACGCATTCGTGATTCCAACACGCCATGGTCCAAAGCGCGACCGCGGAATAACTGAAGCCTCACCGCTAACTACACTTGCAATAGCACAGGAGAGTAGGGCGTGGAAAAAGTAGCCACGGCGAAATCTCACAAAGCGCTGTTCCTGAATACAACCGCATTTACCGTTTGTTTTGCGGTCTGGATGCTGAATGGTGTCCTGGTTACTTTTCTGGTGTCGAACCAGGTATTTGACTGGGGGCCGGTGGAAATTGGCTGGTTGCTGGGTATTCCGGTCCTGACAGGATCAATATTTCGCCTGCCCGCGGGCATGCTGACGGACAGGTTTGGTGGCAAACCTGTTTATGGGTCGTTGCTCTTCATATGTGCCGTGCCGATGTACATGCTGTCCACTGCGGACAGCTTTCTGGAATTCGCCTTTTACAGTTTTGGTTTCGGTCTGTCCGGCGTAAGTTTTGCCATAGGCATTGCGTATACATCGGTGTGGTATCCGAAAAAAAACCAGGGTACAGCCCTTGGCATCTTCGGCGCCGGTAACGCAGGCGCGGCACTGACCCTGGTGTTTGCGCCCACGCTGTTGAATTCGCTTACTGACAATGGCAACAACATCGAAGGCTGGCGTCAGCTGCCCGTCTACTACGCCGCCTTGTTGGTCGTCATGGGCATTCTGTTTTTTATTTTCGCCGAGAATAAGAAACACAGCAAACAAGCACGCAGCCTGACGGCAATGCTAAGGCCACTAAAAGATCTGCGGGTTTGGCGTTTCGGTCTGTATTATTTCCTGGTCTTCGGCTGCTTTGTGGCGTTTTCCCAGTGGCTGGTGCCGTATGTTGTAAACGTCTACTTTCTGCCGCTGGTCACGGCCGGCTTGCTGGCGGCCCTGTTCAGTTTCCCTTCCGGCGTCATTCGGGCTGCGGGGGGCTGGATGTCCGACAGGTGGGGTGCCCGCGTGATCATGTACTGGGTACTCGGCCTGTCTGTGGCCATCAGTTTCTTCCTCATGTTCCCCAAGATGGAGATCTATTCGCCAGGTGAAGGAATACTCGCCCAGCGCGCGGGTTTGGTGACCGAGGTGACGGACTCGCGCATTGTAGTTGATGACAAGATTTACCGGCTCACGCAAAGCGACAAAGACTTCGAAGCTCGGGACGAGCGCATCATGTTTCTTCCGACTAAGGACAGCTGGCAGGAAGCCGTGGTGAAGGTAGGCCAGGAAGTCAAGAGACGGGAGCTGCTGGCCAAAGGCATTACGCGGATTTATTCGCAGGCCAATGTGTGGATTTTTGCGGTGTTTGTTATCGCACTGGGTAGCGTGTGGGGCATCGGCAAAGCGGCGGTGTACAAGCACATTCCCGACTACTTTCCCGATGATGTCGGGGTAGTGGGCGGCATGGTAGGCGTCCTCGGTGGCCTCGGTGGTTTCTTTTGCCCGATTATCTTCGGATACCTGCTGGAGTGGTCCGGTTTGTGGAGCAGCGCCTGGATGTTCATGTTGCTCCTGTCACTCATCTGTTTTAGCTGGATGCATTGGACGGTCATGAAATTGTCCCGGCTGCCGTCCGGCTTCGAAGGCAAATTGGCCAGCCTGGTGCGCGGGGGTGCCGGCGATTTCCTGAATCCGCTGATCAGCTGGAATGAGGAGTTCAGCGTCGGGATCGATTCGATCGACCGCCAGCACACACATATGCTGGGCTTGATCAACAAGATCGATGCATTGATTCAGGAGGGCGGTGGTTATGAGCGGTTTGCCCCGACCCTGAATGAGCTGATCGACTATACGAACCAGCATTTCGAGTACGAGGAAAAACTACTGGACGACAATCACTGCCCGGACATAGATCGACACAAGAGGTCGCACGTTCGCCTGCGCGATGAACTTTCAAAATGGCAGGAGAAGGTTGCCAATGCCGGGCCGGAAGAGATGCGTGAATTGATGCTCTTTCTTAGAATATGGTTTCCGGGCATATTCTCAACGTGGACAAAGAAGGATGCCGACTATCTGACTGAGGTCGCGGTGACGAACACAAGCAAACCAGACCAGGCAGGTTAAACGATGAGTGACTTAAAAAAGTGGGACGTGGAAGATACGGAATTCTGGGAGTCCACGGGAAAAGCGATTGCCAGAAGAAATCTCTGGATATCGATCCCAAGCTTGCTTTGTGGATTCGCGGTTTGGTTGTATTGGGGGATCATCACGGTTCAGATGATCAATCTCGGCTTTCCGTTTGCGCAGTCCGAGCTCTTTACCTTGACGGCCATCGCAGGACTGGCTGGTGCAACCCTCCGAATTCCAAGCACATTTTTCATCCGTATCGCGGGTGGGCGCAATACGATATTTTTCACGACGGCATTATTGATGCTGCCAGCCGTGGGTACCGGATTCGCGTTGAAAAGTGCGGATACGCCGCTTTGGATGTTCCAGTTGCTTGCTTTGTTGTCCGGGTTCGGCGGCGGAAACTTTGCCTCCTCGATGTCCAACATCAGTTTCTTTTTTCCCAAACGGGTGCAGGGTGCATCGTTGGGCCTGAATGCCGGACTGGGAAATTTTGGTGTCACCACCATGCAGATATTGATTCCGTTAGTCATGACGGTCGGCATATTTGGTGGCGAGTCAATGACACTGGTCAACAGCAGCGGGACACTGCTGGGAAAAATTCCGAGCGGCACTGAAACCTATATCCACAATGCTGGATTCATCTGGCTGGTTTTGCTGATACCACTGGCGTTCTTCGGCTGGTTCGGGATGAACAATATCGCGACCGAGGCAGTCACACCGAAACCGGGGAACCCCGTCTGGAGTATGGCGAAGATTTCGATGTTGCTGATGATCGCGTTGTTTACGGCTACTGCGGGGCTCTATCTGCTGCTTCCTGCGCCTACGGGAGCGGGCATCCTCAGCAAATGGATTGTGCTGCCGCTGGTCATCGTTGCGACGCTGCTGCTGTTGAGGTATCTGACAAAGGGGGAGTTGCAAGCCAATCTGAAGCGACAGTTTCGAATTTTTGAGAACAAGCACACCTGGGCCATGACCGTCATCTACACCATGACCTTCGGGTCGTTCATCGGCTATTCGGCCGCATTCCCGCTCGCGATCAAGGTGATATTCGGGTTCACGCATGTTGTCGGGGTCGACGGCGTACTTGTGCATGACGCTGTTAATCCGAATGGTCCCAGCGCCTTGATGTACGCGTGGATGGGCCCATTTATCGGCGCGCTGATCCGGCCGGTCGGAGGCTGGATTTCAGACAAGGTCGGTGGAGCGAAAGTGACACAAATCGTTTCCATTGTGATGATCGCGTCCGCCTTGGGCGTAGCGCATTTCATGGCGGCGGCCTACAGTTCACCCACGCCCGAAGAATTTTTCTGGCCGTTTTTCCTGCTGTTTATTGTATTGTTCACAGCAACGGGCGTAGGGAACGGGTCGACATTCCGAACCATCGCGGTTGTATTTGACGAAGAGCAGGCAGGCCCGGTACTCGGATGGACTTCTGCCGTAGCCGCATATGGTGCTTTTATTATTCCCAAGGTCTTCGGCGAGCAAATAGGACTTACGACCCCGGAGTATGCACTTTACGGTTTTGCAATCTTTTACGGCGTATGTGTCGTGCTTAACTGGTGGTTCTACTTGCGGCCGAACGCATACGTGAAAAACCCATGATGGGGGGCGCAGGCCTGGATACCCTGGCACGACCGTTGCGGGATCTGAGAATCTCGGTAATTGACCGGTGCAACTTCCGTTGCGGTTACTGCATGCCGAAGGATGCGTTGAACGCAGGCGGCAATTTTCTGCCCAGGCGAAAACTGTTAGGCGATGCACAAATAGATCGATTGGTACGAGCGTTCGTAAACCTGGGCGTTACCAAGATCCGGATCACAGGCGGTGAACCGCTATTGCGGCCCGGGTTGGCGAGTTTGATCAAGCGCATTGCTGGTATTGCCGGTGTGCGGGATCTGGCTCTGATCACCAACGGTATTTTGTTGCCAAAAATGGCTGCAGACCTGGCGCACGCGGGATTGGATCGTATTACCGTCAGTCTGGACAGCCTCGACGAAGAAGTGTTTGCCGGGATGACCGGTGGCCGAGGTTCAGTGGCGCAGGTACTTGCCGGCATTGATGCTGCAGAAAAATCCGGGTTTCGGAATCTGAAGATCAACACCGTGGTGCAGCGAGGAGTCAATGATCATA
>PVMK01114496.1_pt1 | contig 11834 bp, 11 predicted proteins | sample 1853481 | NCBI WGS metagenome assembly PVMK01 (sample SAMN08533507, study PRJNA380276) | Marine sediment metagenome, whole genome shotgun sequencing project. | reverse complement strand
CTGGCTCCTGGATTCTGGTTTTTAAATTCTTTTTCTGCATCACGCACTGTTTTTTCGCTAGGTCGCTCAGTCGCCCAGTCGGCTTTTTCCCCGCGTCGCCGTGTCTCCGCGTCTCATGGTTTTCTATAACTACTGGCTACTGGCTCCTGTCCCCTGGCTCCTGTTCTTCATATTCCCACATCCTCTCCACAGCAATGTCGCGATAGTAAGGAGATGGGCAAAACCGAATGAAACCGTTGAGGACCCACAGCGCCTGGACACGGTTGCCCTGGTGAAACTCCCGGGAGGCGTTTGTGAGGATCTCTTCGAGCCTCTCAGACCATATGCTCCTTACCTCTGACAGTTCCCGGACCAGTTTGATGAACTGTTTTTCAGACAACATCCTCTCAATGTCCACCCCCTCCCTGAGCAACCCCGAAATGAGCCTCAGGGCCTCGATATTCTCGCCCGTGAAATGTCCCAGAAGCTCCTCAGCCTCGAACTCACCGAGATGATCAAGGAGGTTAAAAAGTTCTACTACTTTAGTGTCGGGAAGCAGCATGGTTTCGCTTCGCTTTCGGTGGTATTTTCGTTACAAGTGATTGGAAAATCCATTATTTGAATTTCAGATCCCAGGTTTCAGAAAACCTGGAAGAGAGAATAGTGAAGGTGGAAAGTGGAACAAAGACAGATCTGCTGTTTTCTTCCTCATTCCCTATTCCACATTCCCTATTCCGCTTTTCAATCGATCAATAAAAAGGCATACCGATTCATTTGCTCATCATAGTCCTTCAGCACCCGGATGGGCAAATCATACTTCCTGACGGTCCCGAACACATCCACCCCCATCGACTCCGGGCAGGGCCTTGCCATGGCCAGATTGGTGCATTCTTGCCGGGTCCCGGGACACTGGGCGCACAACTGACACTCATCCATAAATAATAGAAACGCCTTCCTGAAATCCTTCAGGAAAACCTCGCGCTCCACCTTAAGAAGCCTGGTATTGACCTCACGGCTGAATTGATCTCTGGTTGTCGGATCTTCAAGCCTGACGCTGATCCGAAAAACCACCACATCCTTGTACTCCCCGAAAAACTCCCTGCACTCTTCAATGGATGGATTATTCGGCGGACAGGTCCCCTTTTGCCCGTACGAACTGCACCCATAAGTACACTTCATCCTGACCCAATGCGAGACTACTATATCGGACGCCTTGATCCACTTGTAGTCCTCGAAAAGACGAATTTCTTTTCCCCAGGTCTAGGTCCAGGTCTAGGTCCAGGTCTAGGTCCAGGTCAGTTTTCAGGCTTAGTCAAATAATGCTCAGTCACTAAGTCGCTCAGTCGAAAGTACAGTGCAAAGTGTAGTGTGCAAAGTGCAGAGAACTGGATTCCGGGTTATCGCTTGTGCTTTGCCCGGAATGACGTAGCAAAAAGCCTTTACCTGAATACTGTTGATACCTATATACAGTTTTTCCCGGTGTCTCCGCATCAGGTGGTTTTTCGTAACTACTGGCTACTGGATTCTGAATTCTGGCTTCCGCAGTTAATTTCCCTCTGCACTCTGCACCCTGCACTTTGCACTGTTCACGTTTCAACGTGAACCCGACCAATCACCGACCTTGCGCAGCCCCAGCCCCATCGTCACCACGGCCACCAGGAAGGAGAGCACAGCGGCCCCTGCTAACCCGAAAAGGGCATCTCCACTTGTCAGTGCCGAAAGACCCATGCGATAGGCGAAGAGCCTGTAAACGGGTGCGGCAAGGAACACTACCATGAACCCTATATACGCAAGGCTCAGGATCATCGATGCAACACCAGCGGGCGAAGCCGGGACCTGGGCCTCGTTCTCGTAATTGAACCTGGGATACATTGCCCCCATGCCAAGGCTGAGGCCTGTGAGAGCCAGAGCCATGGCCAGCGAAGCGGCTGAGCAAAGCAGCATCATACCACCTCGCACACCCATGACCAGGTTGGTGGTGATTGAGAGTATCAACGAGATCAGGCACAGCGGCAGAGCCGCGAAAAGGTACTTGGCCATGAAGAAGCGCTTCATGGAAACCGGAGAGGAAAGTGTTATCCATAGAGCCTGCCCCTCGAGGCTGACGGACGGAAAGACAAAGCGCACACAAAGGGCGGAAAGGACAAACCCACTTATGGCAAGGTTCAGGAAAGCCACCAGGTTCCTGTAAAACATCCCCCCCATGGGAAAACTGTAAGCATTATATACGTAAAGGACCACAAGTGCTCCCAGGAGAAAAAGCTGTGTCCAGCGTGAGGGGTCTCGCACGAAGAGCAGGATATCCTTTGTCAGGTAGGATCCGGTGGTCGGGTGATACCTGCTCAAAATGCGCTCCACCCGGGTAATACCCTTTCTCTGTTTGTTAGCTCGGCCCTCGTCCACTGATGCAAGGCTGCTGCGGTAAAAAAGTCTGAAAACAACATAAAAAATAATTATCGTGAACAGGGATGTGATCAACAGTACCAGGATATTGTTCCAGTAAATCTGCCCGGCACCTTCCGTACTCAAGCTTATCACCGCATTGGTGGCCCAACTGGTAGGCATGAATGGTGATTCTGGAACCGTCATGGCCTGTACAAAATCCATGACGTCCTCTGTCGGAACGTCCATGAAAAGCCGTTCCGGTCGACTCATCCTAAAAAGCATGATGACCATTGCCGCCACTGCCAGACTTATAAAGCTCACGGCCTGGTTGACCCGTGACGCTGGCAGCAATTTCATAAGAAGCATACCCAGAGTTGAACCCAGGACAACAGGGATCGTTACCAGCAGAAAGAACGCGAGCGCCCACCCGGCAACAAAGTCCCATCCCAGACCCAATCTGTTGGCATAGGCAAAGAACGGCGGGGCTCCGAATATGAGAATCATCCACGAACTCTGGACAAATACCAGTGCGAACCTTTGCAAAATGAAAGCTGTAGGTGAAACGGGCGATGCCACGAGGAAAGGTATCTCACGGCTCATATAAAAGCCCGAGATGGCCGAGGACATGCTGGACAGGGCAAGGAGACCAAAAAAGGATAAAAACAGCGTATGGATAAGCTGATGGAGCATGAAGGGGGCCAGGAACTCCAGTTTCACCTGGATCGCGGCAATGAGACGCGAGAAGAAAAGGTGGTCCAGCTTAATAAAGGCCAGTCCCAGCAGCAGGACTACAAGAGCCCAGAACCAGTCCTTCCTTCGGCCGAAGCGAAAGTAGTTGACGAACTGCCTCAATCTGTACCCAGCCAGCAGATTGACTGATCTTGTGAAACCTACGGATGAGCCCATAAAAAATAGTGTCTAGTTTCTAGTGTCTGGTGTCTAGTTAATAAATACAGTGTCTGGTGTCTGGCAATAAGATCAACCTCAAGTCTCTGATAGTTCTGCGACTCTCGATTCAGTATCATTCTTGCAAGAGTCTAGAAACACGGTTTTGCTCTTCTGAATGCTGAGCTTTATGCTCCTGTTTTACTAGACACTAGATACTAGACGCTAGACACTGGGCTTTATTTGGCCTCTTCCTGGCCAAATAAAGCCCGTTCTTCCCTTTCACTCTCGATGGTGAGCCGCAGAAAGATCTCCTCAAGGTGTGATCCGGGAGCGCGTATCTGCCGCCCGAGCTCCTCAACACTGCCGATGGCAGTCATCTTCCCGTGGTTAAGGATCCCGATCCTGTCGCACACCGCCTCGGCGGTGGCAAGCTCGTGGGTCGTAAGGAAAATAGTCATCCCTTCTTGAGCCAGGTCCCTGAACAGGTTCTTTACCTTACGAGCTCCTTTGGGATCCAGTCCTACCATGGGTTCATCGACAATGAGAACATTCGGATTGTGCATGAGGGCCGCTGCCATAGCCAACCTCTTCTTCATACCGTGGGAATAACTTTCCACCAGGTGGTCGGCCCATTGGACGAGGTCGAAAAAAGTGAGTTGGCTTGTGGTCGCTTCGCTGACAGCTTTATTGCTCATACCGTAGAGTCTGCCAGCAAAGCGCAGGAATTCGCTCCCGGTCAGTCGGTCAAAAAGAAATGGCGTATCGGGAATGAATCCCGTTACAGCCTTGGCCTTGAGCGGCTCCTTGACCACGTCATGCCCTCCTACCGAAACATGCCCTCTTGTGGGCGGCAGAAGGCCGGATAGCACTTTAATTGTAGTAGTCTTCCCGGCGCCATTGGGACCCAGGAAACCAAACACTTCCCCGGCAGGCACCTCAAGATTCAGGTCCCGGACCGCTTCGAAATCGCCGTAGAGTTTTGTGAGGTTGTTGATGGAAATCAATTATTGCCTCGCTCCGGCAATTGCCGGTGATCGGTGATCGGTGATCGGTGATCGGTGATCGGTGATCGGTGATCGGTGGGAGCGAACAACCTATACAGTTCCATGTCAAGTATGAAAGTGAAATAACATGAGATATAGGTTGTTGGATTGTTGTTACTGATTACAGATTACCGATTACCGATTACTGTTTCAAAACCATCTTCACCGTTAACTCACTGCCTTCCCTGACGATATGTATTTTCACTTTCTCGCCCCACTCGATGGCTTCGAATACAATTTTAAAGGTTTCAAGGTCCGGTGTGAGAGCTCCGTTTATCTTGACAATGAGGTCGCCCGGCAGGATCCCGCCCTTGTCGGCCTGGCTCATTCTGGTGATCCGTGTGATCAGGACCCCTCTTTCGTACCTGTAGCCGAGCTGCTCTGCCAGTTCCTCCGTCAGCTCTTCCACAGCAAACCCAAGAGCTGTCCGCAGGAGAACCCCCTTGTCACGGGATCGGGCGGGCAATTCTCCCGCCCTGACCATAAAAGTACTGGGCAGGCCGTCTCTGATCAGAACTACCGGAATTTCATTACCGATGGGAAGTAGGCTCGATATTCTGTAATATGAATCTACACTTTCCACGACCCTCCCCTTGACCCGTGTAACTATATCCCCGCGTTTGATCCCTGAAGATTCTGCCACCCTTCCTTCCAGCACTTCACTGACGATAACACCCTTGCTGACGCCCGCTCCCATGGCCTCAAGAATCGCTTCGGTGACATCCTGCACTCTCAAGCCAAGATCGGATCGGACCACCCGGCCGGTCCTCAGGAGATTCTCCATAATGGTGGAGGCCATATTGGAGGGGATGGCAAATCCGATCCCCTGGTAGCCGCCGCTTCTACTGAAAATAGCAGTATTAATGCCTATCACCTTGCCGTCCAGATTGATGAGCGGCCCCCCACTGTTACCTGGATTGATAGCCGCGTCGGTCTGGATAAAATCCTCCAGATCGGCGACACCCACATCCGCTCTTCCCTTTGCACTCACAACCCCGACCGTAACACTCTGGCCCAATCCGAAGGGGTTACCTATGGCTACAGCCCACTCTCCAACTTCTATCTTGTCTGAATCACCCATCGTTGCAGCCGGATAGTTACCCTCAGGCAGCTTGAGCACAGCAATATCTGTTCGCGGATCACTGCCGACAACTGATGCGGACACTTCAACCCTGTCGTTCAGAGTGACCCTGATCTCATCAGCCCCTTCGATGACATGGTTATTGGTAAGAACGATACCTTCTCCCTTAACGATAACCCCGGAGCCCAACCCGATCTGAACCATTTTCTCGTCAGGCGAACCGTAATATTCCCTGCCAAAGTCCCGCCCGAAGAATTCCCGGAACGGTTCGAACATCTCGCCGAAAAGTCTGTCCGAGAGTTCATATCTACTGGATGAAGGTCTCCTGAAAGTCCTGATGTTCACGACGGATGGAGTGACGCTCTGGCTGATGCGTACAAAAGCCTGGCCAGTTCTCTTCAGGGCCACTGTCTCATTGTCGGTCCGGTCGGCCGCAGCCGGAAAGGATATTGCCGCAAGAAACAATATCGCCAAAGCGGAGGCGATATTGATCGGACGTGTGCTAGCTGAAAAAATCCGAGGCACTGAGTCCCTTTTCTTCAAGATACTTCCTAAGGTTTTTGATGATCCTGGCCTCCAACTGCCTGACCCTCTCCCTGGTGATCCCTAGTTTTTCGCCACACTTCTGGAGCGTCATGGGATCATCTCTCATCCATCGCATGGTAAAGATCTTCCGATCCCTATCAGCAAGAGTCGCCACAAATTCGGACAACTTTTCAAGGTATATGGACCTCGCCTCGGCATCGGCGACTCTGCTCTCAGTGTCCGGTTCCAACGCTGGGATCGTATCGTAGAGGGAAAAGTCTCCGTCGTGCCCACGTTTGGCCTCCAGGGATAGATCACCTGAACTCAAACGCATGGACATTTCCTCTACTTCCGATTCCTTGAGATTGAGCGATTTGGCGATGGCTTTGGAATCAGGTTCGATCCCCATCCGCCTGAGCCGTTCACGCTCTTTCCCCAGTTGGAAATAGAGGGTCCTCTGGGCCTGAGTCGTCCCGATCTTCACCATCCTCGTGTTGTTCATAATGTATCGTATGATATAGGCTCGGACCCACCAGGCCGCATAGGATGAGAAGCGGACACCACGGTAGGGATCGTATTTCTTGACCGCCTGCATCAGCCCCACATTCCCCTCCTGAATGAGGTCCACGATCTCCCTCCACAAGCGCCGGTACTCAAGTGCGATCTTTATGACCAGCTTGAGGTTGGATGTGACGAGGGTATAGGCGGCCTCAATCTCTTCTGTCTCCAGGTACCTGATAGCGATTTCCTTTTCCTCGTCCCGGGTGAGAACAGGGTAATGACGAATGGTCTGGTAATAAGCCGAAACCGGGTCGTATATGACCGGCTTGGCTGATGTATCCTTTGAACCCCCTTTTTCCTTGAGAGCGGCTGTTTTCTCTTCGGAGTGATCGATAGTCTCCGGAACGAGGATCTCATCGGGGGAAATCACCTCTTCAGCCACTCGGTGCCTGGCTTTGCTCCGGGAAGGAATATCTGTCTTAGTTTTAGCCTTAGTCCTGGACCTGGTCCTGGTCTTAGTCTTAGACATATTCTTAGACTTAGTCTCAGGCTTAGCCTTGGTCTCGGGTTTGGTCTTCGTCTTAGCCTTGGTCTCAGATTTGGACTTCGTCTTCATCTCAGGTTTAGTTTTGGTTGGGGTTTTTCTTTTTTTCTCAGCCATATGACTTCCCGCCGGATCCCGCTTTTACGTGACCGCGGGCCGCTCCGATATCCTGCCCTCTGCTCTTCCTCATCGTCGCCAGGACACCGCAGTCGAGAAGTATTTCCTGAAAGGCCAGGGCTTTGTCCTCGGAGGGTGCTCTGAAACCGGAGTAATTCTCGTTACACGGGATGAGGTTTACCTTGGCGGGAATATCCTTGATGATTTTTTTCAACCTCCTGGCATCTTCTTGTGTATCGTTAAGGCCCTCAATGAGCACATACTCGAATGTGATCCTTCTTCTTGGCTTGACCGGGAACCTGCTGACAGCTTCCATAAGAGTTCCGATAGGATATTGCCTGTTGACAGGCATTATTCTTGACCTTGTGCGATCATCGGTGGCGTTGAGGGATACAGCCAGGTTGACTTCCGGCCCCTCGGTAGCCAACTGTATGATACCTGGGACCCAGCCACACGTGGAAACGGTTACCCGACGCGGGCTGAAATCAAACCCTCTTTCCGAAAGGATCATCTCCAGTGCAGGCAGTAGCGATCCCATGTTAAGAAGAGGCTCACCCATCCCCATGAAAACGATGTTCCTGACATTGAGCCGATCTCCGGTGAATCTGATGGCATAAGCGATCTGAGCCAGGATCTCGCCCGTGGTGAGGTTCCTGCCGCCCGGCTGCCTGCCAGTTTCGCAAAAGGCGCATGACATGGAACACCCGGACTGGGTCGAAACGCACAGTGTATTGTGACCGTCCTCAGGGATCAGGACAGACTCTATCATCTCCCCGTCCGAGAGAACGTAGAGGAACTTTACTGTTTGGTCCTCAGTCTCGGTTTTCTCGAGCTCCCGCATGGGCATTAGATCGCAAAGACCGGCCAGTGACTCCCTTAGCGGTACAGGCATATCCGTCATACTCCTGAAATCATCGGCGCCCAGAGAGTATACCCAACGCAACACTTGGCCGGTTCGAAAAGGGCGAGGGTCGAGACCGGCAAGAAGCCGTTCGAGTTCCTCAAATGACAGATCGAAAAAGTTTTTCATATTTAAGGTTCAGTACGCTTTGTCCTGTAACCAAGAGGGATCATTCAATGTCAGGTTTCAGATTTGATAACATTTAAGTGCACATGTGCACCAGTGCACTAAACCACCTGTTTCTCTTCTGGATTCTGACTCCCCCTCGACAGGCTCGGGGCCCTGAGCTTTGTCGAAGGGCTGATTTCCTCATGATTAATAAATTTCCTCTTTGCTGAAAAAATACGGTATTTCAAATTCAGCCGACTCTATGGAATCGGAACCGTGAACAATGTTTCTCTCGATGCTCTCGGCATGATCTGCTCTGATCGTCCCTGGCGCCGCTTCTTTCGGGTTTGTCGCTCCCATAATATCACGGTTTATGGAAATGGCATCCTTGCCTTCAAGCACCAGGACCACAACCGGCCCGGAGGACATGTATTCCTTTAATTCACCATAGAAAGGCCTTTCCTTGTGTACGATATAGAATCCCCCGGCCTTCTGTTCCGATATTCGGATCATCTTTATGGCTGCGATCCTGAGTCCAGCGGATTCAAATCTTGACAGCACATCGCCGATAACGTTTTTTTCGATCCCGTCTGGTTTGATAATAGAAAGTGTTTGCTCGATCCGTGCCATGTAAAGACCTCTCCTTCACTCCTTATTCGGAAGTCAGTTGCCGCCTGTCGACACCATAAACTACCGAAAAATAATGGTTGATCAGTCTTTTCCACAGTAAATGTGGAAAAGGCGTGGAAAACCCTGTGTATAACCGGCTTTCATGAACGTCATCAAAGGGATTTTCCCTATTTGCATAATTTTTAATCATACAGCATTTGCTTTAAATTACAAATAGTTATAGCATATTGGACCCAATTTAAGCGATTTGGAGCAAAAATCCCACAGACCCGTAAAAAGTGAATCGTGTACTCATATATTCCACAAAATCGCCTGTTGATAAAGTCTTAGCCCGAATTTGCGGTCAGAACCTCATCAGACCACATCCTGCGAACCTCTTCAACCATACCTGACGTCAGTTCCCCTCCCTCAGGAAGCATCTTGAATGCTGCTTTCCGGGCCGCTGCCATCAATTCACCCTCCCTGAACGGATGTGCGAAACGAAATTCAGGCATACCAGCCTGCCTGACCCCGAGGAAATCTCCAGGTCCTCGGATTTTCAGGTCAGCCTCCGCGATCTCAAACCCTGAATTTGTCATCGAGATCACGTGCAGTCTCTGCCTGGCCTCCTCCGCGATGTTGGCTCCCTCCATGAGTATACACGTGGACTGGTTCATCCCCCTTCCCACACGACCCCTTAACTGGTGGAGCTGGAACAGGCCGAAGCGCTCAGCATGCTCTACCACCATGAGGTTTGCGTTAGGAACATCAACACCCACCTCGATAACTGTTGTGGACACGAGAACCTGATATTCGCCCGACCGGAACTTCTCCATAACGGTGTCCTTTTCACGGGATACCATCCTGCCAGTCAAAAGACCTATACTCAAATGGGGAAAGATTTTTTCCCTGTAATTTTTAGCCATTTCGTTGGCGGCAAGGAGCTCCATTTTTTCGGTCTCCTCTACTAGAGGATATACGATGTAGACCTGCCTGCCGGCTTCGGCCTCCCTCGATACGCGCAGGTGCATCCGGGAGCGATCCGTTTCCCTGAAGACCATTGTTTCAATCGGGATGCGGCCAGCCGGCATTTCATCAATAGTGGTAATATCCAGATCTCCATAAATGACCATGGACAGACTTCGTGGAATTGGTGTGGCTGTCATCACCAGAAAATGGGGGCTGGAACCTTTCTTGCCAAGTGCCAGGCGCTGAAGAACACCGAAACGATGCTGCTCATCCACAATTGCCAGATTCAGGTTTCGGAACCGAACACCTTCCTGGATCAGCGCATGGGTCCCAATGAAAAGTTTTGTCTCGCCGCTGACAGCTTTTGATAGCACATCAGCGCGCTGTTTGCCATCAACGTTCCCGGTTAGCAGGGCGACAGAAAGGCCTAGCGTTTTGCACCACTGTGAGATGGTTCTGTAGTGCTGCTCGGCAAGGACCTCTGTGGGAGCCATCAGGACAGCCTGATAGCCAGCTTCGCATGCCTTTAGCATGGCGATGAAGGCCACTAGCGTCTTACCGGATCCTACATCTCCCTGAAGAAGGCGGTGCATGGGAACCTTTCTCTCCATATCCCTGCCCACATCATCAAGTGCCTTGACCTGTGACTGCGTAAGTTTAAAGGGGAGGGTCCGGATCAATTTCCGCTCAAGGGAACCTCCCGGAGATACCGGGTGGCTGGTTCTGCTGTCCAGGGCCCGCCTCCTTATCAGAAGCCCCAACTGGAAGGCAAGGAGTTCACCGAACTTGAGGCGAGTGTGCCAATGGCTTTCGCCGAGATTCAAGGCCTGGATATCGTCCGTATCCAACGGGTCATGCAGCCTGGACAGGGATTCGCTCAGGGCCGGAAGATTGTTCTCTTTTCGTATGGCATCAGGAATATCCTCACTGACAGTGCTCAAAAGTTGAGATACTGCAGCCTGGACCGCTTTCCGCACCGTCTGTTGGGAAATACCTTCCGTAAGGGGATAGACAGGGACGATCCCACCACCTTCTGCTCCGGAAGTTTCAGTCAGGTCCGGATGGTGCATCTCCAGGTTGCCTGAGAAACTGGAAACCCTTCCGCTGACCAATACTTCCGTGCCGGGAGGAAGCTTTTTTTCTATGTTTCCTTTAAACCAGCGGCCATATCTGAACCACTTCAGCAAAATGACACCATGTCCGTCTGTTACCATGACCTCAAGGGTTTTTCTGGTCCGGTACCGACGTTCACTTACGGACATTATCTGTCCGCTTATAGTGGCAAATTGCCCAACGCTAACCGCAGATATAAGTTGGGGGTTGGTTCGGTCCTGGTAGGCCCTCGGTAGCAGGTAAACCAGATCCATGGCCTTGTGGAACCCCTGGGCCTTCAACCTGGCGGCTGTTTTGTGCCCCACACCAGGGAGCTCAGTCAGCTGCATCCCTTCTGATTTACCGCCTTCCACCTCAGATGCCAGGCGCTTCGATCAACGCTTCAAAGCCTTGTTGAGATCCTTTAAAAGTGAATCGAGATCAACGCCGTGTGCAACCGCTCCGTACTCCAGGGATTCAGCCTCCGCGCCCTGGCATCCGAAACAGCTCATGCCGTATTTTTTCAAAACCTTGACTGTATCGGGATATGTTCTGAGAACTTCATTAAAGGTCATCTCTTTACTGATCTTGGCCATTAGGATATCCTCATGGGTGATTGTCGAGTGCAGGGTGTCGAGTGTAAACTCTCGGCGCTGACGCAACTCGAGTTATGGATTTAGAGTTTTGTGTTTAGGTGTTTAGAGTTCAAACTTCAAACCTCTTACTTCAAACGTTTTTTGCCTCTACACTCTACACATTACACTCTACACTGAATTGGTGTGCTTGCATTTTGTCTGTGATTATGTTAGCAATCCAAGTCTTTTCCCGCAACACAAAAGCCGTGAGGCGGGCAAAACCGAAATCAACCAGGAGAACCGGATCAAATTCAACCAGGAGGCGAACATGTCCCGCACATGCGATTTATGTGGAAAAGGCCCCATGGTGGGGAACAACGTAAGCCACGCTCACAACAAGACCAAGCGCCGGTACCTTCCGAACCTGCAAACCGTCCGGATCAAGGAAGGCGGAACCGTTAAAAAGGCAACCGTCTGTACGCGCTGCATCCGCACCGGGAACTTTGAAAAGGCAGTT
>PVMK01119278.1_pt1 | contig 11837 bp, 13 predicted proteins | sample 1853481 | NCBI WGS metagenome assembly PVMK01 (sample SAMN08533507, study PRJNA380276) | Marine sediment metagenome, whole genome shotgun sequencing project. | reverse complement strand
CGATATTCAAACCAATTGGGCTAACTGGGCATCCAAATAACACTAGAAACGGAGAAATAGGCATTGGAAGCTCTTTTGACAGCACAAAGCAGCGATTATAGTCAGATGATGACTACCGCCGGCACCGATGCACATACAGACGAGAGCGCACTGATAAAGCAGGCGCAACGATCCAGTTCAAGGGCATTTGAAGCGCTGTACAGGCTGCATATCGACAGGGTCTACGGCATTTGTTTACGGATGACGGGCAATGTCAGCGAAGCCGAGGATTGTACTCAGGAAGCATTCATTCAGGCCTGGAACAAGTTAGAGAAGTTTCGCGGCGATAGTGCATTTTCGACCTGGTTACACCGCATCGCCGTTAATTCCGTACTGGGCCGGATGCGAAAGTCGAAACGTGAGCAGGATCGGATTATGGCAGTCACGGAAAATGCGCCACCGACGGTAGCAATGGGTGACACGGGTGACATGAGGGACCTGTCGGAGGCCGTGGACCGACTTCCGCAAGGCGCACGACATGTATTTGTCCTGCACGCGGTTTATGGCTACAGCCATGATGAAACTGGCGAGATGCTGGGAATTGCGGCAGGAACGAGCAAGGCACAACTGCACCGGGCAAAACGATTACTGGCGCAGCAATTAAAGCAACAAGGATTCGAGGCATGAACGACGACAAACTAATGAAAGCCGCAGGGCAGCTGTCGACGGAGATTAGTCCGGAACGTGATCTGTGGCCTGATATCGCTACGCGACAATCGAAAGACCCGCGCCACGACGCTGGACCCCGATGCTGGCGCAGGCTGCTGCGGTCGTACTGTTGATCGGCGCGTCATCGACGGTCACCTACATGGTGACGGCGAAGGATAATGCCGCAGGGCCGGTCATTGCAACGCCGGACATGATCTTCGAACAGGCATCGTTCGGTAATCGCTACAACCTGGGCCCTGGCTTTCAGGATGCACGCAACTCGCTGCTTGCTGAACTCGAATTTGAGATGCAACGCCTGTCTCCTGAATCGCAGGAAGATATCGGCATCAATTTGAAATTAATTCACGACGCAATTTTCGCCATGAACAACGCGCTCGAAGAAGACCCGGAAAACCTGCTGTTACAGGAACGACTTCTTAGAACGTACCGCGAAGAACTTGCGTTACTGCGCCGCGTGAGCGGACTTACCCGAAACGTAATGATGAGAAATGACATCTAGCTGGCACGCTGCCAATAGATGACCAAGAGAGAAGATGATGAATAGATTAGTAAGCACAACCCTGGCCTGCCTGCTTTCGGTGACGGTGTTCGCCGAAGACGTCGACAGAACTATTGACGCAGCCCCGGATGGGCGTGTCGATGTTTCCAATATCTCCGGTTCCGTGGAGGTCACTGGCTGGACTCAGAACACCGTCAGGGTGACTGGCACGCTGGGACGAAATGTCGAAGAGCTCATCCTGGAGCGCGATGGCAATAAAGTGATTATAAAGGTCAAGGTACCAAAGCAGCGCGGACGCGCAATGGGTATAGACAGTGACCTGCGCATCAACGTGCCGCAAAATAGCTCGATCGACGTTGGGACTGTAAGTGCAGACATTGATGTAGTTGACGTTACCGGTGACCAGGGCTTACACACGGTTAGCGGCGATGTGAATACTGAACACACTGGCGCCGACATCAGGGCTGAGTCAGTCAGTGGTGACGTTGAGGTTACAGGCGATCATGCGGACGGTGAGGTTAGTGCCAGCTCAGTGTCTGGAGATGTCAGGTTGTTTCGAGTGGCGGGTACTGTGGAAGTCGAGTCCGTCAGTGGAGATGTCGCTGTTGAAGATGGGTCATTTCAGCGAGCCAGCCTGGAAACCGTTACCGGTGACCTTGATTTTAAAGGTGAGTTGCGAGAAGGCGGCAAGCTGACCATTGACACTGTTAATGGAGATGTTGACGCAGAGTTTTCTGGCAACGTGTCTGCCAGGTTTGATATCGATACATTTAACGGCAATATTCGCAATTGCTTCGGCCCGAAAGCAGAGAAATCCAACAAGTACGGACCGGGTTTGGAGCTGGAGTTCACAGAGGGTAGCGGCGACGGCCGGGTAATAATTTCGACCTTGAACGGCGATGTTAAGATATGCAATAAATAGTTAGCCTGAACTGCACTAAAAAAAGCGGCCGGATTGCGCAAGCAGTCCGGCTTTTTTGTGCTCGAGTTTGCTACCCTTGGCCTCCTGTAAATGAGGTGTTGGAATGGGTCGCTTATTCAAGGTTTTGATCTGGGTTGTGGGCGGTCTTGCCACATTGTTCGTTCTGGCGGCGGTCGCACTGTATGTGTTTTTTGATCCGAACGATTTTCGTGAGGAAATCTCGAATTCGGTGAAGAACCAGACAGGCCGTGACCTGACGATTGAAGGCGACATATCGCTGGATATCTTTCCCTGGCTGGCCGTCGAGGTCGGCAGGGCCAGCCTCGGAAACGCAGCGGGCTTCGGTGATGAACCGATGGCGAGTTTTGAAAGGGCCAGCTTCAGCGTTCAGTTATTGCCGGTGCTATTGCGACAGGAAATCGTGGTCGGTACCGCCGCTATCGAAGCACTGCGGCTAAACCTCAATGTCAATAAAAGTGGTGTTAGTAACTGGGAGGACCTGGTTCCGCCGGAAAGTAGCGAAGATACGGAAGCAGCATCCGAGCCCGGTGGTGGCATCGACGTTAATTCGATCAAAATTATTGATGCAACTATCAGCTATGCTGACAGTGGCTCCGGCGAAACAATCGCTATCAATAAGCTAAATCTCACAATTGGTCGCCTGAAAGATGATGGTTCGGATGTGCCAATTACCGCTTCCATGCAGCTCGATGTGCAGCCAACGGGCCTTGGTGGTGTCTTTGAGTTTGATACGACACTGTCATTTGATGCGAAGACCGGTCAGCTGCAGTTGAAGGGATTGGCGCTGGACGGAACGCTTGAAGGTCTTGCGGAAATTCCGACAGCGATCAATTTGCGGACGGCTGCGGTGGAGATATCGACGAACGAATCTCAGGTCTCACTGCAGGCTCTCGATTTGACCATGCTCGACATGCACATCGTTGCCGACGTAGAGCCATTTTCCTATCAGGACCAGATTACGCCGCGAGCCACTATCGCGGTCGAGACATTCTCTCCTCGCAGCCTGATGCAATTATTCGGTGTGCAGCCGCCTGAAACTGCGGATCCGGTTGCGTTGAGTCGCGTCACTATCGACGCTACCGCCGAAGTAACACCCACAGCGATCGAGCTAAGCAATGTTGCGATCAAGATGGACGACACCTCGTTTACGGGTACGCTTTCTGTACCAACAACGTCAACCGGCTTCTACCGGTTCGATCTGGCCGGAGACTCGATCGAGCTCGCCCGCTATATGGAGCTGGCAGATGCAGGGCAAAGTACCGGGGGCGGTGATTCCGCGCCGATCGAAATACCGGTTGATCTCATTAAGTCGCTGAACGCGCGCGGCAAGTTCACCTTAGGCCGAGTAACGTTAGGCGATATTGTTCTTGAAAAAGTGGATCTCGGATTGAATTCGAGTAATGGCAAGATGCGAATCTTTCCGATCTCATCGCAGCTATTCGGAGGCTCGTACCGCGGTGACGTGCGTATCGATGTATCGGGCGCGAAACCGGTCCTTTCCCTGAATGAAAAGATTGCCGATGTTGATCTGGCCCGGCTCGCGAAGGCGATGTTTGGTCAGGACAATGTCACTGGCAAGGTCGATGGTTCGTTCGTGTTGGCGGGCAGGGGTAAGGATATGGTGGCGATCCAGCGTGACCTGTCCGGCGATATGTCGCTTGAGTTGACCGACGGCACCTACACGGGCACTGATATCTGGTATGAAATAAGGCGTGCACGCGCACTGATAAAAGGTGAGCAGCCCCCAGAGGCCGTATTGCCAGCAAAGACAGAATTCAGCACTGTGCGTATAAGCGGAGTTGTTACCGATGGCATCATGCGTAGTAACGACCTGTTCGCCGAGCTGCCATTCATGCAACTCACCGGAGGGGGGGCAGGTAGACATCCCGGCGGCAACCGTCGATTACAAACTAACGGCCCGGATTCTCGAACGACCGGAATTTCTGCGCGACGCAACACCGGAAGAGCTGGAAGAGTTTACGGAGGCAGTAATTCCTCTAAAGATATCCGGACCGATTGCATCGCCGAGTATTCAGCCAGATCTTGAGAAGCTTTTGCAGCAGCGAGTTGAAGATGAGCTTAAGGACATACTCAAAGACAAGTTGAGAGGATTGTTCGATTGATAGTTCGTGGCTGCCGTTTGCTACTCGTTGTCGCAGTTCTTTCGTCGACAGCTAACGCGGCGGAAATGCTAAGCGTCGAGGTCGATTACGAAGAGGGTATCTACACGATGAAATCAGAGGTCTGGTTCGACGCAGCGGTCGAACAGGTCTATGAGATATTTCGTTACTGGGACAACTCGACAAAATTTTCCAGCGCGATTGTCGCGTCGCGCGATATGCCACCCGATGAGCAGGGCCGCCCGCAGTTCTACGTCCAAAATCGTGCTTGCGTACTTTTTTTCTGCAAATCGTTCGAACGGCAGGGCTACGTTGAGTCGGAACTTAATGTCGTCATCTTCGCGTTCGTTGACCCGGAAAACAGCGATTTTCATCTCAGCAATGAGAGCTGGCATTTCTTTGCGCGAGATGGTGGTACGGTTGTCGTTTACGATTTCGAAATGCGGCCCAAGTTCTGGATACCGCCCGGCATAGGCCCCTACTTGATAAAGCGCAAGCTCAAAAATGATGGCGGCAGCGCCGTAGATCGTATCGAAGTACTGGCGCAGGCAGTGAAAAGTGAGTGACTTCGCGTCTCGCTTGCTTCGATGGTTCGATAAGTCTGGTCGCAAGGACCTCCCGTGGCAGCAGAGCGTCACGCCGTACCGGGTGTGGGTATCTGAGATCATGCTGCAACAAACTCAAGTGCAGACCGTGATCCCGTACTTCAATCGCTTCGTCGATCGCTTCGAGGATATTGCAGCGCTTGCGGCTGCCCACCAGGACGAGGTGCTTTCACATTGGTCGGGGCTTGGTTATTACGCGAGGGCACGTAATCTGCACAAGGCGGCGCAACGTGTGCGGGATGGTTACGATGGTCAATTCCCCACAGCTGTTGATGACGTTATTGGCTTGCCCGGTGTCGGTCGCTCGACAGCCGCCGCGATACTTTCGCTGGCGATGAGTCAACGGCACGCGATCCTTGATGGCAACGTCAAGCGCGTGCTCGCCAGGCACGAAGCGATTGCAGGCTGGCCGGGGAAAACAAGTGTCGCGGATGAGCTTTGGCAGGTCGCGGAGCGCAATACACCGCAAAAGAGAGTTGCTCACTACACACAGGCAATCATGGATCTTGGTGCAACGCTATGCACAAGAAGCAAACCGTCGTGCAATTGTTGCCCGGTCAGAAAAGACTGCGCGGCATTGCGGACCGACAGTGTCGGCGACTACCCCGGACGCAAACCAAAGGGGAACAAGCCGTTACGAACCACGACCATGATCCTGGCGAGCACAGGCGGCCAGGTATATCTGGAACGCCGGCCCGAGGCAGGTATTTGGGGCGGGCTTTGGAGCCTTCCGGAACTGGACGAACGCTCCCTGGACGAGTGGTGCGTCGATGTGCTTGGCAGCGCGGCTACTGAAACTTTGCCCTGGGACGTGTTACGCCACAGCTTTAGCCACTACGATCTGGATATCCAGCCGATATTTGTGCGTATCGAGTCGCAGGCAGGTACAGTAGCCGACGCTGATGCGAGAACCTGGCACAGATTGAAGGACGCGCCGCCCGGTGGAATAGCGGCGCCCGTCAAGAAACTTATCGATCAACTAAAGAAGAGTGAAAATGTCGCGCACCATTAATTGCGTCTTGTTGGGCAAAGAGGCCGAGGGCCTCGACTATGCGCCGTACCCGGGCGATCTTGGCCAACGAATTTACGACAGTGTGTCGAAGGAAGCCTGGCAACGCTGGGTAGGACACCAGACCATGCTCATCAACGAGTATCGGCTGACACCGATTGAGCCCGAAGCTCGCCAGTTTCTGGAAGCCGAGATGGAAAAATTCTTCTTCGGTGAAGGCTCCGCTGCCCCCAAAGAATTCGTCCCACCCGAATCGTAGGAGCGACCCTGTAGGAGCGGCCCCTAGGCCGCGAAGCGCAGCGGCAGCCGAAGGCTGCAAAAAAGACAACATACGTATCACAACCTCATCAGTGGTCGCGGCCTTAGGGCCGCTCCTACAGGCGGGTTAAGAACTGCACGCTGAACAATTGCTTGGCGTCCGTCCAGACTTTTTCTACGTCGAAGCCAGCCGCGTTGGCCATAGCGGCAAACCCTTCCAGTGTGTATTTATATGAGTACTCCGTAAGGATTGCCTCGCCGTCGGCTATATCGAAAGCTGTGTCGCCGACCTCGAAGATCTGGTCGGTCTGGCTGATAAGTTCAATAACAACCCGGCCTTCATTTTCATCGTAATTTGCGCTGTGGGCGAACTCGTTGATGTCGAAGTTCGCGCCGTAATCACGGTTCAGATGCTGCAACATATTCAGATTGAACTCGGCTGTAATTCCCGCTGAATCGTTATAGGCGTTTTCGATGACGTTGGGGTCTTTTTGCAGGTCAATGCCGATCAGCAATGCGCCGCCCGCTCCTGCCTCCTGATACATGACGCGTAATAATTCCATTGCCATGTCGTGCTCGAAGTTGCCAATGGTCGAGCCGGAAAAGTAGATGATGTTTCGCACCGGCATCACCATCGGTTTTGGTAGTGAGAAAGTCCGGGTGAAATCAGCGACGACGGGTAGTACATCCACATGCGGGAATTGATCCCGAATCTGCTGTGCCGATGCATGCAAGTGTTCGCTGGAAATATCGACGGGAACATAAGCAGCAAGCTGTGACAGGTGCTCAAGGAGAATGCGGGTCTTGAGGCTGGAGCCGCTACCAAATTCGATCAGACTTGCCTGTTTGCCAACATTCGCAGTTATCTCGGCGATATTGTCACGCATGATGCCAAGCTCGGTATTCGTCAGGTAGTACTCGGGCAGTTGCGTAATGTCGTCAAACAACTGTGAGCCGCGCTCATCGTAAAAATACTTTGGCGAGATTTGCTTCTGGTCCGCTGATAGTCCGTCAACGATTTCCGATATTTCCCGGTTACGAATTGCCAAGTTACGAATTGCCAAATTACTAACTGCCATGTCCATCCTTTGCGAGTCGAACTCCCAGAAATTGCCAGCGGGCATCCGGGTAAAAAAAGCTGCGATAGCTGCTGCGGATTTGGTCACGCGCTGTTACGCAGGAACCACCTCGGACGGTCATCTGGTTGCACATGAACTTGCCGTTGTACTCACCAAGAGTTCCATCCAGTGGTTTGAATCCGGGGTAGGCCACGTAGGAAGAAGAGGTCCACTCCCACACGTCGCCAAAGAATTGTGATTCCGCCGTCGCGACAGGATGCCAGTGCCTGGATTCCAGCAGATTGCCGCTGACGGCCTGTTGCCCGGCCGCGGTTTCCCATTCAAATTCCGTCGGTAGCCGCGCACCGGCCCAGCGGGCGAACGCGTCGGCCTCGTAGTAACTGACGTGACAAACGGGTGCGTTGTTATCAATTTCGCGGTCGCCGCCTAGTGTAAATTCTTTTTCGAGCGCTTCATCCCAGTAAAGAGGGCGTCGCCAACCGCGCTCGTTAATGGTTGCCCAGCCATCGGATAACCACAGCTCACAGGCCTCGTATCCGCCGTCGTTTATAAACTCGCGGTATTCGCCATTAGTTACAAGCCGATTGCCGATGCGATGCTCATGCAGCAATGCATCGTGGCGCGGCGTTTCGTTATCAAATGCGAAGTCACTACCCACAGCGCCGATCGGGCGAATTCCTGCATCGACACGGCTATACGAGTATGGCGTTACCGCGTTCGTTGCGACGACGTCGAGAGTATGTGATACGGGCGGGTGTATCGGATTGCAGGAAAAAACGTGCTTGATATCGGTTAACAGTAATTCCTGGTGTTGTTGTTCGTGATTCAGGCCAAGTGTAATCACCTTGAAAACTTGCTCATCGGTAGTGCCGGTTTGCAGTAACTGCTGCATCGCTGTGTCAACGTATGAGCGGTAGTCGAGAATCTGGGCAAGCGTGGGGCGCGACAAGAGTCCGCGCTTTGGCCGCGCGTGCATATCTCCTGCACTGTAGTAATAAGAGTTGAACAGGTAGTGGTACTGATCATCGAAACACGTGAAACCTCGCACGTTGGGTTCAAGCACGAAGCGCTCGAAAAACCACGTGACGTGCGCCAGGTGCCATTTCGTCGGGCTGACATCAGGCATGGACTGGACGACGGTATCTTCTGGCTGCAGCTCGGCAATGAGGGCGAGCGACTGTTCGCGGATTTTGCGATATCGGTCAGACAAGGCAGCAGTCGTTATTTCGGCCAGTTGTGTAGCCATTGGAGTTTCCTGGAATTGAGTTCGGCGCAGTGGAAATACCGTACCGCAATCAAAGAGACCTCACCAGTCGCCGGATTGTTTCAGCACCAGGCCGTTGTATCAGTGCAACGGCAGCCCGGTCTTCTTTTGTACGGTACGAATGGTCACGCTGGAATTAACGCGGGCTACACCGGGAAGCCGAGTGAGTGAATCGCGATGCAGCCGCTCGAAATCCGCCATATCCGAGACGACGACGCGCAACAGGTAGTCAAACTCGCCGGTCATGAGGTAGCACTCCATGACCTCGGGGATGTTCTTCACCGCATCCTCAAAGGCGGCAAGCTCGCTTTCTTCCTCACGATGCAGCCCGATGTGCACGAAGACACTGCCAGGCAGGCCTGCCTTTGCCTGGCTGACCAGCGCCACGTAGCGGTCGATCATTCCGGATTCTTCCAGTGAGCGAACGCGCCTGAGGCAGGCGGACTCTGACAAGCTGACGATATTGGCCAGCTGCACATTGCTGATGCGACCGTCCTTTTGCAGCTCCTCGAGGATCATTTTGTCGTATTTATCTAGAGACATAGCAGGAAATTGTTCAAAAACTCGAATTAGAAGCAGAAAATGCCATATTTAGCCGATTCTGTCACCCATTTCGCAAGCGAGCACCGGTCCGGGACATGTATTGTTGCTGGCGAAACTGATTATTTCCGGTTTGGAGAGAGACCATGAAGATTGGTGTACCTAAAGAGATTAAGACCCTCGAGTTCCGCGTTGGTATGACACCGGCGGGCGTGCACGAGGTTGTCAGCGAAGGTCACGAAGTCATCGTTGAGACGAATGCCGGAATGGGTATTGGTGAAACGGATGCGGCCTATGAAGCTGTTGGCGCGACGGTTGTTGCCACACCGGAAGAAGTATTTGCCGCTGCTGACATGATCGTAAAGGTCAAAGAGCCGCAGCTACACGAGTGCGCGATGTTGCGTCCCGGTCAGGTTCTTTTCACCTATCTGCACCTCGCCGCAGATGCCGCTCAAACCGAAGCACTGATCAAATCAGGCTCGACAGCAATTGCTTACGAGACCGTTACAGCAGACGACGGTTCACTGCCTTTGCTAACACCGATGTCCGAAGTTGCGGGTCGTTTGTCCATCCAGGCCGGTGCTTTCGCACTGCAAAAAGCCAATGGCGGTTGCGGCAAGCTGCTCGGCGGTGTGCCTGGCGTACAGCCCGCGAACGTGTTGGTCATCGGCGGTGGTGTCTCCGGCGCAAACGCGGCTGACATGGCAGTTGGCCTTGGCGCTAACGTCACGATCCTCGATCGATCATTACCCCGCTTGCGTGAACTCGACGACATTTGGGGCGGACGTGTACACACTGTGTACTCGACCAAGCACGCTATTGATGAGTTGGCCCCCAAAGCAGACCTCATTATCGGCGCAGTACTTGTCGCCGGTGCCGCAGCGCCCAAACTTGTCACCGCACAAAACGTCAAAGACATGCAGCCGGGCTCTGTCATGGTTGATATCTCCATCGACCAGGGCGGTTGCTTCGAAACCAGCAAGCCGACGTCACACGCTGAACCGACCTACGTCGTCGACGATGTCGTGCACTACTGCGTAACAAACATGCCGGGCGCCGTGCCTCGCACGAGCACCTACGCTTTGACGAACGCAACACTGCCATTCGTCAAATCACTGGCAAATCTTGGCTGGAAGGAAGCGCTCTCGCGTGACCCACATCTGGCGAATGGCCTGAACGTTCATTCAGGGCACGTAAATCACGAGGCTGTTGCCCGTGACCTCGGTTATGACTATCTGTCGGCCGCGGATGCCCTGAAGGCTGCCTGATCCCCATCTCCCCCGATTCAGGATTAGGCTTTTTTGAGGCCGGGCTTTCGCCCGGCCTTTTTTTTAATCGGGCTCGACCTCAACGCGTGGATCGATAGTACCGACCGTTGGGACAATGACGAGATATTTGTAGTCACCAGGCTCTTGCTCTGCCTTGACACAAATCCTCAGCGTTTTCTTGTCGTCCGTTGACGTAATTTTCTTGTTCAGCCACCTGTCCTTCCGTTTCTCGCCACGGATCTCGATTTCCATGTTCTTGTAATCGGTACCGCTCGGTGCGTTCATCTGTGGATGAAGCTTGATCAAAATCGCATCCTTTCGTTTGACTTTGATTCTGTGAGACACCTCAATCGAAGAGTCGCCGTAATGAATTTGCATATCGATACCGTTCGCATCATCGCAATCAACAGTGCTTACGGTTTCGCATCCCGTCGCGAATATAACCATTGTCAGTATCAAGATTATTCTGCTCATCGAAATCTCCCCAATTAATCCGCGGCAATTATCTTCTCAAAGCGCGGGTGGCCCCGAAGTGAACTCAAGTGTGGCTCTGCTGCAATTATAGTACGTGCATAGCCTTTCGCTACTGCAGCCGCAAGTGCATCCAGGGCCCTGTCAGTATTGCCCGAACGGTTAGAAATAAGAGCCCTGATATAGTCCGCATACGGGTCATCAGGTAATGCGGACCCCGCTTTTTCTATGAACTTGAGAGCCTGTAATTCGTCGTCCAGCATGGCATGAACCCAGGCCAGATCCATCATTACAGCCGGATCATTTGGATTCACCAACAATGCGCCGTTTGCAAGCTCTTCGGCTTTCACACATGCCTCGTGTGACTCTGCGGTATTTCCGCCGACAAAGAGAATGTCGCCAAGATTAGACCACGTCAGATGTGCGTTCGGTGCAAGCGCAAGGGCGTTGCGCAAAGCCTCTGCGGCATCTTCATAACGACCCAGGTAGTAGTACATCAAGCCAAGATTGCTGAAGGTCACGGAGTGCGGTTCTATATCTATAGCCTGCTGATAGGCAGGAACGGCTAATTCGAATTGTCCGGCCATCATGTACGATGAGGCCATATTTCCGATGCCCCGCACGTTTTGACTGTCGATGGCCACCACATTGCCAAACTGCTCGGCGGACTCTTCGAACCGTCCCTGACGATAGAGAAAATAGCCCAGAGAATTGTAGGGCGCCCAGTTACCAGGCTGCATACCAATTGCCGACCGCAAAATTGCTTCGGCCTCCTCGGGCCTGCGTTGCAGGCGATAAACGTTCGCCAGTCCGGTCAATGACACTACACTCTTCGGGTTGATGCGCAGTGCTTCGAGATAGGCAACTATTGACTCGTCATATTGACCTGTCGATGAGTACAGATTACCGAGCGCCGTATGCACCATATCAAGATTCGGATTCAGCCCCAGCGCATTGCCGCAGGCCGACTCGGCGAGGCGTACGGATTCTGGATCATCATTGATACGATAGCTGGCTGAAAGAATGCTGCACTTTCCAGCGTAGGCGGCAGCGTACTCGGCATCGACCCGAAG
>PVMK01188311.1_pt1 | contig 11840 bp, 11 predicted proteins | sample 1853481 | NCBI WGS metagenome assembly PVMK01 (sample SAMN08533507, study PRJNA380276) | Marine sediment metagenome, whole genome shotgun sequencing project. | reverse complement strand
ACAGCCAAGCTACAGCTGGCCTCTACTTTGACCCCCCCGATGGCGAAAGCGCGATCGAGTATTTGTCGCGAGAATTTTCATGTTTTTTTTCAACGCCGGAAGTTCGTCATTGGTGGCACGACAGCGGCAAGGTCGGCTTCCACCACGACTTCATAAGAAAAACCGATCGTCATATTGACTCGGCTTAGACGACGAGCGAATGGATCTCTGACAGGCTGCTTTTGGCCGAAAGCAGCCGCTGGCATGCCCCGATAATTGGAATGGCGAGTGTCCGCTTTACTCCAATACCAGACACTCAGGTGATAATATTCAATCTGTTTTGAGCGGCTGCTTTTGACCCAAAGCGGACACTCCGGACATTTGCGTTGAACGTCCCCGCTAACAGGAAAAGCGGACTTTCGGACTCAAATGTCAATTAACAGGCCCGAGGTGCTCATCCAGCCAGTCCAGCGTTTCTCCGATCACAATTTCCCGAGGTACATAATGGCTCGTGTTGTTAACAATATGTTTTTTGAGGTCGGGGCTTGTGCCGAGCAGATCGAAAAACGGTTTCGCAGATGATTCAAACCGAAAGTCAGTGTCATAGCGCCCGTTAAATTGCAGAATTGGCGCTGAGACTCGTGGCAGGTAATTCAAGACGCTTGTCTCAGGTATTGACAAATGCTTCAGGCCAGCTTGGTTCAAAATACCCACTTTCAATCGCTTTGGCTCGACCGCAAGGGCTATTGGACCTATCCGCCCGCCCCAGCTGTATCCGTAGAAGGCGATTGCCGCGTCGTTAATATCTGCCCGGGACTCGAGGTAATCAATTGATCGTCGCATGTCTTTGATTGCTTCAATGACCAAATCGCGACCGGCAATGCTTGACCAGTTCGGAAACGATGGTTGGCGACGCTCCAATATACCCTCCACAACAGGAAACAAGATGGCGCGGCCATTCCTCAACGCGAAATCGAGATGCACGAATTGCTGATCTATCGAATCCGTGATCAGCGCGGTAATTGTCGGCCAGTAGATTATTGCTTGATAATTAGTCGCCGGCGTATTCGGCAGGTACAGATATAGAGCGATTCTTTCTCCCGCGCGATGGGAAGCAATGGATACTCGGTGACGAGTCCAGTGCCGCGATTCAACGCTCTCCTCGACGATAGAATCAAGCGGCAGTCGCTCGTATTCAAAACCGGAAAGATAGGCTTGAAAGACCGCGTCCGACACCGGGTCATCGATCTCGGGTTCTCTGCGAAATTCGATCGGCGCGTGTAATCGTTCAGCGACTTGCTGCGTGTCGCGAGTCTCTGCGAGCCTAAATCCATTTTCAGCACTACGATCAAATGGGACTGAGGCACCTGGGTCGTCAATTGACTGCTGCGAAAAGTACTCTGGGTCAGCAAAACTACCACCAACTATAGCTCTTAGACCCTCAACCTCGTTAAAACACCACTCGCGTACGTTTCCAATCATGCCGTACGTGCCGGTCCATCCCATGCCCAGATGTGTGCCAACTTGCGAAACTTGTGCCGACGCAAGATTACTTGTCGACAGCTGCTGTTCAATCATGCCGGCTGCGTGAGCTCGCCGCCAATGATGAATTGAGGGCAGTTCGCGGCCATTGTACGCAGCGTACGCGGCCGCTTCGTACCAGCTCACGCCGGTTACAGGAAAATCGTCTCCGCCTTCGAAATAGCTACCGCCGATCCAAAACCTTGGCCCCGGTCGGCCAGATTCATCGACAAATTTAGCCATCGCTGATTCACGGTCAACAATTTCCCCGTTCTCGATAAACTCATGCTCCCAGTATCGTGGGTTACTGTATCCGTCACTATCGACGAATATTTTGTACTCGCGATTCGTTACCTCGTAGCGCCCGATGTAGAAGTCGTCGACAAAGATGCTCTCACCTTCGATCAATAGATCGTAGCCAGGTACTCGCACCATACCTTCCGGGATCGTCTCGACAGAATCGAACGAAAATGCGCCGGGCGTAATCGCAGCACTGTCGGTAAATGGCACGTCGCGGACCGGCAAACGGAATAGGCCTGCGGTCTCACCACCGATTACTCGCTCGATTGGCGGTCGTTCGTCCAACTCGAGACGGATCACGGAAAAACCGAATGGAATGTTGACGTCAGAGACCGGAGTAGTTCCTAGTTGCTGCCATTCTTCGTCAAGTCCGCCGTACGGCCGTCGATAGACCTGCGCTCCGGAAGGTGTCGACTCTATGGATGTTACGAACCCAATCGTTTTCCAGGTGTCGGCCAAATCCCGGTTTTCAGGTAGTCGTCGCTCTATCTCTTTCGCCACCGTGTAAGCTTCTTCCCAGTGACCGGCGTCGGCGAGCTTTTCGAGCAGTGGAAAAGCCTCACTGCTCGCCCAACGTTCATCGGCAGTTAAGTACCAGTATCCGCTACCGCCGACCAATAGCAGCAAAGTTACCGTTGACGACGCGATTAACGCAAGGCTGAGTTTCACAGGCGACGCGACTGTGGACCCGTCCGCTTCGCCTTCCCTTTGAAGACCGCCGGGCGCTAATTCGTAGGCCCAAGCGACAATTACGGCAGGAATGAAGCCAATCACAAGGAGCAGCAAGACCAGGCGAGTTGACCATTCAGGCAATGCCAAAACCGGAACCAGCAGTTCGGAAACCTGCAATAGTAGCCACGCAGCTACGAGGTAGGTCGTCGCTACCCTGAACACTTTGCGTCGCCTTAGTTCGTCGTATAGCCGGCCCATTTCTTATTATCGCTACCGTAGTTGTCATTAAAGATACCACGAGCACTGCCCGCATTGTCTTGTATCCCTCGCTTCCTCCCGGCGACTGCGACAAATCAACAACACAGCAATAGGGAGATGAATTTCGATTGCTGCGTCTGCTCTTGGCCGTTAGCGGCCCCTCACAAAGCTACCGGCGAGCGGCTGCTTCTGGCCGAAAGCAGCCGCTGGACTGCTAAACTCATGAGAGGCCGCAACCCAAAGCAGACATTCAATCAGAGAATAGGGCGTCCACAATTGGGCAGTCTGGAACCTGGTCGCCATCGCACATAGATGCCATTGATTCGAGCGTGTGCTGCATCGTTTGAAGGTCCTGAATTTTTTGCGCCACGTCATTCATATGAATAAATGTTCGATCTCGCACTTCCGCACAGGTGTAGTCACCGCCGTCTACAAGCTCCAATAAGCCACGAACCTCTTTAAGCGTGAAGCCTAATTCGCGGGTTCTGCGGATGAATGAGAGCCTTTTTAGATGCGAATTCTCGTAAATTCGATGACCTCCGGCACTCCGCATCGGGTCTGGCATCAGGCCGATTTTCTCGTAGTATCGAATAGTTTCGCCGTTCACACCGCTGCTCTTGGCCAACGAGCCACGAGAAAGTTGAGTTTCGCCCGATTTCATGACTTTTTTCCTTGATCCTGTAGTTACTACAGGTCCTATATTAGGAGGCTGAGGACCCATGTCAATTGGAGACGGCACACTTTGAACGACAACACTTCACTTACCAGTGATCGCAAACGGAACGTCGCCGCCGCCGGTGGCGTTATCGGCGCGGTGCTTGCATCGTCTTGCTGTATCGGGCCGTTGGTACTAATAATGCTCGGTGCGAGTGGACCGTGGATAGGAAACCTCACAGCGCTTAAGGCGTATCAGCCGTTGTTCGTATCTATAACACTCGTATTTTTGGGCTATGGATTTTGGCATGTCTACGGAAAGTCGAAAAAAGTATGCGATCAAGGTTCTTATTGTGCGACGCCTACGGCGGAACGAGCTGTCAAAATCTCACTTTGGATCGCAACAGTATTGGTTGCTATCGCATTGACCACTGATTTATGGGCACCACTTTTTTACTAAGGAGTAATCGATGAAAATTGCTTGGACGATAATTATTGCATTTATTCTAACTGCAAACCTTTCACTAGCGTCAGACAACGAAACAACAGCCACATTTAACGTCGAGAAAATGACCTGTGCTACTTGCCCAATTGCTGTTCGTAAAGCAATGCAGCGCGTAGATGGCGTCAAAGAAGTAAACGTTGATCTGGAAAGTAATACAGCGGTCGTAACCTTTGATGCGAGTGTCGCAACGACATCTGATATTGCAAATGCATCGACGGAAGTTGGATTTCCAGCGTCAGTATTGGCCGAAAATTGAGCGCGACTGAACCATCGTTTGAACCTTACTCGACGTTGACGTGCCCAGAATGTGGGTTTCAGTCAAAAGACCTGATGCCAACCAATGCATGCCAATTCTTTTATGACTGCAGAAACTGCAAGACAGTGCTTAAGCCGCTCGCTGGCGACTGTTGTGTGTATTGTTCTTATGGTGACGTAAAGTGCCCGCCAATCCAGGAGGGCGACTCCTGTTGTGCGTGAGTAAGTGGCGACGACCGACCTAAAGCTTGACGATCCCGGCACCCTACCGAAACCCGGCCCAGTTGGCCGGATAGTGCGACTTGCTTTTGGCTTACTTTGTGCCTCGTATGTACTGGGGCTTCGCGATATTTCTGACGACCTGATCGGAGACAACGGCCATATCAGGTCACTCGTCTGGAACGGCGTTCTGATCGGTCTTTTCTTCATCAGTTACATAGTCAATATTGGTTATTCTCGGTCGTGGAAGAAATGGCCTGCAATTGTCAGCGCGGGTATCTTCCTCGCGATTGCCGGCTTTGGCCAGATCACACAAGGTGCGGTGGAATCGGATGCATTAGCGCGCGCCATTTGGATATGGGAAATGTATCTTTTTACTCATTTGGGTGGGGCTTTTGTTGTTTCTGCCCTAATTGGTACGCCCGGATGCGAGATGAGAGCATTTCATGATCTCTATTCTCGATTAACCGACACACCCACGAAAGAGCACTTCTGCCCAGTCGGGCCACTGAACTCCATAGATCAATGGGAATCTGCGCGATCAAAAAGTTGAGCCGAGATAGCCGGCAGTTGGGCGTCCGCTCCTGGCCGAAAGCAGCCGCTCGCATCGAGTGGCGAGTGTCCGGTATACCCCGAAAGCAGCCGCTCAGGTGGTAGTATTTCTTACATACTGAGAGGCTGCTTTTGACCCAAAGCAGACATTAGACGCGCATTCCGGACCAAGCATTATTCGACTAAACTATTCCTATCGCAACGCAAATAAGATTGTGCAGGAGAGACCAAATGACCCAGGTTGCAGAATCCAAGCTTGAGAGCGGTAAAAATTCCGTTTCCTTTGTCAGCGCCGGATCGAAGATAGTAGGAAACTTGTATTGTCCCGACGATTTTGACGCGAATAAACAGTACCCTGCTGTCGTGGTAGGTGGTCCGCTGGCGACAGTGAAGGAACAGGCGGGAGGTGTTTTCGCCGAAGCGCTCGCAAGGAAAGGCTTTGTTACGCTGGCGTTCGACTATCGGATGTATGGAGAAAGCGAAGGCGAGCCGCGTCAATATGAGAATCCGGTCTACAAAACTGAGGATATACAGAACGCGATCAGTTTCTTGAGCGCTCATGAGAATGTCGATAGTGATGGCATCTGCGCATTAGGTGTTTGCGCCAGTTCGTCATACATCGCGACTGCGTTGGCCAGTGATCGGCGCGTCAAAGCCTTCGGTACGGTGAGTGCGTATTTCAGCCTTCGCGAGTTCTGCCTGTCCAATCCGTTTGTCACGGATGAGCAGAGAAACCAAATGTTCACGGCATCCAACGCAGCGCGCCAATGCTACTATGAGACTGGTGTCGCCGAACCCGACGATATGATCATGCCCGACATGACCGAGGAGCCGGGCGAGGAAGCTCCTCAAATTGCTCGGGACGTTTATGACTATTACTTTGTAAGAGTGGCCGAGTGCTGGCCGAACTACAGCAATCACTTCGTTCCATTTTCATTCGAGCAGCTCGTCCGCTCCCACGCGCTCGATGATGCGGATATGATCGTTGTTCCCTACCTTGGCGTCGTGGGTTCGGAAGCCGTTACCCGGCCCTATACCGAACGATTTGTTGAGGCGAAGACGCAAGGCTCGAACGAGATCAAGGTTATCGAAGGTGCGTATCACGTTCAGACGTATGATCGGCCCGAATATGTGAGCCAAGCAATCGACGCGCTTGGTTCATTTTTCAGGAAGCACTCGCGACAGCCCGAAGCCATCGCTGCGTAGCTGATCTTGTCACCGCCGGTAACAAAGGCTTTTCGTCTTGGGACTACATGTTATTGACGTACTAATCTTTGGCGCTACTGGCATGCTTGGTACGGAAGTACTGCACCAATGTCTAGGCTGCGATCAGATCGATAGGGTTGTCACAATTGGCCGACACGCTACAAGCGTTGTCCACCCGAAACTGATGGAAATCGAGCATCAAAACTTTCTCGATTTCGCTCTGCTAGAAGCGGAGTTGTCCGACGCTGACCTTTGCATCTATTGTCTGGGTGTCTACCAAAACCAAGTGCCAGCAGATAAGTTCTGGGAGATTACCGTGGACTATTTGTCAGCATTGATCGATGCCTTGGAACTAGTGAACAGAAACCTGACATTCTGCTTGTTCAGTGCTCAGGGAGCTGACCCAACAGAGAAAAGCCCATTTCGATTTGCCAAAGCGAAGGGGCGCGCTGAAAAAACCTTGTTAGGTTCCAGTATTAATCAAAAGTACGTTTTTCGGCCTGGTTTCATCAAGCCGGGCAGGAAATCGGCTACGGCTGGGTGGTCTGGACGGATCGCAGAGCAATTCTACAAGCTGATTCCTGTTATCGGAATCGATGCGGCAGACTTGTCGAAAGTAATGGTCAACATTGGACTAAACGGGCATGAGCAGCCCATTTTCTCCAATCGAGAAATGCGAAATCTGGCACATAAATTTGATTGAGCGATGCAGTTCATACACTCAAACTGTATCTCAAGCCTAGCTCTGCAATGTCTGCTTTTAGCCGACAGCAGCCGCTGGGCTGCTAAACTGCTGAGAGGCTGCTTTTGACCCGAAGCGGACATTCGATGTTCGACCAAATTTTCGAAATTCCAGTATATTCGCTGAAAATAATAACCATAAGGTTGCACGCATGAGCCCGTTTAAGTCCACCTTTTCCATTCTCCTCCTCTGTCTTTCAAGCTCGATCGCATTCGCTCAGGACAAACCTAATATTGTCTACATCCTGGTCGATAACTGGGGATGGGGAGACATTCGAATTCAGGGAGGGTCCATACCGACTCCGCGGATTGATGCGTTGGCCCAAGAGGGGCTCCGCATGACGAACTTCAACGTGGAAAACCAGTGCGTCCCGACACGTTCGGCGATCATGACCGGACGTTTGCCAATTCGTTCGGGTACACACCGCGTGACCTATGGACTGCCATACGGCATGGCGCCGTGGGAATACACATTACCGGAGTTGTTATCCGACTCAGAATACAAGACCGCTTTGTTTGGTAAATGGCACCTGGGTGATGTTGAAGGGCGTCTCCCCACTGATCAGGGGTTTGACCAGTGGTACGGGATAAAAAACACAACCGATGAAGCGGGTTATTCTTCGACGCCGCAATTTGATCCGGAGGTGGTGCCGCAACCCTATATATGGGAAGGCAAGAAGGGCGAAAAATCAACGAAAGTTAAGCCGTTTAATCTTGAAAGCCGAAAAACCATCGATCGGGAAATCGTCGAACGCTCCGAGGCATTTATTGCCGGGCAGTCGAAAGCAGAAAGTCCGTTTTTTCTTTACATGGCGTTAACGCAGGTTCATCCGCCCCTCGGGCATAACCCGGACTTTGACAATATTACTGGTACCGGGATTTATGGCGACATCCTCACAGAGGTCGATTACAACGTGGGGCGTATCGTTGACGTGCTGGAAAAGAACGGATTAACGGATAATACAATCCTGATTCTGAGTGGCGACAACGGCGCGGTAACAGAAGGTATCGGTGGCGGATCTAACGGGCCGTGGCGTGCCGGCTTTACCGGTTATGAGGGCGGCTTGCGGACAGTTGGTATGGTCCGCTGGCCCGGCAAAATTGAGGCGGGCCGAGTCTCTGATGAAATCTTCGCAACCCTTGACTGGATGCCTACGCTGGCCAAAATGATAGGGGAGGAAGAAAGAATGCCTGTTGATCGACCGATCGACGGGATAGACCAGTCAGCATTCCTGCTGGGAAACCAGGAAGAGTCAAACCGCGAGCACGTGTTGGTCTATATTGGAGATGACTTGTTCGCGGTCAAGTGGCGCACATTCAAGATTCACTTGAAGACTGCGGAGAGTATGTGGGCTCCCGTTCAAACCAATATCTTTCCCACGGTTTACGACGTAAGAAACGATCCGGGTGAAGACAATGAACTCATGAAGCATTCTCTGTTTGCTTATTCATGGGTATACAGCGCGATGGGCCAAATACTTCAGGGCAAAATGGCAACCATGCAGGAATATCGAAATATCAAACCGGGGGAAGAATTCAAAGGGTACGATTGAAGCTGTCGTCGCGGATCGGCGGGGTCAATTCGGCCCCGTTTTTCTTGGATCGATTCAAATTGCACGAGAACCGCGGGTATGCAAGCGACCGTATATGGACTCCTCCTCATTGCAAGCACTCTGTTGATGACAGCCATGGCACGACTGCGTACGTATATTCGGCCTCTGTAGTTGGCATACGTTGATGCCGGGCCATAATGGGCTATTCGCGCGTCAGCTCCCAATCGCTTCTACGTACTTTTAGGTACTCGGACGTTCACGGGTTTGGCCGACGCCGGTTCGCCCTGTTTGCCATCAAGCAGTTTGCTTAAGCAATCGTTGGTGAGTTTCTCCTTGGTTTACCTGGCTCAGCTAAAAGCAAAATCAGGGTCGTAGTTTGCGTCGTTGCGCAGCATGGCCCAGGCCATGCGTGCGGTTTTGTTTGCGAGTGCGACAGCGGCGACGTTCGGGTGTTTGCGTTTGGCGATACTGGTGACCCATTGACTCAATCGATCGTCTCTGTGCTTGGCCTGCGAGACGACGGCTCGGGCACCGTGTATCAGCATTGTTCTCAAGTACACGTCACCGCGTTTGCTGATACCCAACAGGCGTTGCTTGTCACCGGAGCTGCATTGTCTGGGTGTTAGTCCCAGCGCTGCCGCCATCTGCTTGCCTTTCTTGTATTGTTCGCCAGTACCAACCGTTGCCACCAGCGCTGTTGCGACCAGCGGTCCGACACCGCGTAGTTGTTGCAGCCGTTGGGTTACCTCATTGCTGTCGGCGAGTGTTTTGATCTGCTTGTCGAGCTCGGTCATACGATCATCCAAAGCAACAAGATCGCCCCACAGCCCATGCAGCAAGCTGCGGAAGTAATCGGTCAGACCGTTATCCGCATCCTCCAACCAACAGGGGATTGCACGCCGTAACGCGAGCAAGGTCGTTGGTGCAACCAGGCCATACTCGGCCACCAGGCCGCGGATCTGGTTCGCCTTTGCATTGCGTTGATCCTTTATCTCTGAACGCACTCGGTGTGTGGCCTGGATGTCCTGCTGCTCAACGCTCTTCACCGTCACAAAACGCATGTTCGGTCGGCTCATCGCTTCGCAGATTGCCTCGGCATCGTTGGCATCGTTCTTGTTGCTCTTCACGTAGGGTTTTACGAACTGCGGCGCAATCAACCGTACCGTGTAGCCTCGAGACTGCAATTCCCGGGCCCAATGGTGTGCGCCGGTGCAGGCCTCCATACCAATCTCGCAACCGGGCTCTGCTTTGTCCAACAAGGCTTGCAGCCATTGCCCGCGCCTCAAACGCCGCTTCCAAACCGTCTTGCCGTGACGATCAACACCGTGTAACTGATACACATTCTTTGCCAAATCCACGCCAACTCTACTAAGCTTCATAACGGACTCCTTCTCTTCCTGTGACTGAGATATTTCGCTTCAACGAATACACAATCCAGTCTGGCACATTGCGATGCCGTAAGGTTGAGGAGGAGTCCATCCCATTGCTTCTGGCCGAAACCAGCCGCTCGCTTCCCCCAAAAGTAGGAGTGGCGAGTGTCCGCTTTACCCCGAAAGCAGCCGCTCGGGTGCTAGAATCTGAATTGAATTGAGAGGCTGCTTTTGACCCAAAGCGGACCTTGTGTTTTCACCAGTATTGGCAGTGACTCGATTGGATAATGTTGATGTTCACACCCGATCGGTTACTAATCCGGAGCGCGATATGAGATTGTTTTTGGCCGTGTTGTACATGCTTTGTTCTCCCATATTGTTGGCGCAGGCTGCCAATAACGATGATGCGATCAGAGGAATACTTGTCGAGGCCTATGTTGAGGGCATATATATCAATCGGGACCGAGAGGCCGTAATGAATGGATTTCATTCTGACTTCATATTGCATGTCTATGACGGTGGCAACCTAATTACGGCACCGCTTGAGCTATGGTTAGGACGACTTCAGCTGGATGGAACAAAAAACCCCGAATCAATTGACTATACATTTGATCTGATCGATATTACGGGCAACTCCGCCATTGCGAAGATGCAGATTTTTCAAAATTCACAGCATCTCTATACAGATTACTTCGGATTGTATAAATTCGAGGAAGGTTGGAAAATCGTGAACAAGATCTTCTACGAGCACGATTGATTCAATCGAGGCTTCACTGATTCGTATCGAGATTGTGCCCCTCATCGTCACAAATTCGTCCTGGTCCCAGTTCTTGCTTCTGGCCGAAAGCAGACATGGATTCTCAACGATTTCAGCGAAATGAACGTCCGCACCCGAAAGCAGCCATTAAGCTAATATTGTCTTGAAGGGCCGCTTGTGACCCGAAGCAGACGATCAGAAATTAGACACCAACCGTAGCTTGGAGGATGACAATATGCGCGAGATAGTTCTTGCGATTGCAGTTTTTAGCATCGCGCTTTGCGAGCTTGCTTTCGCAGATTCGGAAATCGCCAATGCCGAATTGCGTCAAGCTGTGGAGGAGCTTTCCGATTCGACTCTAGTGGGTGGCGAAGGCTGGAAGGCCTACGATCGTCTTCTTCACCCTGATTATTCACGCTGGGCGATGGGCGAAGTCTTTGAAAGGCGCACAAAGTTCGTCAAGAGTCTCGAGGAGTGGTGGAACTACGGTATGCGGGTCGCTGAGCGCGATGTCGATATGGTCGCGGTCGACATGGTTGGCGACCTCGCCATCATTCGCTACAAGACAACAGAGTCCTTTGTCGGGCCGGACGGCCCGGTTGAAGGATTCTCCGGCTATGTGTCGAATATCTGGGTCAAGGAGGGTCGCAACTGGCTCTTGTTATCCGCGGAAATATCGTCGACAGATCGGATCAACTGATCTCGTCTTGACCGTCCGTATATGGCCGAAACCAGCCACTCGGTACCGGGCCCCTGAGTGGCCGCAACCCAAAGCGGCCGTTCGCAGTTTGCTCGATATAGAAACGTTATGCTGCAATATTGTAAGAGAAATAATAGTTATCCGGCTGAGAACACGAGAATTGGTTACCACTATCGGAGCAAGTATGGCTCACTACATCGACGGATTCGTTTTACCCATTTCGCGCGATCGCCTAGACGAGTATAAGCGTCTTGTTGAAGCGGCTGCAGAAATCTGGAAGGAACATGGCGCGCTCGATTACAGGGAATATGTCGGCGACGACTTGATACTGGAGGGAACGCGCTCATTCACTGATCTCGTAACCGCAACCGAGGGTGAAGCCATTGTGTTTGGATGGGTGGAATTTGATTCTCGTGAGGCACGTGATTTGGCAAATGAAAAGGTCGCGGCTGACCCAAGAATGGTGGATTTAATCAATTCTTCGAATTCAGGTTTTGATGCTGAACGGATGGCATACGGTGGTTTCCAGTCGTTCGTTCGATCGTCTAACGCCAACGCCGGATAACAAATCGCTGCACTGGGCGCTCTCCATGACCGC
>PVMK01164687.1_pt1 | contig 11840 bp, 11 predicted proteins | sample 1853481 | NCBI WGS metagenome assembly PVMK01 (sample SAMN08533507, study PRJNA380276) | Marine sediment metagenome, whole genome shotgun sequencing project. | reverse complement strand
CTCAAGATCAACGCGCCCGGGAACTTCGAATCGCTTCCCTGCGACGTCAGATAGGCGGAAATAGCGCCGTCATACGCCGCGGTCTGCGCAAATGCCTTCGCCGCCAAGCGCGCGCGCAACGAAGCGTTCGGACCATCGCCGGACTTTACCGCAGCCAGCACCTGCGGGTAGTCACCCGGCTCGGTGACGACGGTGACGCGCGCCTGATTCTTGGCCGCGCTTCGAACCATCGAGGGGCCGCCGATGTCGATGTTCTCGACGGTCTCTTCGTGCGACGCGCCCCGGGCGACGGATTGTTCGAAAGGCTACAGGTTCACGCAAACCAGGTCGATCGGCTTGCCACCAATGCCGCCGAGGGCATCGCGATCCTCGCCGCTGTCCCGCATGAGAATCCCGCCGTGCACCCGTGGGTGCAGGGTCTTCACGCGACCGTCCATGATCTCGGGCGACTCGGTGTACTCCGAGACGTCGATGACCGGAACCCCGCCGTCACGCAACGCCCTCGCTGTACCACCGGTCGAAAGAATCTCGACGCCCGCCTCGGAAAGTCCTTTTGCGAACTCGACGACGCCCGACTTGTCGGAGACCGAAATCAGTGCGCGTTTGATCTGTGTCATGCCCCTACCTTTGAAGGTCGGGCCATACCCCGCGGCCAGAATGTCGTCAATCGATCTCAGTTTCACCGATTTCGTCGAGCTCTTGCATCTGCTCGAGGGTTGCCTCGACCCAGCGGCGAAGCTCGCCGACACGAATCATTTCGCGCGCTTTGCCCATCAAGGCGCCGTAGAAGTGCAGGTTGTGCAGCGAGACCAGCCGCGGGCCCAACATCTCGTCGGCCTTGAACAGATGGCGGAGATACGACCGGGAGTAGGTCGCGCAAACCGAGCAATCACAGCCGGCGTCGAGGGCGTTTTCATCGTCACGGTGTCGGGCCTGCTTGAGGTTGACCCGGCCTCCCCAGGTGAGGGCTTGGCCATTGCGCGCGTTACGGGTTGGCAACACGCAATCGAAGAGATCGATACCGCTCGAGACGGCCCGAAGTAGATCGGTCGGGGTACCCACGCCCATCAGGTAGCGGGGACGATCGGCGGGCATCACGGGGCCGATCTGACCTAAGAGGTCGTACATCTGCGCAGTGGGCTCTCCGACCGAGAAGCCGCCCAACGCAACCCCGTCGAAGTCGAGCGCCGCGATCGTCTGCAGGTGTGACGTCCGCAAATCGAGCTCGGTCCCTCCCTGAACGATCCCGAAGCGGGCTTGGCCTTCGACGGCCTCCGTCTGCAGGCAGCGCTGGGCCCAATCGGTCGTGCGGGCCATCGCCAGTTGAACCACGTCGCGTGGCGCGTCGCCCGGGGGGCATTCGTCGAGCACCATCGCGATGTCCGAACCGAGCAGGGCCTGTACGCGCATCGCCTCTTCCGGCGTGAGTCGATGCAATGTGCCGTCGAGGTGGGAGCGGAAGGTGATGCCGTCGTCGTCGATGGTTCGATGCTTGGCCAGCGAGAAGACTTGATAGCCGCCGCTGTCGGTGAGCAGTGCGTGCGGCCACTTCATGAACCCGACGACGCCTCCGTGAGAGGCTACCGACTCAGCGCCTGGACGAAGCCATAGGTGATAGGTGTTGGCCAGGATGATGCGGGCGCCCGTCGATGCGACCTCATCCGGCGTGAGCGCTTTGACGGTTGCCTGAGTTCCGACCGGCATGAACGCGGGGGTCTCGATGGTCGCGCGAGGCGTGGTGAGCTGCGCGCTCCGTGCATCACCATCCACTGCGTTGACCTGGAAAGAGAACCCGGGAGTTGGAAGGGTCATCGTGCGCCCCCGCGAATCAACATCGCATCACCGTAGCTGTAGAACCGATATCGCCGCTCCGCCGCTTCGCGATACGCCCGACGCGTGAGATCGACCCCCGCGAAGGCCATCACCAGAGCAAGCAACGTCGAGCGTGGAAGATGGAAGTTGGTCACGAGGTGGTCGACTACGCGGAATCGATATGGTGGGCGAATGAAGAGCCGCGTCGTATCGAAGCCCGCGACCGGATGGCCTTCGGCGTCGACCGACGATTCGAGCGTGCGGACCACCGTGGTGCCGACCGCCACGACCGGCCGGCCTTCCGCGCGGGCGTCGGCGATCGCCGCGACGGTGGCCTCCGACACTTCGTACGCTTCTTCATGCATCTCATGCTCGTCCAAGCTATCGACCTGGACCGGTCGAAATGTGCCGGGTCCAACGTGCAGTGTCACGTAGGCCGTCTGGTGCCCAGCCTTCTCGAGCGTGCGCAAGGTGCCTTCGGTGAAGTGAAGGCCCGCCGTCGGCACAGCGACCGCGCCGGAGCTCCGCGCGTAGACCGTCTGGTAGCGCGCTCGATCGGCGTCACGGGCCGGACGGCGAATGTAGGGTGGCAGGGGGACTTCACCGGCCTGCTCGATCAGCGCATCGACATCGCCTTCGGTCTCGAGGTCGACCTCCAACCGCCCGTGGTCGAGCGCAGAGACGACGTGAGCCGTGAGCCGCCCTTCACACAGCGACAACTCCATCCCTGCGCGCAGCCCCTTCGACGAACGGCCCATGGCAAGCCAACGGTCGGCGACGTCTGTGGTCTTTCTCAACAATAGCAGCTCCACGCGCCCTCCCGTGGCCTTGTGGCCGAGCAGTCGCGCGGGAAAGACCCGGGTATCGTTGAAGACAAACAAGCTCGCAGGCAGCAAACCGGGAAGCTCCGTGAAGAGGCGGTGGTCGACTTCGTTGGCAGCAACATCCAGCAACAGCAAACGCGATGCGTCTCGTCTTGCCAGAGGCTCCTGCGCGATCAGCTCGTCGGGCAGATCGTAGTCGAGGTCGGAAATCCGCATCTAGCGCCTGGGGGCAGCGATGAACCGCACACCGTACGTCTCGTCGGGCTGCGCCGCGCGACCCCTCTCGCCGCGCACGTCGGCCGAAACCTCCACGCACAGCTTCCCGGCTTCGACATTGCGCCAGGTCTTGCTCGTCTCGCCGCGACCTACACCCTTGTCGTCGTACTTTCCGCTCCGATCGGTCCGTTGGTCGACGACGCGGAGAACCAAATCGACGCCAGCGAGTGCGCTCACCTGCGCAACCACGCGCTCCACGTCTTCGCTCAGGCAAAACGTATCGACCTCGCCACGCCAGCCGATCCACCCTCGCCGCTCGACGCCGAGCGCCAGCGGCTCCGCAAGCTCGAGTGAGTCGTTGAGCTCGTGCTCGAACGTCCCGTCGTCAGCGAGGAACCGCCACCGGATGTAGTACTCATCGGAGACGTTCTCCGTCGGCAGGACGCCTTCGACGCTTCGTTCACGGACCCGGATCAGGTACTTCCCGGGCTCGATCGGAACGTTGGGCAGCCGTTCGCCTTGGCCCAGGCCGCCGGAGTCGGCGACGACCAGGGGCGCCTCTTGGCCGGGCCTCAGGAGCTCGACGATTACATCCATGTTGGGAGTCGAGCTCACCTCCAGATTCGCCGCGCGACGCTAGGTCCCTCGGTGCTCGATCTCGAACAGATCGACGTCTCCCGAATCTTCGCTGACGCGCTGACCGAGATAGGCTTCCATCTCGGTGTTTTCGGGCAGATGCGTGGCGTCTTTCGCAGCGTGGTTGGGTTCGCTCTCCGACGGGCCACGAGTCGCGAGCTGCCATGCGGCGATACCGCCGCCCGCCAACAGGAAGAGCAAGATCAACCACCCAAGCCTCCGCTTCGGTTTGAAGATCGAATCCGCTCCATCGACGCGGCGTTCGCCGCTGCCGAATGGCGCTTGGCCGACCCCGCTGAGCCGCCAGTCGCCCGACCCGACGGTGGCGAGATACTCGATCAAGGCCTGCCTGACTTCCTCGGCGGTTTGATAGCGTCTGTCGGGATCCTTCTCGAGGCAGCGCAGGATGATCTCGTCGGCTTCGGCCGGCACCGACAGCGGCGACCGGGCGGAAGGACGCAGAGGCTCCTCCGATAAGTGCTTCGACAGGACGCCAACCGGGTTGGGCGCCTCGAAAGGCGGCTTGCCGACGACGCACTCGTACATGATCGCCCCGAGCGCGTAAACATCGCTTCGCCCATCGAGATCTTGTCCCTGAATCTGCTCGGGCGACATGTAGTAGGGCGTGCCGACGATGGTGCCACTGCTAGTCACCTGCGCTTCCACGGTTCCCTCGAAAAGCTTCGCAAGCCCGAAGTCCAACACCTTGGCCGTCTCGCCGTCACGGCCCTCCGAAATGACGATGTTCTCGGGCTTGAGATCGCGGTGGACGATGCCTGCCGCGTGCGCGTCCTCGACGGAGCCCGCAACCTGAGCGCACAAATACGCGACCCGTCCGAAGGGCATCGGCCCATCTTTGTCGAGGACTTTCGCCAAGTCATCGCCGTCGACGTACTCCATCACGAGGTAGAGCGACCCGGACTTGGTGCGCCCAAAGTCGAACACATGAACGGTGTTGGGGTGATTGAGGCGCGACGCGGACTCCGCTTCACGATGAAACCGGGCGACGTTTTCGGGGTTTTGCTGGAGCTCAGGGTGCAGCAATTTGATCGCCATCACCTTGCTGATCTGCACGTGCTCGGCACGATAGACCGTCCCCATCGCCCCACGCCCTATCGGTGCCACCACCCGATACCGGTCAGCGATGATGTCGCCCGGCTTGAGGACGGCGGAGGCCAGCGGGGTGCCGCACTTCCCGCAGAACTTCGCCTCGGGCGGGTTGCTCTTCCCACATTCGTTGCAGCGCATCTGGTTGTGTGGCGCCGTGCTAGCCATGCACCGTCAGAAAGCGATAGCCGAGCCAAGCTGCCGCGAGAACGACGAGCACTGCAAGGCCGCGGAGCGCCTTCCTTCTTCGAGCGGTCACGGACAACGGTTCATTTGCGCTGTCATAGCGAACCCGGGCGCGTGTGCGACGGCTCGCGACCGGTGGCTCAGGCGCTGCACCGCGTTCGCTCGGGGGACTGGAGCTCTGCTGAGTCTCGCTCGGCTCGCCGGATGACTCTACGGGATCCGGAACAGGAAAATCCGGGCGCGGAATGCCAAGCATCGTCTTTTGTGGCGTGCGAGTGCGCGCCGAACGCGCCGCGGAGAGCGGAGTCGGAGGAGGGGGAGGAGGAGTGGATGCTGGAGCGGGTCTGTCGACAGGAGGTGCCCCCGCTGCGGTTGGCATCCCGAGAACCGTGTGCTTGCGAACGCGTTGCTGCGACGAGCTTCGTAGTCGCTCGGCTTCTGCCGCCGGATCGCGCTCCTCGTGCACGCGAATGCGGGATTGATCTAAGCGTTCCGGGGCGTGATCGCGCCTGGCGTAACCACACTTGCCGCAGAACGCATCGTCGGACGGAACTTCGGCTCCACATTGGGGACAATCCATGACGCGCCTCTACCGTATCAGAATTCGTCTGAGGTGGCTTCGCACTTGCACCTAGCGGAGAATCCCCATCACGTCGGCCATGTCGTACAGGCCCGCAGGCCGGCCGACGACCCACTGCGCCGCGCGCACTGCCCCCCGCGCAAAAATCGAGCGGTCCGTGGCACGATGGGTGAGCTCGAGGCGCTCGCCCTCTCCGACGAGGTAGAGCGTATGTTCACCGACGACGTCGCCACCCCGAAGGGCCATCACGCCGATCTCCTCGGTGGGCCTCGCGCCGACTTGGCCGCTTCGGCCGTGACTCACTGCGCCTTCAGGGTCGAGCCCCTTCGCCCTGGCCACGACCTCGCCGAGGTGAACTGCAGTGCCGCTCGGCGCATCGACCTTGTTCCGATGATGAATCTCGACGATCTCGGCGTCGAAGCTCGGCCCAAGGAGCTCGGTCGCGCGCGCCGCAAGAAAGTAGAGCGCGTTGACGCCTTGGCTGTAGTTGGGGGCAGACACGATCGGCACCCGCTCGGCGGCTCGCTCGAGGCCCGCGCGTGTTTCCGCGTCGAGCCCCGTGGTTCCGATCACCATCGGAATGTGCTGCCCCGCGCAGAGCGGAAGAAGCTTGGCGCTCGCTGAGGCGATGCTGAAATCGATGACGACCTCGACGTTCTTCAGGAACTCTTCCACATCGGAGGTGATGCAGACCCCCGAGGGCACGCCCACGGTGAGCTCGCCCATGTCGCGACCGATCAGCTCGGAGCCTTCACGATCCATCGCGGCAACGAGGCTCGCCTCCGGATGGTTGTTCAGAACCGAGGCGATGCTTTGCCCCATGCGGCCTGCTGCTCCGTGTATCGCAACTTGCGCCATGGTGACGGCATCGCAGATGCGGTGGCGAGCGTCAATCGACTCGCTAGGTCGACGAGCGGCCGGCGCTGAGCTCGACGAGGCGATCGATGAGGAACCCGCTTTGCTCGAGGGCCTCGTCGGTGAACTCGCCGAAGAACGCGCGAACGTCAGCGAAGACCTGGTCGAAGGCTTCCTGGTCGCCTGCGGCCAGGATTTTCGCCAGGTCGGCGGTGGCCTTCCTGAACTCGTCGATCACCCGCTTCGAGTCTGGGTTGAGCATTTCGATAGGCCCATACAGTTCCGGCGACTGCGCGAAGTGGCGACCGGTCACGTACGTCTCGAGCAAGTACGCCGGCGAAGTGAAACGAAGCGTCTCTGCGAGCGGTGTGCCCGTACGGCTCAAGGCCATCCCGAGCACCTGCGTCTTGAAATGATGCAGGACCTGCACGATCGCCATCATCGAGTCGTGCTCGGAGGGGGTCGCCTCCGAAATCACCAGACCACGCGCCGTGAACATCAGCCGCGTCCAATCCAACCAGGCATCTCCTCGACCCGGACAGATCACGACGCGCTGCCACTGGTATGTGTTCACGCCCGGGCCGAACATCGGATGGGTGCCTACGACGCTGGCTTCGGTCGACGCCAGCATGGCGGCCATCGGATCGGTCTTGATCGACGTAACATCCATGAGGAGCGCGTCCTTGCGAACCAGCGGACCGAGCTGTTCGATCACTTGGCGGGTCTCGCGGATTGGCACGCTGATGATGACCACGTCCGCTGTCGCGGCGGCATCGGCGGGTCGAAGCTCGGTTTGAAGGTCGGCGCTCAGCACGTCGTGCCCGAGGTCGGAGAACAAGGTGTTCAGCGAACGCCCCATCCCACCTTCGCCGCCGATGATGGCGATCGTCCTCTGCTCGACATCGAGCGGTACCTCGGCACGGAGCGCGGCTTGGCGTTCGCGGCTCATCAACATCAGTTGCCGCCACACCGACGCGATGCTCTCGCCGGGCAGGCCGAGTTCCTCGGCGCGGGCAGAGCGATCGGCTAGAATTCGTCGTTCTCGGGCGACGTCACGGATGCGAACCCGGTGCGAGCGCTTGCTGGCAGCAATGTCCGACACGATGTCCATCCGACGGACCAGCAGCTCCAGCAGCTCGTTGTCGAGGGCGTCAAGCGCGCCTCGCAGCTCCAAAAGCGGGCCTTTGTCTGGATTCTCGTCGGTCATGGGTTGGTTTTACATCGAAGAAGGGCGTCCGCATAATGCGCGCCCGTGAGACGACTGCAACTCCATCATTGGATCCTGATCGCGATGGGTCTAGGCGCCGCCCTAGGGCTCACGCTCAACTGGGCCGGCGGCCAGGGCATCGTCGACGCGGGCATCGTGAGCAATGTCGCCATCATCGGCAAGGAGATCGGGGATCTGTTCCTCAGGCTCCTCCAGATGCTGGTGGTCCCATTGATCGTGTCGTCGCTGATCACCGGCGTGACCGGTATGGGCGACCTCCGCACCCTGGGCTCGATCGGCGGACGCGCGATCGGCTTCTACCTAACGACGAGCTTCCTCGCGATCGTAACCGGCATCGTGGTAGTGAACATCATGCGCCCAGGCGACGGTGCGGAGCTCGCTTTGCTCGAAGAAGGCGCCCCCGGTGGCGCACTGCTGGCCGAGGAACCGAGGAGCATCGGGATCGTTCTGTGGGAGCAGCTCGAAAGCTTGATCCCGAAGAACCCGCTCGCGGCCGCCACCGAAGGCGACATGCTCCCAGTCATCTTCTTCTCGCTGCTGATGGGCGTCTTCATCGGCCTGGCCGAGCATCGCAACGGCTCGAAGGACGCAAGCATCGTCCGCCGCTTCTTCTCGGGCCTGTTCGACGTGATGATGCAGATGACCCTTTTCGTCGTGAAGTTCGCACCGATTGGCGTGTTCGGCTTCACCCTGTTCGCGGCCGCCGGCAAGGGAATGGCCGCGTTTCAAGTGCTTGGCTGGTACGTGCTCACCGTCTTCATCGCGCTCCTGATTCACGCCACGGTGACCCTACCGATCATTCTGAAAGTCGTCACCGGCCGCTCGCCCATCGAGTACGCGCGCAGGCTCACCACCGCATTGGTGACGGCATTCAGCACCGCCTCCAGCAACGGCACCCTCCCCCTCACTATGCAAGAGGTCGAAGGAGCTGGCGTCAAACCAGGGGTCACCTCGTTCGTGCTCCCACTCGGTGCCACCATCAACATGGACGGCACCGCACTCTACGAAGCCGTCGCAGTCCTCTTCATCGCGCAGGTCTACGGCATCGACCTCACGATCGCCCAACAAGCGATCATCGCCTTCACGGCCCTACTCGCCAGCATCGGCGCAGCCGGGATCCCCCACGCCGGCATGGTCATGATGGTCGTGGTGCTCAACGCGGTGGGCCTACCGACGAGCGCAGTGGCCTTGATCCTTGCCGTAGACCGCATCCTCGACATGCTTCGGACGACAGTAAACGTATGGTCAGACTCGGTGGCCGCCGCGGTAGTCGACGCTAGGGAGTAGCGGACGCTGGCACTGGCACTGTCATGACGCCAGCGGGTTCTCCCAAGCCAGGTCCTCGCAGCGGGCCGCGATCTCGGCCGCGATCTCAACCTGGGAAGGCTCTTCTCAACCGAGCTGGAGCTGTCATGAACCCCCCCGATCTCAGCCGGGATCTCAACCCGGGAAGGTTCTGTCAGGCGCTCTCTAGCGGGACGCCGATCCCAACCTGGGAAGAATCGCGCGTTCAGAGTGTGCCGTAGGGGCACGGTGAGTGTGGTCGTGCGGGTACGCTGCTGCCACCAAGCGTCAACCGCCGCGATCTCAACCTGGGAAGGTTCTTCGGGAAGATTCTTCCGCGAGAGAATCCGGTGGCACGAGCTATGCATGTACCTGAGCTGACTTCGTGGCGCTTCGCGCCTGACCGGGGAGGTCTTGATGCCGTGCCGATCCGGATTCATCTGGGTGCTCGCGGGGCTGGTGGCTTCGCCTCTGAGCGCTGGCGCGCAAGCGGGTGAGGCGAACAGCAGTTCACGTCTCGAGCGGTGGCACCCTGAAGCCTTCGTGGACCCCGCGGCGCCTACCACGGAGCGAGCAGCCGACGGGCCGGCGCTACAGCTGAAACTAACCCCTGCCGGTGTCGACGTTGCGCAGAGCCCGCCACACACCGTCGACGGATACACGCGGGAGGAGATGGAACTTCGTGTCCAGCGTTGCGCTGCACAGGCGCAAGAGTCAGCGGGACAGATTGAGGGAAGCGAATTATCGGAGAACAGGCCGGGTTCGGTGGGACTTCGCAAAATCGCGACTCGTATTCTGAGCGCGGTGACGTCAGGCGCCGCGTCGCGTAGCCGCCGCAAGCTTGCCGACGCCCTTCGCCAGCCGGCTCGGCAGCCACGGGCCCTCATAGATGAACGCCGTGTAGATCTGCACCAACGTCGCGCCCGCTTGAATCCGCTCCCACGCCTGCTCCGCGGTTTCTATTCCGCCCACCGAAATCAGCACCAGCTCGTCGCCGACCTTCTCTCGCAAACGCATCAGCACCTCCAGCGAGCGCTCGCGCACCGGAGGGCCGCTCAGGCCGCCGGCCCCGCAGCGCTCCACTTCATCGGCGTTGCTCGCGAGGCCGTCTCGTCCAATCGTGGTGTTCGTCGCGATGATTCCGTCGAGGCCGAGGTCGAGTGAGAGGTCCGCGACGGCATCGATGTCTTCGTCAGCCAAATCAGGCGCTATCTTCACCAGCAACGGCACACGGCGGGCGGGAGACACTTCATTAAGTGCTTCGCGAACTGCGCTCAGCAGCGGGCGCAGCTTTTCGGTCGCCTGAAGGTCTCGTAGGCCCGGAGTGTTGGGCGAGCTCACGTTGACGACGACGTAGTCCGCGAGTGGAGCCACCCGCTTGGCGCTGGCCACGTAATCGCCAATCGCATCGTCTTCGGGAACAACCTTGGTCTTGCCGATGTTGACCCCGACGATCGTCTGATGTGGACGCTGCAGTCGCGCCACAGCATCCGCCGACCCGTGGTTGTTGAAGCCCATGCGGTTGACCAACGCGCGGTCCTTGGGAAGCCGAAATAACCGCGGCCGCGGACTACCCGGCTGCGGCTGTCCGGTCAGGGTCCCCACCTCGATGAAACCGAAACCCATGGCCCCCAACGCTTCGTACCCGATGGCATCCTTGTCGAACCCCGCCGCCAAGCCAATTGGGTTCGGGAAATCGATGCCGAGGGCTCGAACACGAAGCTCTTCATCACCGCCGTGAAACGCGCGCCGCAGGAGCGACAGCACGCCTGGAATGGCCGCTAGCAATCGCAGGCAAGCAAACGCGAAATGATGCGCCGTCTCCGCGGGGAGCAGGTACAGCAGCGGGCGAATCAGCGCGCGGTACACGGTCCCCTCAACGGGCGAGCGCTGACCATCTCGCATCATCCCCAAGGCGCTGGTCGATGCGGACGTCGAACGCCTCCTCGATCGGGCCGAGGATGCCTGGGTCGGCAGTGTGCACTTCGCGCAGCGCGTCACGGCACTGCGCCACTGCGGCCGGGCTCATGCGCCCAAGCGGCGGGCGCTTTGTGGAGGAGAGCATCCCAAGCCCGGCCATCATGGTCTTCACAGGCACGGGGTTTCTAAACTTGTCGGTGACCTCGGCGCTCTGTCCGTTGGGCAGAGTCCGCACGGCTGTCACGGAGCAGGTCACCATCCTGAGTAAGGGAGCCAGCGCGCCGGTGAGCCGCTCGGTCTCCTCTGTGTCGCCCGCCACTTGCGCACGCACCATCGAACCAATGGCAGCTGGCACAATGTTCGAGACGACGCTGACCACACCGCTAGAGCGGATTTCATCGTCACGCATCATCGCGAGCGTCAGGTCGTCGTCACCCGACAGAATGGCCAACGCGGGCCCCGCGAGCTGACGGTCCAGACGCATGCGCTCGAGATCACCGGTCGCTTGCTTCACCGCAGGCACCCGCTTGGAGTCGTTGAGGTGCAAAATGGCGAGGTCCGCTGCCGAAAGCGCGCACCCGCTTCGCCCCGGAATCACGTAGGGCACGAGCGGAATGTCGGGCACATTCTCGAGGATTCGCTCGTAATATTCGGTGCGCAGCTCGAGGCTCGACGGGCCGTTGTAATAGCAGTCCACCAACAACACCGCGGTAGCGCCGGCTTCCTTGGCCTGGATGGTCGCGCGAATCGCCTCTTCGGTGTTGTTGCTGCCGGCCCCGGCCAGGACACCGGCTCGACCCTCCACGGCACGCACCGATGCATCGATGACCGCGTCGTGCTCCTGCCATGAAAGGGTGGGCGACTCGCCGGTCGTGCCGCAGGGAAGCACGCCGTCGACGCCTTCTTGCACCTGAAACTCGATGAGCCGACGCAGCGACTCGTAGTCGACCTGACGATCCGTCGAGAACGGCGTCGTCAGGGCGGTCCACACGCCGTGAGGTCGAAAGGTCCCACTCATGCCGGGACCTTAGCGTTTTTCGTCGCAAAGGAAAGCGGGATTGTGCTTGACCAAAATCCAAAAAAAGCCCACCAACGCGACGAATGGCAGCGTTGGCAGCAGCTCTGGTCCTCGGCTCGTTTCTCATCGCGTATCGATTCTACGCGCGATTTCTCGGCGAGCGGATCTACCAAG
>PVMK01113824.1_pt1 | contig 11840 bp, 9 predicted proteins | sample 1853481 | NCBI WGS metagenome assembly PVMK01 (sample SAMN08533507, study PRJNA380276) | Marine sediment metagenome, whole genome shotgun sequencing project. | reverse complement strand
ACTGCAATAGTTAATCTTTTTTTGGTGGGTGCCTTGATTCGTTCGAGGCTCCACAGTTTGTTTGAGGTCATTGGGCCGATCTCCTGTTATAGGGCTTTTTTAACTCTTTTTTAGTATGGGATATTCTGCGGATTTTTGTTATAGGCAAAAAGGACAACGAGAGCAGAATTGTGGCCAACAAATATTCCATCATGGCTACACGGGTGGAAGGATTCGGATATTACTGAGCGAGGTCGAATCCAGTGTCGCAGAAGGCGTCGCTTTTATCTGGGAATGGCTTGGCCCGGTTTTCGGCAGCGTGCTGTTCCTTATTATGGGGCTGGTAATTAGCGTGGATATGTTCGTAGAGAAGTGGTTGGCACCGCCCTGGCCGGATCTGATACGACATTGTCCCCTTAGCCTATTCCGTACCAGGTGCCATTGCTTTAGCCTTAGCGTTATCCGTCGGTTGACAGCATTGGAATACGAGGAACCGCTTTTATGAAGAAACTTCAAATTGGTAAGCACGCAACAACGTGCGCGCTTACAGCCCTATTATTCAGCGGTAGCATTGCACTGCCCGCACTTTCCGCTCCAGCAGTGTCTGAAAGTGCTCTACCAATAAACCCAGTCACCGGCGTTGCTGGCAGCCTTGAGTGGAAGGAAGAGTATGCCCATTCACTGGGTGTTCAGGCTTACACCTATGCTTTTCCCTGGTTTTACAATGCCAGCCTCCGCTGGCAGTTCATAGCCCAGCCGGCCGTCAGCGAGAAAAGCCTATCAATGCCCCTGAATACGTTCGGGCATCACCGGCATCTCACTGATGCGAGTTGGACACACGGTGGTGGTCCCAATAACGATACCCTCTACTCCAGTGCTTTCGTTGATATCAGCAAGGAGCCGGTGATTATCTCTCATCCCGACATGGGCGATCGCTATTTTAGCTTTCAGTTCGTGGCATTTGATTCCGACAATTTTGCTTATATTGGCACACGCACTACCGGCAGTGGCGCCGGTAACTTTGCTGTCGCAGGGCCTGACTGGCAAGGCACGTTACCCCAGGGCGTAACGATGCTTGCGCGAGCTCCGACCAGCACTATTATTTTGTTAGGCCGGGCGGTGGTCGATGGCAAGGATGATCTTGATGCTGTCCATCGGCTGCAGGACCAGTACCGCATTACCCCGCTTAGCCTGTGGGGTAAGAAAGATGCTGTAATACCGGAAAACCGTGATGTATTTAAGCCCTATGATCGCAAGTCCGACCCCCTGGCTGACTGGAAAACCATCAACCGCGCAATGACCGAGATACCGCCGCGGGCGAGTGAAATGGCGTATGTCGAACAGTTTCGTCAGATCGGTATCGGCCCGGGCCTGAATGTCGACGAGATGGATGCGGCAACCCAGCGTGGTTTGATACGTGCACTCGAGACAGCAAAAGGTATCGTCACTGGGATGGCTACCACCAGTGCGGGAACCACAATAACCGACACCGGCTGGTCGCTTAGCCGTGCCGAGTGGGGTCATTTTGGTAACTCTGGCGAATTCGCCTTGCGCAGTGCGATGCAGAGCCTACAGGGGATTGTCTCCCATGATCTGGTAGAAGCCATGTACCCGCAGACTTTCGTGGATAGCAATGGAGACCCATTGAGTGGAGATCATCGTTATGCGCTGCATTTTACTAAAGATAATTTGCCGCCAGTTAAGGCATTTTGGTCCATAACGGCCTATGGCCTGGATTTTAACTTGATTGATAACCCGATCGATCGCTATTCCGTGGGTGATCGCACACGCGGATTGCAGTACGATACCGATGGCGGTCTGACATTGTACTTTCAGAAGGATTCACCGGGAGCGGGAAAGGAAAGCAATTGGCTGCCGTCCGGTGCGGCTGGATTCGCTTTGGCATTCCGTCTGTATATACCCGAGCAAAGTGCCGTTGATGGCGACTGGCAACCTCCGGCCCTCAAACGGATCGATTAAACCGCGCTCTCTAAGCAAGGCTCTGATTGAGCCAGGTTAAAGTTCTCTTCTGGTTGCCGGTCGTACCTATGCGGCTAGCGAGGCGGCGTCTCTCGGCATCCAGTAATTTCTGGAAGCCGGTATTGTGCTCCGCCAGCTTTCTGCGCAAGGTTCGGGAAGGCATCGAAAAATATTCTGCTACCCGCTCGAGGCGCTAGAACCACTCCGCCTGCATGTCGAAGACAGTAGTATCCAGGTCGCAAATAATTTTCGACCAGTGATTGATTTCAGGTAATTCATGACGGAAGAAATACTGCATGGCTTGAAGCTTGCCGCGGTAGAAGTGCTCGTCAGCCTCGTGGGGCTGCTGTGCCAGCGCTTTATCCGCCACAATGCCCTGTTTCAACCAAATCCAGGCAACGACTACATTACCAAACAAGTCCAGATACTTCACAGAGTTTGAAAATGCGGCGTCAATATTCATTGACTGGGTAGCGTCCAGCACGGTTTCGGTAGTCTTTATCAGAGTCTTAATTGCTTCGGACAACTCTTCGGCATAACTGCTCAGTGTGTCGAACTGCCTGGCGATTTCAATCGTTCTTTGCATTTCGTCCAGGCAGGTGTTGTATCCGGCGAAATTGTTCATCGGCACCTTGCGGCCCAGCAGGTCCAGTGACTGGACGCCGGTAGTGCCCTCATGAATCGGGTTCAGGCGGTTGTCGCGGTAGAACATTTCCACCGGATGCTCATTTATGTAGCCGTGGCCGCCCAGCACCTGGATGGCGTAGTAATTGGCTTTTGGACCGTACTCCGAAGGCCATGTCTTGATGATTGGCGTAAGGAAATTGAGTAGCGTGTGAGCGGCTTTACGCTCCTCGTCAGTTTCCGCTGTACGCTCGTCGTCGGCCAACTGGCTGCCCAGCATACACAGCGCATAGGCGCCTTCTGCGTAGGCCTTCTGAGCTAATAGCATTCGGCGAACATCCGGGTGCTCGATAATATTCACGGGCGGTGAGTGAGGGTCCTTTTCGGATAACAAACGCCCCTGGGGGCGCTCTTTGGCGTAATCCAGCGAGTATTGATAGCCCGCCAGGGCAGTCGTCGCCGCACAGGTGCCAACCATGACGCGAGCCTCGTTCATCATATGAAACATATAGCTCAGGCCCCTGTTTTCTTCGCCGACCAGATAACTGGTGGCGCCGCCGTTTTCTCCGAAACTGAGCGCGGTGGAGGTTTGCGCTCGGCCGCCCATTTTGTGGAAAAGGCCCGCAAGGGCGACATCATTTCGTGCCCCCAGAGAGCCGTCATCATTTACCAGGAATTTGGGTACTATGAACAGGGAGATGCCCTTGATGCCCTTTTGGTGCCCCCTTAACACGCGCCAGCACGAGGTGCACGATATTGTCGTTGAGTTCGTGGTCGCCACCTGAGATAAAGATCTTGCTACCACTTATCCGGTATGTGCCATCGTCATCCTTGACAGCTGTGGTGGCCAGATCAGCCAGGCCTGAGCCCGCTCCGGGTTCGGTCATTGCCATGGTGCCCGCAAACCGCCCCTCACGCATGGGCACCACCCACTGTTCGATTTGTGCAGCCGTACCGTGGGCCTCGACCAGGTTGGCGCTGGCATTGGTCAGGCCGGTGTAACCCATGGCAACACCGCCAGCTACGCTAAGGTAGGCATTGGCTGCACTGGCGACTATGATTGGCAGTTGCATACCGCCCAACTCGTAGTCGGCGGTGGCCGAGGCAAGGCCGGATTTAATGACGGCTTCAATGGCAGTTTTGATCTCCGGGATCATCTGTACTTTTTCGCCATCAAAGGTGGGCTGATGGCTATCGGCCTTCTGGCGGAAGGGCAGGAAATACTTCTCGGCCACAGATTGAGCGGTCTTGATTGCGGCAGTAAAGGTTTCGCGGTTGTGATCAGCATAGCGTGGGCGTCGGGTCAGGCTCTCGGCGTCAAATAACTCATAGAGCATGAATTCCAGATCGCGTTCATTCAGGAGGGGGGCTGCCATTGTCTTTACCTGGTTTCTATTAAGTTAATGTCAAACAACGAGGCCGCCTACGATGTTAGAGGCCATGCCCGCGTGGTTTCGTCGGAACGGGCGTTATTGTAGCTATAGGCATGTCGAGATAACATGACCTGCCAGGTCAAGTTCGAGCAATTGTAGTTCCAGATTACAGCAACCCAGGAAGTTCTCAGCAATAGAATGTCAGTGAAAGATTCAGACAGAGGATCGAACCTTAATCCCGAACCCACCAATGAGCGCCCCTTTGGGCGACTACTCAGGTTCTGGCGCGGTGTACACGGTGTGCGTCAGGAAGAACTTGCACACAACCTCGAGTCCTCCCCCCGTCATATCAGCCGCTTGGAGAACGGTCGAGTGTACCCCAGTAAGGCGATGGTGGAGAGAATTGCGAGCGAGCTATCCCTGGGTGAGCGGGATACCAACCACCTCTTATTCTCCGCGGGCTATCTGCCGGTTGCAGCGAAGGTCGATTTCCATACGCCAGAGCTGAAATGGCTGCGCAATGCAATGACACTCACCCTGCGCGCCATGGATCCATACCCCGCGCTCCTGTTCGACGGCTCCAGCAATATTCTGATGGTCAACCGCGGCTGGGTAGGCTTCTATCAACAAATTCTCCCTCTTGATATTCTCAATGAGGTCACCAATCACTATGAGTTCCTTTTCAGCCTGCCCGGATTTGGGAGTGCCGCCTGCGGTTGGGAGGATACTCTATCGGTGATCCTGATGTCGCTGCAGCAGGGAGTACTGCTGATGGGTGATGCGGCCAACCAGGAAATGCTGGACAGGCTGTTGGCATCACCCAATGTCCCCGAGGACTGGAAGCAGCGCGCTGCCAGGCTGGAGCCCATGGCCAGCTTTCGGGTACCCATAGAGATCAACGGTGAATTGAAGCTATTTTACAGCGTAAGCCAGACCGTGGGGGCTATGGGTCCAACCCTCTATGTGTCGGAGCCGCGCCTGACGGTGACTACGTTTTACTCCGAAGATGAGTCCGTGGACCTATCATCTCTGGTAGCTGGTGAGCTCAAACACCCATTATTGTATTACTGAACTGCCAGAAATCACCTCAGATTGGCGCCGGCCACGCTTCAAATCTCAATCTGTCCGAATTTCATATCTGATTGTCCCATTCGATGCTTACCGATACCCGCCTTCAAGTTTATTGTATCCACCTTGGCCGAACACTGAACAAGCAGACACGTCTCTCAAATAGAGCAGCTCGCTTCTTCACTATTTTGCGGAAAAACTGGTGCTGGCAGGTAGCCTCACCTGATCATCGGAGACCACCATGTCAGTTGCAAGAGACCTCAGTATTATCGCACAGCTCGTTGCCCAACGCAGCGTTGAGCAACCGGATTTTATTGTGACCACTTTTGTTGATGAACGCGCAGATACCGTCGAAACTCGGACCTATCGGCAGCTGAACGAAAATGCGCACCGTCTGGCCGCCTACATGATAGATCAGGGCATGCAGGAGGGCGATCGTTTTGGCGCCCTGCTGCAAAATCACCCCGAGATGGTTGAAGCTTTCATTGCCGCCTCGGTCGCGGGCTGCGTCATTGTGCCCATCGACCCGCGAACAAAAGGTGCCAAACTTGAATTCATACTTGTTGATTCCGAGTGTAAGGGCATTATTTGCGCTGACTATAATGCGGCCCAGGTGGATGAAGTGCTTGGCCGCACCAGCGTGCGTTGGTTGCTTCATCGCGGTGAGACGCGCATCGAGTCGCAGGTCAACGCAGAGAGTTACAGCGCGGCACTGCAGGGCAAGCCCTCCCAGATTGCGGTCAGGACAGAATGTGCATCCGAAGCGGTTCAAATCCTCTATACCTCGGGCACTACCGGCGACCCCAAGGGAATCCTGAAGTCAAATGCCCAATTCACCATCACGGGTGAAATGCTGCCGAAAATTATGCCGGTGGCGGACGACGACGTGTTTTACACGGGTCTGTCTCTGACACACGGCAATGCGCAGAATCTTACCCTGGCGCTCTCCCTGTACATGGCCCGCCCATCGATTTATTCCGTTCGATTTACCAAGTCGCGTCTGTGGGAGACGGTCAGGAAATACAACTGCACTCGCTTCAATCTCCTCGGGGGTATGACGGCTGCGATCTACGCCGAACCCGAGCGAGCCGATGACGCCGACAACCCGGTGCGACAGGTGCTATCAGCGGGCATGCCGGCCGCGATATGGAAAAACTTCGAACAGCGCTTTGACCTGAAAATATTCGAGGCCTTTGGCGCAGCCGAGGGCGGCCTCTTCTGGAATGACGGCAGCGGCCCGGTGGGAAGCCTGGGCAATATGAAAACCAATCCGGTGCACGAGGCTCGGCTGGTCGATGACAGCGGTAATGATGTTGCCACCCGTGGGCAAGGTGAACTGATCTGGCGCAATCGCGATAATTCACCGGTTGTTGTCACCTATGTCAACAAGCCAGACGCGTCAGCGGAGAAGACCGAAGGTGGCTGGTTCCGCACTGGCGACCTCATGCACGCCGATGAAGACGGTTGGTTGTTTTTTGACTGTCGCAAAGGGGGTGCACTGCGCCGTAATGGCGAATTCATCAACACCACCTTCATCGAAAAAGTCATTGCCGAACAACCCGAGGTGGACGATGTGTTCGTCTACGGTGTGCCAGCTGCGAGCGGAGCGCCGGGTGAAAAAGATGTGGTGGCCGCCATCGTGCCACGCCATCCGGGCGAGTTCGAGCCGGCGTCCGTATTCGTCGGCTGTGAAAATAATTTGGAGCCAAATTTCGTGCCAAGTTTTCTGCATGTGGTCTCCGAGATACCGAAAACCGCATCGGAGAAGCCACAGGAACGCTTCCTGTTGGACATGTTTTCCAGGGACAACAAGGACGTGTATATCCGCTAGTCGAGAATGGCGGCCCGCATTCGAAAAGCAAGTGTCGCTGGGTCGTACAGCAAAAATCCATTCAGTAAAAAAAGGTAGAGCCAAGCAATGACCGCAACACAAAACTTGATAGAACAACTCGGGTCCCGGACCGGCCTGGAGACCGGACTGAGCGAAGAAATCTCCCTGTTTGCAGACACAGTTCACCGTTTTGCAGCCGAGGTGATGCGCCCGGTCGGGATCAAACTGGACCGCCTGTCGCCTGAAGAAGTGATCGCCGACGACTCCCCGCTGTGGGACGTATACAGGGGCTATGCAGATCTGGGCGTCGATGCCGCCGCTTTGTCCCAAATGGGCCCGACCGAAGGCGCCACGCTACTTTCGGTGCTGCTCGAGGAGTTGGCCTGGGGTGACGCAGGCCTGGCCGTATCACTGGGCTCGGGCACGACGCCGCAGCGCCTTGCACAACTTTTCAAAAACGAATTTTTGATCGAGAATATCCCGGCGATGGCGCTCGGTTGCTGGGCCATCTCTGAGCCAGATCACGGTAGCGACATGGCCGACTTTGATCACTCTGCCGGCCTGCCTGGCGGTGAATACGGGCGTCCCAACTGTATCGCGACTATCGAGGGTGACACCGTTACCCTGAATGGCCAGAAAGCGGCCTGGGTCTCCAATGGCACCATCGCCGAGTACGCGGCCCTGTTTTGTGCCCTGGATCGCGGTAAGGGGGCGGAACAAGTGGCATTGGTCGTGCCTCTGCATCTGAAGGGTGTCAGCCGCGGCAAACCGCTGGACAAATTGGGCCAGAGAGCCCTGCCCCAGGGGGAAATCTTCTTTGACAACGTTACATTGTCGACAGACTGGTTGATTGCACCCCCCGAAATGTACACCACCGTGGCCAGGGTGCAGCTCACCGATGCCAATGCCGGCATGGGTATGATGTTTACTGGCCTTGCGCGCGCCGCGTTTGAACTGGCCCTGGACTACGCCCACGAGCGCAAACAGGGTGGTGGCACGCTGGTGCAACATCCCGGCGTGCGCGCCCGGCTGCTGGAGATGTTTCGCAAGGTGGAAGCCTCCCGCGCGCTGGCGCGCAGGGCTGCCATATTCAACGGTACGGAGAACGAGCTTGCGTTGATCGGCGCCATCTCGGCAAAAATCACCGCGACCCAAACGGCCTTTGACGTGGCCAACGATGCCTTGCAGATGTTCGGGGGTAACGGTTTAAGCCGCGAGTATCCGGTAGAAAAGATACTGCGTGATGCGCGGGCGGCACTGATCGAGGACGGCAGTAACGAAGTCCTGGCGATCAAGGGCGGCTCGATGCTGGTGCAGAAAGCCTGATTCCATAAACTGAACGGAGATATCCCATGAGCGCCATATATATTGCTGGTATCGCAATGACCGTGTTCGGTCGCCATCTTGAACGCTCGCTAGACGATCTGGCGGGTGAAGCGCTGGCCGGTGCCCTGAAGGACGCCAATTGCACCACCGACGATCTCGGAGTGGCATTTTATGCGGGGATGACCAACGGACCCCTGCAGGGACAGATAAGCATTCCAGGCCAGGTGGTGTTCAGCAAGATTGGTGTTGAGGGCATCCCAGTTTACAACGTGGAGAATGCCTGCGCATCGGGCAGTTCGGCCTTTAATCTCGCGGTGCAAAGCCTCAGGGCAGGTACCTCCGATGTCGCGCTGGCACTGGGTGCCGAGAAAATGAACATTCCCGACAAGATGAAGGTCTTTTCTATCTTCGAAGGTGGCTGGGATGTGTCGCGCGCTGACGAAAACTACCAGATGCTGGTAGAGATGGGCAAGGGTGTCGAGGTGCCGGAAGGCTCTGAATCCGATAAACCCTATAGCAAGTTCATGGCCATTTATGCCGCCATGTGCCGCTACCATATGAAAACCTACGGTACGACACAGCGCCAGATCGCCGCTGTTTCGGCGAAAAATCATACCCACTCCGTGCATAACCCCTTCTCGCAGTATCGTCAACCGTACACGATTGATGAGGTTCTGGGGGCGCCGCCTATCACTTATCCGATCACCTTGCCCATGTGTGCGCCGCTCTCGGATGGCGCAGCAGCGGCAATACTGTGTACGGAAGAAGGGTTAGAGCGCATTGGCGCGAATCGGAGCCGTTGTATCAAGGTTGCTGCCAGTGTAATCCGCAGCTCTACCCATCGCCGACTGGACCAGCCAGAGCTGAATATCTGCCGTCTGGCTGCTAACCAGGCGTATGAGCAAGCGGGCCTGGGGCCACAGGACATGCACGTTGTCGAGGTACATGATGCCTCGGCCATGGGCGAAATCGTACAGGCCGAGAATCTCGGGCTGGTTGCCCTGGGCGAAGGCGGGCCGGCGGCGGAACGCGGCGAATTCACGATAGGCGGTCGCATTCCGATAAACACCTCTGGCGGACTGGAGTCCAAGGGTCATCCCCTGGGTGCAACGGGCATAGGCCAGCTTCACGAGTTGGTAACCCAGTTGCGCGGCGACGCGGGCAAACGCCAGGTCGAAGGCGCCCGCCATGCGATTCAGGAAAACGGCGGCGGTTCCCAGGGTGTCGAGGAAGCAGCCGTGGCCATACACATTTTAACGAAGTAACACAGACGGAGAATATCTATGAGTGATCAATACCCAGTTGCAGTATATGGGGCCAGCGGCTATACCGGGCGCCTGGTTATCGAATTTTTGCGTGAGTACGGCATCCCCTTCGTAGCGGTAGGCCGCAACCGTGAGCGTGTCGAGGAAGCACTCAAGCTGATCCCCGGTATCGAAAATGCGGATTACCAGATTGCCGAAGCGGAGCACACGGTAGAATCCCTGACCGACGTGTTGCAAGGCAAAAAAGTGGTTTGCAACACGGTTGGTCCCTTTGCCCGCCTGGGTGAAACTGTTGTCGAAGCGGCGCTGGCGGCAGGTTGTCATTACCTGGATACCACCGGTGAGCAATCCTGGATGATCGATATGCAGGACAAGTATCACCGGAAGTTTCAAGCTGCCGGGCTGGTCTGTTCGCCCTCCACGGCTTATATGTACACTGTCAGTGATATTGCGGCTCGTATTTGTCTGGAGACCCCGGGCGTAGACAGCCTCGATATTCGTTTTACATCGACAGGCCTGCCAACCATCGCCTCGACACAGTCTGTGGTCGACATGTGCCGGAACCCGTCCTATCGCCTGGAGAATAACCAGTTGGTTGCGTACAAGGAGGCCTTTGAGCTGGAGCCGATAGCTATACCGGGTTCGGGCGACGTCCTTAGCTCTGCCCAGTGGGGTGGTGGTTCTCATGTCGCATTTTTCAGGAACGATGGCCGGGTTCGCAACTGTAACCTGCGCTTTGCTCCGCAAAACCAGGAAATGCTCACCGGCGTTAAACAGTTGGAGTTGGCTTATAAGGTACAGATCCAGTGGCTGCCTGAAGAACAGCAGTTTCAGGTGCTGGACCAGTTGGCCGGTGCGGTGCAGGGTGAGTGGCCCCCGCGTGAAAATCGCCAGGTCAACCGCTTCGTCGACTGGTGCTATGGCCGCGGCAATAACGTGTCGGCCAAATGCGTGATACACGGCCATTGTAGCTACCAGATTACCGGTCTGTTACAGGCCTATGCGGCCATGCGATTGATCGATGAAACGCCAACCAGAACTGGCTTTCGCTCCATTAATGAGGTGCTGGGACATCGCGATGTACTGGCAGCGATCCAGGCCTATGGTTACGTCTCCATGGTCGAAGAACAGACGGCCTGATTGAGTCTCTGGCTACAACCAGATTCAGCCCCCGTATTTAAATGAGGATTGACACTATGAGTTACACAACATTTACGACAAAAACCGACGACGCCGTGATGACCGTTACACTGAACAACGGCGAGGTAAATATGATGTCGGCAGCCATGGCCGGGGAGCTCTTCGCTCTGGTTGGAGAACTGACAGTAAGCCAGGGTATCAAGGTGGTGGTATTCGAAAGCGGCAACCCCGATTTCTTTATCGCCCACTTCGACTTGAACGATATCCTGAAAGGCATCAGCGGCGACTCGTCCGCGCCACAAAGCAAGTACGACGACATCAATATCCTGCAGTCGCTGGGTTTGTCCATCCAAAGCCTGCCACAGGTGACCGTGGCCAAAGTTGATGGCGTCTGCCGCGGTGGTGGTGTGGAACTAATCCTTGCGATGGATATGGTGTTTGCCAGCGAACGAGCGCGTTTCTCGCTGCCAGAGGCCAGCGTGGGCTTCCTGCCCGCGGGTGGCGGTGCCACCCTGTTGCCCATGAAGACGGGCAGGGGGCGTGCGCTGGAAATCATGCTCACCGGCAGGGATTTCAGTGGCCAGGAGGCGGCAAACTATGGCATGGTCAACAAGAGCCTTGAAGACGCCGAGACCCTGAACGCCTATGTTCAGGATCTGGCAGGGCGTATCGCTTGCAACAATATCGCTGCGATCCAGGCCGTCAAAGCGACCCTGAGAAAGTCGACCGAGGGTTTCACCGCGGGAGTTATGGCTGGGCTGGCCCAGGAAAACGCCTCGATGGTGGAGTGTATCTCAGACCCGAAGGTCTTTGAGTCCCTGCAATTATTGGCAGAGAAGTCAGGCACCTATGACAGCGAGATCGACCTGCCGAAGACAATCAGTGAGTGGTAATACGCCGCGATAGTCAATGTCAGGAGAGTGCAGAGGGCCTTGTTCCCCGACTCTCCTGGTCAATCCAGGTAGGTATCAATAGAAATGGGAAGGGAGAAGTTGTTTCAGCCGCGGGCCCACCGGAGCAGACCGGGCTTACTTGCCGGTGAAACAGCTGCTTTTCTAGTGATGCTGGCAGCATCGGTCCATGCCCAGCAAGCGGTGATGGACGAGGTGATCGTCACCGCTCAGAAACGCCCCGAACCGCTTTGGCGCGTTCCGCTCTCGGTCGCAGTGGTCAGCGGCGACAAGATGACTGAAGCCGGTATTTTCGACCTGGGTGATCTGAGTATCTTCATCCCCAATTTTCAGAGATCCCCCA
>PVMK01119479.1_pt1 | contig 11841 bp, 8 predicted proteins | sample 1853481 | NCBI WGS metagenome assembly PVMK01 (sample SAMN08533507, study PRJNA380276) | Marine sediment metagenome, whole genome shotgun sequencing project. | reverse complement strand
GCCGGTCTCTCGCTGCCGGGAGTAACGTTGCCCACCGTGATCTCCACTTTGCCTCCCTGGGGCATCGACTGATCCGCATTGAGAGCGATGTTCTGAATCACCTGGCCGATCTGACCGGCATCACCGTCCACCTGCCAGAGATCATCTTGAGGCAGGATCTCGTAATCGCAGGAGGAGCCGCTGAGGGCGAAGCGGACGGCGCTCTCGACCACCGGCAGGATGGGGACATGTTCCTTCACCGGTTTGCCGCCCTTGGCGAAGGTCAACAGCTGGTTCGTCAGGCCCACCGCCTGGTGGAGCGCCTTCTCCGCCTCTTCGAGCATGGACAGGGACTCCTCTTTCCGATCGACGCTCATCCGCGCCATGGAGATGTGCCCGAAGACGCCCTGCAGGAGGTTGTTGAAGTCGTGGGCTATCCCGCCCGCCAGCGTCCCGATGGACTCGAGTTTCTGGGCCTTGAGCCGTTCCTCCTCGAGGAGATGTTTCTCGGTGATGTTGACAATCATCTCGACCACGGAGACGACGCTGCCGGAGGAGTCCGTTATCGGGAAAGCCTTCGTCTCCACGTATACGACGGAGCCCTCGGAATCGGTGTGGTGGTGGAGGGCGACGTGGGGCTCGCCGTCCTCGAAGACCTGCCGGACCGCGCACTCCTCCCCTTCCTCGTAGCAGGGCCGGGAGACCCGGTGTGAAACCTGGTAGCAGTGTTTTCCTATTATCTCCGACGCGCTTCCGCCGACCTGGCCGCAGTACGCCCTGTTGGCGGTGCCGATCCGGTAGTCCCGGTCCAGGGAGATGACACCCGCATCCATGGTGTCGAGGATCCTCCGGACGAACTCCTCGCTCTCCCGGAGCTTTTCCGCGGCCACCTTGCTCGCGGTGATGTCGATAAAGAATCCGCGCAGCGTGACCGGCCGGCCCTTGTCCGTGATGACGCTCACGACGTCGCGCATCCAGATAATTCCGCCGTCGGCGGCAACCATTCGATACTCGAAGGCGTGGTCCAGACCCTTCCCCGTCTCGGTCTGACAGAATGCGACCGCGCCTTCGCGGTCGTCGGGATGGATCTTTTCCGCCCAGAAGGCGAAACCGGTCCACGCTTCCGGCGGATAGCCGGTGATCTCTTCGACCTGGGGACTGATGTAGGTGAAGCGCAAGGAGGCGATGTCGACCTCCCAGGCGATGGCGGCGGTCGTCTCCACGAGGTTCCGGTACAGGGCCTCGCTCTCCAGGAGCGCCTCTTCGATGCGCTGGCGGTGGGTGACATCGTGAACCGCGCCGAAAATCTGCCGTGGCGACCCGTCGGGTCCCCTCTGGTACACGATCTCCGCGCAGTCGAGCCAGTGCCATGTGCCCGACTTGTGCCGCATCCGAAACTGGTGCGTAATTCGTTCTCCGTCCCTGGCCCCTGCATAACGGGGGACGGTCTCCTCGAGGTACGCCTTGAAGTCATCCGGATGCATCAGCTCCGGCAGCAGCCGGTCCCCCATCGTGTGGACCTCCTCGGGAGAGAAGCCGAGAACGGTACTGATCCCTTCGTTGCTATAGACGTTCCGCCGCTCCACGAGGTCGTAGATGTAAAGGATATCAGGACTCAGGTCCACGATCGACTCGATGAACCGGCTCCGTTCCTCGGCGATTTCCTCAGCCCGCTTGCGCCCGGTGATGTCCTGCACGACGCCATGCATCCGCAGCGGTGAGCCATCCTGGTCGCGGGTTACTTTCCCTATGGTGTGAAGATGAGCCTCGGTCCCGTCTTTCCGGTAGAACCCGTATTCCATCTCAAAATGACGGCCTTCCTTAAGAGCGGCGTCGATCCCCTTCAGAAATTCCTCCTTGCTGTCAGGGTGCATCTGACGCAGGACGAGTCCGTAGTCCGGGGGGATCTCGCCCGGCTCATAGCCGTAGATCCGGTAGAGTTCGTCCGACCAGCTGACAGCGTTGGTCGCGATCTCCCACTCCCAATCGCCGATGTGAGCGATCTCCTGGACCCTGTTCAGCTGCGCGCGCAGCGACTCCTGCTCCCCCGTCCCGCCTGAGGCAGTCCCGCTGTCGCCGATGCTGTCCGCGGTGATTTTAGTTTCGTTCTCGTCCATGCATTATTTCCAATCTAGTCGGTAAGGATATATCAGCCTCCTCATCAAAGTCAAAGAGGCGATGTCAGCCCGCATGATTGAATAAATATGTTGCATTTTCGCGGGCATTGACGTATCTTCTTTTGAGTTTGTTGTGCAGTACCTTTTTGTAGACGAGAAGATACGGGGCAGTCACCGCGCAATCCGCTGTGAAGATTGTGCGGTTTTTTTTCATCCGCAAAGAGCCTGCAAGCCGGCCCGGTCCATAACCGGACGGGCACTTTCAAGGAGATGTTCCTCCATCGGGGGAACCAGGCACAGTGGAGCAGGGCTGCAAGACCCCCCCGTTCTCACGCTGCAAGAAGGGTGAAATGACTCAATTTTCCGAATTAGGCATCAACGACGACATTCTGAAAGGCCTGGCCGCGCTGGGCTTCGACACTCCCACTCCCGTGCAGGAGCAGATCATACCCGCCCTGCTGGCGAAGCGAACCGACCTGGTCGGCCTGGCCCAGACCGGCACGGGCAAGACGGCGGCCTTCGCCATACCCCTGATCCAGCGGGCCGACGCCAACTGCAAACAGACGCAGGCACTGGTCCTGTGTCCGACGCGGGAGCTGTGCGTTCAGGTGGCCAGGGACATCACCGCCATCTCCAGGTATGTGAAGGGGTTGAAGGTTCTGGCCGTGTACGGCGGCGCGAGCATCGAGCACCAGATCAAATCTCTGCGGCGGGGCATCCAGATCGTCGTCGCCACCCCCGGCCGTCTCAACGACCTCATCCGCCGAAGCAAGGTCGACATCTCGGCCATCGGCACCGTCGTTCTCGACGAAGCGGACGAGATGCTGCAAATGGGGTTTCAGGACGAACTGAACGCCATCCTCGACGTGACGCCGCGGGACAAGAGCACCCTGCTCTTTTCGGCGACCATGCCCGCGGGAGTCGCGGCCATCGCCGGCAAGTATATGAAGAAACCGCTCGAAATCACCGTCGGCCGCCGCAACGCCGGAGCGAAGAACGTGCGTCACGTCTACTACATGGTCCAGGCGAAAGATCGCTATCAGGCGCTCAGGCGCCTTGCCGACAGCACCCCCGACATGTACGGCATCGTCTTCTGCCGCACTCGCGACGAGACCCGGAAGATAGCGGAATCACTGGCAAACGACGGCTACAGCGCCGAGGCTCTCCACGGCGAGCTCTCACAGGCCCAGCGGGACCACGTCATGAACAGGTTTCGCCGCCGGAAGCTGCGGATGCTCGTGGCCACCGACGTGGCGGCCCGCGGACTCGACGTGAACGACCTCACCCACGTGATCAACTACAATCTTCCCGACGACTACTCGGGCTACACCCACCGGAGCGGCCGCACGGGCCGGGCCGGCAAAGCGGGAACATCCGTAGCCATAATCCACTCGCGGGAGAGACACAAGATCAGGGCGATCGAGGGGATCATCAAGAGAAAGTTCGAGAGGGGCCTCGTCCCCACGGGGCGCGACATCTGCAGGAATAAGATCCTCGACCTGACCGACAGGCTGAAGAGCGAGGCTGCCGACCACTCCCACATCGAGCCCTTCCTCCCGGCCGCCGTCGAAGCACTCGCCTCCCTCGACCGGGAGGAGCTCATCAAGCGGGTCCTGGTGATGCAGTCCAGCGGCCTTAAGCGCTACCTGAACGCCCCCGACCTGAACGTGCGGGAAGAGAAGAAAGCCCGCGTCGTGCCCCGCCGGCACGGAAAGAGCGGCCCGCCCGCCAAGAGTTCTTCCCACCTGAAATTCGCCCGCTTCTCTCTCAACGTGGGGAAGAAAGACGGCCTCTGCCCGACGCGTCTCATAGGCGAGATCAACGGGGCCACCGGCTCCTCCAGGATCAGGATCGGGAAGATTGAAATCAGGAAGAACTCCTCCTTCCTCGAGGCCGACAAGAGGTTCGCCCCTCAGATCCTCGCGGCTTTCAAGCGCAGGATGATCAACGGCAAGCCCGTCTGCATCGAGAAGGTCGCGGGGGCGGCAAAAAGCTGGACTGCCTAACAGCTATTTGAAAAGCTTGCCCAGTTCCGTCCGCACCTGATCGAGACTTTCCTTGCCGTCGATTCCGGGAAGGGTCATCTTTTCCCCGGATGAAGTCTTGCTCTCGAAGTCAAACTCCGCCAGGGTCAGTTTCTTGTCGCCGTGCTTGGCCGTATGGACGGTGCCGTCGGGATTGAATGTTATCCAGTATTCGTATTCACCCTTATGCTTTTTCGAAGCCAGCCGCCCATCATTGAGGGGACTGGTGCCTACGCTTCCTGTTGTCACCACCACTTGGGAATCACAGGAAAAACAATGCCACGGATACCATCTTCAGGGGATCTGGATTGTCCTGCAGCAGGCGGGATTTAAATCGAAGAATGCACTTCGGAGGGGGACGTCCCCGCCCCCCCGGGAATCATTGATCGGGTGAAGCGTCGGCCGCGCCTTCCCCGTCCGGGTCCGGCGAGGACTCCTCCGACACGGTGGCCTCGTCCGGGTCCGGCGAAGGTCCGGCAGACAGGGCGCCCCAGACCGGCTCCTCCTCGCTGCTCTTCTTGCCGTGGCGTCGATCCATTTTTTCCTTGGCTTTTCTCACTCGCTCCATTTCCTTCTGACGCTTGAGAAAGGTGTTTTGATTTCTTCTCGCCATACTTCCTCCTTTTTCATCACCGACAGTCAAAATCCAAAACAATCCCCAAAAGATTTAGACAGATCCCGGGGACTAGACAAAAACCAGTGGAACTAATCTCCCGCCATCATAAAACTCCCGGCCGGTCAGGTCAAATGGCAATCCTCCTCCAGGAAAGACCGCCGCCGCCGGGGGACATCGAAAAAAGAGGTTGCTTTCCTATATAAACCCTTGTACCTTAACTCAAGTTACCCGGCAGGCCTGTGTACGGACCAGAAAATTCGGAAGATAAGCCGCGCGATCTGCTGGAAGGGTTGTGCGGTTTTTTTCTGGGCTTGATGCAGGCTGCCAGTCGGGCCGGTCGGTGACCGGTCGGGCATTCCAATCAGGATGTTCCCTTGCGGGGACGGAGTAAAAAGGAGTAGTGAGCGGTGGTTCAAGGAACAGTAAAGTGGTTCAACGGCGACAAAGGTTTTGGTTTCATCACCCAGGATGACGGGGACGACGTGTTCGTCCACTATTCCGCCATCAAGGCCGAAGGTTTCAAGTCCCTTGATGAGGGCGCACGTGTCGAGTTCGACGTCGTCTCGGGACCCAAGGGTCCGGCGGCGGATAACGTCACCCTGATCTGAGGTACGCGCACACAACAAGATCATGCCCCGCTTCCCGCGGGGCATGGTTTTGTGAGGGCGGGCCGGTTTCTTCCGAAGTGGCTTTCCCCTTGTCTGACCGGCGGGAGTCTTCCTGTCGTTCAACTGTCAATAGCACCGAGAAGGAGCAACGTGTAAATGGCTGTGAAACTGTACGTCGGCAATCTGGCCTACACCACCATGGAGGACAGCCTGCGTTCACTCTTTGACCAAGCCGGCACCGTAACCAGCTGCGAGTTTGTCCTCGACAAGTTCACGGGAAAACCACGGGGATTCGCCTTCGTGGAGATGTCGTCACAGGAAGAGGCGGAGCGAGCGGCCAAGGAATTCAACGAGTACGAGTTCGAGGGCAGGAAGCTTGTCGTAAATGAAGCGCGCCCGCGAGAAAACCGCAGCTTTGGCGGCGGACCTCCAGGCGGCGGATACGGCGGCGGTGGTGGCGGCGGCGGCGGATATGGCGGCAAACGCAAATCCGGCAAGGGAAGTCGCCGGGGGTCCCGCAGCGCAAAACGTGACAAGAAGGCTTTCTGGTAAACAATCGTCTTCCCCTCCGTAATCAGGGCAAATTAACTCCTCGATTTTCCGCGTCTTAAGCGCACCTCTCGGAAAATGACGATTGTCAGTCTCCGCGACATCAGCGTGAGTTTCGGCGGACCGCCGGTCCTTGATAAAATATGCATGAGGATCGACGCGGGGGAGAGGGTCTGCCTCGTCGGCCGCAACGGCGAGGGCAAATCGTCTCTCCTGAAGGTGATCGACGGCGACATCAGCCCCGATGTTGGTCAGATTCTCAGGGACGACGGGATCCGCATCGCCCGCCTCAGCCAGGAGGTGCCGGCAAACATCGAAGGAACTGTCTTCGAGGTGATCTCCTCCGGGCTGGAGAGCGGCGGCTGGAGGACCCACCACAAGGTCGAAACGGTGCTCTCCCGGCTTCGCCTCGATGCCGAAACCGTCTTCAGCGACCTCTCCGGCGGCTTCATGCGCCGGGTGCTCCTCGGCAAAGCCCTCGTGAGCGAGCCGGATCTCCTGCTCCTCGACGAGCCGACGAATCACCTTGATTTCGACTCCATCACCTGGCTCGAAGAGTTTCTCGTCTCCTCCCGGCAGGCCCTGCTCTTCGTCACCCACGACCGGATGCTCATCCGCCGCCTCGCCACCCGCATCCTCGATCTCGACCGCGGGCGACTCACGAACTGGCCCGGGGACTACGACACCTACCTGCGCCACAAGGGCGAAGCCCTCCACGCCGAGGCGTCGGAAAACGCCCGGGCCGACCGGAGGCAGGCGGAGGAGGAGGTCTGGATCCGCCAGGGGATCAAGGCGCGGCGAACCCGCAACGAGGGAAGGGTCCGCGCCCTGGATAATATGCGGCGCGAGCGGGCGGCGCGGAGGGAGCGGGTCGGCACGGCCAGCATGAAACTGCAGGACTCGGCGGCCTCCGGCAAGCTGGTGGCCGAGGCCAGGAACCTCTCCTTCAGCTACGGCCCGGAGAAAATCATCGACGACTGCTCCACCACCATCATCAGAGGAGACAAGGTGGGCCTCCTGGGACCGAACGGCTCCGGCAAGACCACCCTGCTGCGCCTCCTCCTCGGCGATCTTCAGCCCCTGGAGGGAACGGTGCGGCGCGGCGCCAACCTGAAGATCGCCTACTTCGACCAGCACCGGGAGCAGATAGACGACGCGATCTCCGTCAGCGAGAACGTTACCGGAGGAGGTGACTTCATCACCGTCAACGAGAATCGGAGACACGTTGTCGGGTACCTCCAGGATTTTCTCTTCTCGCCGGACCGGGCCCGGTCCCCGGCCGGCGTACTCTCCGGGGGAGAGCGGAACCGGCTGCTGCTCGCCAAGCTCTTCAGCCGCCCCGCCAACGTCCTCGTTCTCGACGAGCCCACCAACGACCTCGACATGGAAACCCTCGATCTCCTCGAAGAGCTACTCTTCCAGTTCAGCGGCACCGTCCTGCTCGTCAGCCACGACCGCGCCTTCCTGAACAACGTGGCAACCTCCACCCTCGCCTTCGAGGGGGAAGGAGCCGTGCGGGAGTACGTCGGGGGGTACGACGACTGGCTGCGCCAGCGCCCTGCCGCGAAAAGCAGCGAAGGAGAGAAAAAGCCGGACAAGAAACCGCGCCGCAAGAACCGGGACGACCGGCCCCGCAAGCTTTCCTTCAAGGAAAAGAGAGAGCTGGAAGGGCTCCCCGAAGAGATCGAGGCCCTCGAGAAGGAGCAGGGGGAACTCTACGCCGCGGTGGAAGATCCCGGGTTCTACCAGGAGGGGGGAGAAAAAGTGGTCCGGGCCACGAGCCGTCTCGCCGAACTGGAGAAGCTTATCGACGAGCGGGTCTCACGATGGGAAGAGCTCGAGACGATCCGGGAAGAATCAGCCTGAGACTTGCCCCCTTCCGCGACCTCTCTTCGGTCCCTTCTTTCCCGGTTCGCGCGGCTCGCCGCCGCCGGGGGGCAGGATGCCCTTGTGCTCCGAAGCGACCCATATAAAACGTGACTGCGCTTTTTTCCCCTTGTAGGCGGGGACCCGGTAACGACGCACATGGAAGCCGCAATCCACCAGGAGCAGCTCGAATTCTTTATTCGGCACCGCCGTCCACACCGCCAGGCACCCCTGCGTGCGCAACGCGCGGCGACAGGCCGCCATGCCTTCATACCCGTACAGACGGCTGTTCCCTGAATCGGTCATCGCGCTGGGACCGTTATCGACATCCAGCAGGATCACATCGAATCTGTCCTCGGAGCGTGAGATAAGCTCGACAATGTCTCCCGTTTCGAGGCTGACTCGTTCGTCTTCCAGCGGCCGGCCGTTGAGTTCCCCGAGAAACTCACGATTCCAATCGACGACGGCACCCAGCAGTTCACCCACCACCACTTCAGCGTGGGGACCGAGCATATCGAGAGCCTGACGCAGGGTGTAGCCCATACCGAGACCGCCGATGAGTATGCTGGACTCCTTCCTGCCGGCCAGATGCGCACAGCCCAGCCGCGCCAGCTCCAGCTCCGATTCATGCTGGCGACTGTGCATCAGATCCTCACCGTTGATTCTGATCAGGAAATCACGGTCATGCCGGTAGAGCACCATCTCGCCTCCGTCAGGCGTCCTGGCTGCAGCAATCTTTACTGTCGGTTTCATGACGCCTTCCTAAGGGCTCACGCAAAATCAACCAGATCCAACCTGAATCTGAGCGCGAATTCTGTGAACTTATTTTTGCGCGAGCCCTATGTTGTAAAAAGCAAACGGGACAGGACTTGTATATATGTTAATATATACGCAAGAATTTTGCCCGGGAAGACTTGGCGCTTATTCTGCCGAGCATAATATTCCCGGAATCGTTAAATACTTGGCCGACAGTGGAAGTCCGGAGGGCGGCTCCTGCTCTGTACCGAAGGTTCGCGTCTTACGCGTATCATCGGGTGCATCGAGGAGGAGCGTACGTTCCAGGGACCCCGGCACTCCCGCACATAACGAGAGGACACATATGAGCAACCGCATCATGCTGATTAACGGCCGCCACGCCGAGGAACTTCGTGTGGCCATCGTGGAAGATGGGATCCTCCAGCTTTACGACGTCGAGGGCGCCGTGGCCGAGCAGAAGCGCGGCAACATCTACCGCGGTGTCGTCACCAACATAGAGCGCAGCCTCAATGCCGCCTTCGTCGATTTCGGCGATGCCAAGCAGGGCTTTCTCACGCGCCACGATGTCATTCCTCAAGCTTTTCACCGCAAGGCGGACGACCCGCGCCGCGCGCCGATCGACAAGATTCTCCAGAAGGGCCAGCCCCTGACAGTACAGATTACGCGCGACGCCGAAGGCAGCAAGGGCGCGGCTCTCACAACCAATATCAGCATCGCCGGCCGCTTCCTCGTCTTCTTCCCTTACGACGAGCAGCGCGGAGTCTCGCGGAAGGTCGAGGATGAAGCCCTGCGCCGCAAGCTGCGCGAAAAAGGCAAGGGCCTCGACGTGGGCGAAGGTGAAGGCTTCATCGTCCGCACCAACGGCGCCGATCAGACCAAGGCCGGTCTCAAAGCCGACCTGCAGATCCTGAAACGTCTGTGGAAGGCCGTGCTCGAGGATTCAAAGAAGGGACAGGGCGCGAAGTTTCTCTACAACGATCAAGATCTTTTGATCCACTCCATGCGCGACAATCTCGATTCGAAGATAGACGAGGTCCTGATCGACGACGAGCAGCTTCACGCCAGGGCGCAGAAATACCTTCAGGCCGTGATGCCCCGTTCGAAGGTCTCTCTCAAGAGCTACACCGAGCATACGCCCCTCTTCTCCCGCTACAACATCGAACCCCAGATCGCCGGGCTCTATCAACGCACTGTCGGCCTGCCCTGCCGCGGTTCCATCGTCATCGACCATACCGAAGCCCTCACCGCCATCGACGTCAACTCCGGCAAGGCAAAAGTTGGAAAGACACAGGGAGATACGGCCTACCAGACGAACCTCGAGGCCGCGGCCGAGGTCGCAAGGCAGCTGAGGCTGCGCGATATCGGCGGGCTGGTGGTTGTGGATTTCATAGACATGCGGGCGCGCCAGCAAGAGCGCGCCGTGGAAAAAGTGCTGCGCGAGGCGATGAAACAGGACCGCGCCCGGCACCAGATCGGTCGTACCAGCGACAACGGCCTGGTGGAGATCAACCGCCAGCGCATTCGAAGGCCCCTGCAGCTGCGTACCCATCGACTCTGCCCCACCTGCGACGGCGTCGGCCAGCTGCTCAGCCCTGAGCTACTCAGTCTGAGTCTAATCCGCCGCATCAGTGCCCGCGCTGCTGCCGGGCAACTGGCGAAGGTGAGAGTAGGACTGCATCCGGAGCTGGCCGATTTTACGCAAAATCATCGTCGTCGTGAGATTTCCGAGATCGCGCGGAAATACAATATCGAAGTAGAGATAGTCGGTGACCTGAACGTAGAGCTTTCAGGAGAGCGCCTCGAATGGATCGATCTTGACAGGAATACACGGCCGGCAGCTGCCGCTCGTCCAAAGGGTGAGTCGACAGGCACCGCAAGGCGGAAAAAGGTCGTAACGCCGCCGGTGTCGGCACCATCCTCCCCCCCCGAGGCGAAGAAGGAAAAGGCGGACGAGAGCACCGCCGAAACCGCAAGCGGGCAGCGGCCCCGCCGCAAGCGCAAGAGACGGGGGCGAGGCCGCGGACGGGGGCGGAACGGCCAGGCTCAGGACCAGAACGTCCAGGGAAAGGGCGAGAAGCGCGCCGAAAAACCGGCCAGGCACGGAACACCTCCCCAACCCCAACCCCAACCCCAACCCCAACCCCAACCCCAACCCCAACCCCAACCCCAACCCCAACCGCCTGCCTCTGCGCAGGCAAGCGAAGTCAATGGGAATGTCATGCTACCCGGGAGAGAGAAGCCGCTGGATGAGAAGAGCAGTCAGCCTTCCTCCCGACGGCAACGGGGGCGAAAGCGTCGTCGGCCACAGGGCGAAGAAGCAGCCGGAAGAGCCCGCAAGGGGACCGTACAATCGAAAACACCCCCGGCGGTCGCGCAGAGTATCACCGGCCAATTCGTAGCCGCCAGTCAGGACTCACCGCAGGCAGCCACGCCGAGGCCATCCACACCGAAACCGGTGACGGTGCCGCAGAGATCGGCGGAACAGCGCAAGCCGAGCGTACCGACGCCCTCCCCAGTGGATCGAGCTTCGGAGACGAGGCCGGAACCGGCTCGAGAAACCGTCACCCCTCAGGCTGAGTCTCCTCAGAAGGCCGCTCCTAAAGAAGTCGTACCTGAAAAAGCGGCTCCCAAGAAAGCGGCTCCCAAGAAGGCCGCCCCCAAGAAGGCCGCTCCTAAAAAGGCCGCCCCTAAAAAGGCCGCCCCTAAAAAGGCCGCCCCTAAAAAAGCCGGCCCCAAAGAAACGGTTCCCGGCTCATAAGACGTTCCCTGTTCAGGGCGTGACGGCCTCCGCCCGCACCACTCCCCTTCCCTTTCGTTTGGAGAGTGTATGAATAGGCGGGACGATACGAACCGGGCGTCTTCTACACCGCGACGGCAGTAATTTCTTCCTTCAGCCGTGCCGTTTCCTCTTCTTCGAGGTACTCTTCGAAGCCCATCACCTTGTCGATGGTTCCGGCCGGGGTGATCTCCACGATCCTGTTCGCCAGGGTGGAGACGAACTCGTGATCGTGGGAGGAAAAGAGGAGCACCTCAGGGAAGGCGATGAGCCCGTTGTTGAGGGCGGTGATGCTTTCCATGTCAAGGTGCTTGGTCGGCTCGTCCAGAATCAGGACGTTAGCCTCAGTGAGCATCATTTTCGAGAGCATGCAGCGGACCTTCTCCCCTCCGGAGAGGACGGCGGTCCTCTTCAACGCTTCGTCCCCGGAGAAGAGCATCTTGCCGAGAAAGCCTCGGGCGAAGTTTTCACCCTCCGACGGTGCGAACTGCAGGAACCAGTCGATGAGGCTGAGGTCGTCGCTGAAATAAGAGTCGCTCTCCTTGGGGAA